>ENA-ORMO01003449-ORMO01003449.1-human-gut-metagenome-genome-assembly--contig:-NODE-3449-length-10258-cov-2.982064_pt1 | contig 10258 bp, 6 predicted proteins | sample MGYA00242106_ERZ509001 | MGnify/ENA primary metagenome ERZ509001 (study PRJEB26280, sample SAMEA2338736) | human gut metagenome | biome: human gut; feature: human-associated habitat; material: faeces... | reverse complement strand
GGTGAGGTGTTTGACCTGTTCGATACCAAAATGAAGGAATACACATTGGACTGCATGGCGGCGGATGACTTTATCCCCGCGGCAGACAGCGACACACCTATTTTGGGCGGTGTGGCCAGAATGGACTTTAGTCATGCGCTGCATCTGCTGAAAAAAGGCGTGCCCATGACAAGAGAGGGCTGGAATGGTAAAGGCTTGTTTGTGGTCATGCAGAAAGGTTATCCAGATGGTATCCCCTGCAATAAACAGACAGCGGATGCCTGGGGAATGGAGGAAGGCGAGCTGTTCAAGTGTGAGCCTTATATGCAGATCAATACCGTGCGTGGTTCTCATTCCATGTGGGTGCCTTCCATTACAGACTTGTTTGCGGCAGATTGGGTAGTAAAAAAGGAGGAAGAAAGATGAAACAGAGTGATTTGAAATCCGGTATTACAAGTGCATGGCTGGAAAGAGCGAAAAGTGTTTCCGCGGCTACCATTGGTCATGAAGTGTGGCTGGACACAGAAGGGTACTGGCATGAAAAAATGAAGGACGGTACCGAAGTCAAGTACAGCAAGGATGAAGCATATACGCAGATGCGTACCGGCATGAAGGATGATATGAACACGCCGGAATATATGCGCATCGACGGTATGTGGCTGAAAATTCATGGTCTTTGGGTTGCTCCCATGGTGCTGCTGGGCTATACATCTTCCAGCACAAGTACCAGTCATCCAGTATATTCTGAAAGACTGACACATGAGGATGATTCTTCTATTCCCGAGGGAAAACATGTGACATATACAGAAACACTTGTGGTCACACATGATGGCAGACTTGCGGTGCATGTGGTTTATAACATGTTCAACACAGACGCAGGGACAAGGGATGAAGAACATTGTTGGTCAGATTTTGTTTATCTGTAAAGGGGTGAAAAGATATGACCATTAAGAAGTATGCATTGGAAAATGAAAATCAGAATGAACAGAATGTTCCCGAAGAAAAGCCTGCTTTTGACTGGAAAAAACGCCTGACAAATCCCTGGTTTTATGTCGGCCTTGTTGGTGTCGTACTGACGGCCACCGGCGCAAACCCCGAAATGTTTACCAGCTGGTCTATTCTGATTGCAGAAATCAAAAGTCTGCTGGGAAATCCTTATCTGCTGGGTACGGCGTTCCTGGCTGTGCTGGGGGTACTGACAGACCCTACAACAAAGGGATTGAAAGATAGAAAGGATGATAAATGATGCAGAAATTGTTTATTTCTCAGCCCATGAAGGGCAAAACAGAAGAAGAAATCAAGAGGGAAAGAGAAGATGCGCTGAAATTCGCAAAAGAGGTTCTGCAGGAGGATGTGGAACTCATTGACAGTTATATTGCCGAAAATCCTCCGAAAAATGCAGACATGGCACTTTGGTGTCTGGGACGCTCTTTGGCAATGATGTCCGAAGCGGATATTGTCTGCTTTGCCAAAGGATGGGACGAGGCTAGAGGATGCAAAATTGAGCACGCTTGCGCCGTTGCCTATGGAAAGCCTTACTTTGCGGACTGTGGGGAAGAAATGGAAATTTCCATCCCTGGCGTAGAAACAGAATGAAGGTGAGCGTATGAAAATTGCTATTGATGACGGTCACGGTATGGAAACGGCAGGGAAAAGAACCCCTGCCTTTTCTGACGGTTCTGTGATGCGGGAAAACGAATTTAACCGGGCGGTGGTTTCCTATCTTCATGATGAGCTGATCCGCAACGGTTTTTCTGTGATGCTGACGGCACCGGAGGACACAGATATAAGTCTTGCTACACGAGTGCAGAGAGCCAACGACGCCCACGCTGACTATTTTATCAGTGTACATGCCAATGCTTTTGGCAATGGTTGGAATGATGCCAACGGCGTGGAATCCTTTGTGTATGCGCTGAACGACGCCAAAACAACAAGTCTGGCAAGATGCGTGCAGCATGAGCTGGTGAGGGAAACGGGGCTGCGGGACAGAGGGGTGAAGGAGAATCCTACGCTGTATGTGCTGCGGAAAACAACCATGCCGGCAGTGCTTTGTGAGTGCGGCTTTATGACAAACAAAAGAGAGGCAAAGCTGCTCAAAAGCGACGCCTACCGGAAGAAATGCGCTATTGCTATTTGCAAGGGCATTTGTTCCTATACAGGAAAGGTATATCAGGAAGAAAAAAGTCTGGTTTCCATTGGTTCGGTCATCATTGAAAACCGGACAGAGGATGTGGACTTGATCTTGTGGGAGGGAAGAAACTACCTTTCTGCAAGGGATGTTGGGGAAATGTTCGGATATGACGTTTCCTTCAAAGGCAGTACCCCGATTTTCGCGAAAAAGAAATAAAGTGCATGAGAGCCACTTCGGCGGAGAAATCCGCAGGAGTGGCTTTTTTCTTTGAAAGGAGGAATGAACGTGGCAGGTGGATTTGATAAAAATAAGGACTACGCTGCGGCCATCAAGAATGAAAAGAATCCCGGCAAAAGAAATCAGCTGATTTCTGAAAGACAAAATAAAATCAACTGGATGAACAGTACAGGTCAGAACAAAAATGGCTACAGCAATTCCATCTATGGAAGCAAGTACAGCACGATTTCCGAAAAAGGCGGCAGCGCCGGCGGCGGCAGCCGCGGCGGTGGTTGGGGCGGTTATTCAGAGCCGGACTATGCGGCTACGGCCGCGGAGGCAAAAAGACAGGCTGACTATGCAACAACCGTTGCTTATCAGAATGCGGCACAGGTCAAGCTGAACAATGCAGGCTTAGAAAAAAGCATGAAAGAAACTGACGACACATACAGTGGATTCAACAAAGCTACCGTGGACAATACCAGGGATGAGAGCAGCGTGAATGCAGCAGCGGCATTTGGATACTTTGACCCCAATAAGGACTATGCGGCGGATATTGCCAGAGAAAAAGACCCTAACAAGCGGAATCAGCTGATGCAGGAACGGAATAACAAAATAAACTGGCTGAATGCCAGTGGAAAGAACAAATGGGGGGCAAATAATGGTATTTACGGCAGTCAGTACAGCACCATCGAAGAAAAACCGGATGCACCTGCTGTACAAAACCAGTATACGCCCTATTATCAGGACTATACACAGGGATGGTCCTTTGATAGCTTGGGAAAAGGTTCCAGAGCCGACTTGAACAATAGAACGTATGACATCATCAACGCGATGCGGCAGAACAGCGCGGCTTATGCAGCGGCGGACAAAGCTACTCGTAAACAGCTGGCGGCAGAAAACCAAGCGTATGCGGATCAGCTGCGAAAACTGGGGATTTCTGTAAGGCAGTTTGAACCCGGCGGCAGTTGGTACTACACCGGTCGGGGAATCATGGATGGAGACTATTATGAAAGCCCTTATGGGTATTACAAACTGCATGATGTGCCGGAAGATTATGACATGTTTGTAAACAATAATATGTACTCGGAAATGCTTTATGACAAAGACCCTAAGACACAGGCGGACTTAGTGGGTGAATGGGGGGATTGGTTTATGAATGGCGCGGACATGCAGGCAAGTGCCATTGATGATCAGCTGGCGGCATTGCAGGAACAGCTGGATATGCAGAAAACCCAGAACAACAACTATTATGACGACATAGCGGCACAGGCTTATGTGGCAAAGCGTCAGGCAGAATCAGCGCTTCCCCAGAGATTGGCGGCATATGGCATCAGCGGCGGCGGCAGTGAAAGCGCGCAGCTGGGGCTGGATACATCCTATCAGAACAACATCAACGCAAATGAGCTGGCAAGACAGAGTATGCTGCAGCAGCTTGACTATCAGAATATTCTGGCACAGTCTCAGGCAAACAGTGACAAGGCTAATATTTATGCTCAGGCACAGAAAGACGCTTTCAATGCCTTTTTGCAGCAACAGCAGTGGGAACAGCAGCAGGATCAGATCAACTGGAATAAGCATACATGGCAGGAGGAATTTAATGCGCAGAAAGATCTGCTGACAGCACAAAATAAAGCACAGATGAGTGAAGAGCAATTCAGAAACTGGGAGGCACGCGTGAAATTTGCGATACAAATAGGTGATACGGATATGCTGGATTCTTTGGGCTTTAATGTAAGTTATCTGGATAAAATACAGCGGTATGAGTTGCAGCAAGCGGCGGCAGATGCTATGAAGGCAAGCGGAAGCCGTTCTTCCGGAGGAAGTGGCAGGAGCAGAAGTTCTTCCGGAAGCAGCAGTTCATACAGCAGCAGTGGTAGCACACCAGTTGTAAACAGTGTTTCCGCAGGTCCACAGGCTATGAGTAGCGGTAGCAGTACTCCAAAAACAAACGGATATACCTTCTTGGTTATGAATTATAAGGCTCTTGGGGATGGTCCAGCTTTTGAACAAAAAGCAGCTGAACTGATTAGAACAGGTCAGGTTTCCAGAGCAGACTATGAAGCGTTCCAGAGAAATTACGCAAAATAAGAAAGGGGAATGACCATGTTATCTTTTGACGAACTGCAAAAAAAATATGGAAACAAACCCAAACAGACAGTAGCGGGTCCGAGTACATCGGACCCTTTATATTTGTTTGGCCAGAAGGATAAATCTCTTACAACGCCACAAAAGATAAAAAAGTATAAATATTTGGCTGATACTGAATTGGAGGACAAGGAAAGACAAAGCCGCATGATTAAAGAAGGTCAGAAAAGCCTTGGAAAATTGCGAAATCAAGAGGCTTTTAACCGTCTTTTGGGACGTTCTGCAACAAATTATGGACAACAAGCCGCAGATTTGGATGCGAAACTTGGAGCACAGTTAAAAAGCAGTGCATTTGGCAGTGGTTTTTTTGATGAATTTGGTCTGGGGCTTGCTCATAAAGGAACCCATTTTATTGCGGATAAGCTAAATAAGCCGGAGCTGACACAGGCAATAGATCAAGACAGACAATTTATGGAAGATGCGAAAAAAACAAATCCAAAAAGTGCGAATGTTGGCAGTGCTGCAGGTGGAATCACAAGGGATGCTGGGCTTTATCTACTTTGGGCACCAGTTGTAGAAGCTGGATTGGCAGGCATCGGTACAAAGCTGCCACGGGTCGGAGCGCTAGTGAATAAAAATGCTTTGACGAAATTTGGTGCAAATGTACTTGGACAACAGGCGATTGACACCGCCATTATGCAGCCTGTTGTCGCTTTACAAGGGTTAGGCGAAGGCAAGACAAAAGCTGAGATTTGGGAAGAAATGAAACAGCAGGCATTAACGGATTTGTTGTTCAACACTGGTATGGGTGTTGCCGGCGCTGGTGCAAAAGCCATTAGAAATGGCGTGCAGGCAAGGAGAACAGCAAAAGAACTGGCGGCACAACAGGCAGAAGAAGCGGCAAAAGGATATGTAGACAACATGCTTCGACCAGAATATATCGCACTGCCTCCAAGGGCGAGTTTTTATGCTGGCACGAACGGTGTTGCACCGGATTTGTCGGTGTATGATTTGGCAAATGATGACCTTATCAACCGTATGAAAGCTTATGCAGAGGAAGCAGGCCCTTTAAGGCTGCCGGGGGATGTACAGAATAATGCTGATTTCTTTGTTGGTTCCATGGGGACCGCAAGAGATTTACAGGGGTACCGCAGAGCTGCGGCGGCACAGGCCGAAAATGTGGCACAGATGCAGGCAGAAGCCTTCCAAAATCCTTTACGTCTGACCGGCAATGCGGATACCGGTGCAGATTTTTATGCCGGCAGCAGAGGGACAGCAAGGAGCAGTACCGACTATGACAATGTTATTTTGAGAGATCGGGAACGATTTAAACAGCAAAATGGATTTTATCCAGAAGAAAGAGAAGCATTGGAAAAAGAACTGGAAACTGTCCAAAATGCAGCCATGAACCGTACAACATTTGACCAGATCAGGAATACGGATGGTTTGGAGGCGGCGAAAAGCTGGCTGGAAAATCAGTGGATCAGGTCGCAGGAAATCAATGAAATGCTGTATGGCCGGGCAGAAGCGGAGGCTATGTTCCGTCAAAATGTGGCTGACGGTGTAGACCGCGGCATGGAACGAATTTTCGGCAATAACAAATTTTCCAAGGAAATCATGGAAAAAGTTCGCAAAGGCGGACTTACAAAAGAAGAAAGGCAAGCAGTTTTCGCTAAAATCATGGAAAGCAACGATCCCAAAGCGGCACAGCAGATAGACGAAGCGTTAAAACGAGAATTGCGTAACACAAAGGTTTCTATTTCGGCTCTGGATGCGTCCAATATCCCTGATTTTCAGTTTTTCCGAAAAAGAAACTTTGGAAAACTGGGGGGTGTAAGCACTGACGGGAAAAACATTCCTGTTGACAGCAAATATCAGGAACTAGCGGAAAAATGGCCGGAGTATTTTCCGTCCAATATCGTCAATCCGGCGGAACAACTGGTACAAATGGCAAAAGTGGCAGATTCCCTTGTTTATAGACAAATGACTTTAGCCAAAAGTATGCAGCCGGAAGAATCAGCTGAAGCATGGAAATCATTTAACAGGATGTTGGATGCCGCCACCAATCAGACAAAGCATTATGACGATTTCACAAAGCGTTATCCCAAAGGTGTTTATCAGGGTAAACAGGTCATGCAGAAGAAGGCGCCGAAGAACGAAGTTTCTGCAAGTGAGCTTTCAAAAATGGAAAAAGATCCTGTTTACCGTGTTTACGATGGCAAAAAGGGGATTCAGACAGAAACAAAAGAGAAAATGCCCAGCGGCATGAATAGCTTGCCTGATCCAAAGACACCAGAATACAAAGTTTATAACGGAAAACAGGTTTTGGAAGAAAGACAAATGTCAGAAAATGTCCTCAAAGAAGAATTGACCTCGCCAGATTCCGCAGGAGGCGTTTTTGATGAAGCAATGACAAATACATCGGCAAAAGGCAATACCGTCTTACATGACCGTATGAAAGGAAATACGGGTGGTTTCTCTGTTTCCCAGAAAAAAGTGACTGCAATGCTGCGGCAGGAAGGCCCGGCGGACTTTTCAAACATGACACCGGAGGATGTGAAGGCCCTGCATGACATGAAATACCGGACAAAGGAAAGAATGAAGAAGGCAGAACGTCAGAGCAAACTCACCGGCAGCGAAAAAGGCATTGTGGAAAGGATGCTGCATGGAGAGATTGCACCGGAGGACGTGAAAAATATGTCCGGTGTAAACAGTGATGGCATTTTATCTGTTTACAGCGCCACCAAGGACGCAAAGAAGGCAGAACGCCTTGTGAAGAATTATAAAACCGGTACAGAAACTTCGAAGCGAGAAAGAGTGGCAGAGATTGTTGGTGATATCAATCTGGGGAAAGATGGCTGGAAAGAAAAAGGCTCTGCTTGGCGTATGCACATCAGGACACCAGAAAGGATTATTGAAGAAATTGCACCAAAAGAAACTGCAAAGCGTATCAATGATGAAATTTTTGTTCCTATCCATGAAAATGAAAGAGATAAAACAGAGTGGATACGCAACATTTTTGATAAGGTGGATGAATTAAAAATAGGAAAAAAGAAAAAGTTCACTGTGACTGTAGACAATGCTCCTTATAAACTATCTGAAAGTGGCATGGTGCAATACTTAGGGGAAAAACGGTTTGACCTGAAAAAGCTGGAAAACAGCACAAACCTGACTGCGGAAGAAATGAAACGCATGGAGCAGCTTCGGGGCGAAATCAAAGAGGCAGAAAGCCAGATTGACGCCGGAGCCATGGAACGGATAAACAAAGGGATTTCTGAAATCCAGAAGATTTATAAAGAAATCCATCCCAAAATCAATGAAGTATTGATTCGCAACGGCTATGACCCAGTAGGTTATATTGACGGCTATTTCCCCCACATGTTTTTTGATGACCCTACGGATGCTATTGGAAAAGCTATGGACAAACTTGGTTTTAATATCGGGTATACAGAGCTTCCGGCAGATATTGCAGGCAGAACAGAAGTCTTTCGTCCTGGGAAAAAGTTCAGCGGCAATCTATTGAAACGAGAAGGAAATCGAACGGATTATGATGCTCTTAGAGGTTTGGAAAATTACCTTTACAGTGTTGGTGATGTAATCTACCATACAGATGATATTAAAACATTACGAGCATTTGAAGATCATGTGCGTTATCAGCTTTCTCCGACAGCAGTAAAGGAAGAAATCGACAAGGTTTATAATAACTTTGATTTAGACATTGAACAGAAACGTATAGAACTGGACAACCTTTATGAAAAAAATAAAAATCTTTACAAAAACGAACACAACAAAACGCTGCAAAATTTTGTATCTTATTTAAGGACATACACAGACCTTTTCGCAGGAAAACAACATCCGTTTGACAGACCGTTTGAAACAACTGTTTTTGGCCGTGGTGTTTATAATGCGGCAAACGCTTATAGTCAGAGGCTTGGTGCCAACTCTGTTGGTGCCAATTTGAGTTCTGCTCTTACTGGATTTATTCCATTAACACAGGGGTTTGCACCTATCAGCATGAAAAACAGATTGAGAGGTATGAAAGAAGGCGTTGTGGCTGTAAGGATGAAAAAGCCTGATTCACTTACAAGAAAAAGTGCTTTTTTGACTACCAGAACAAATACGAAGAAATTGTATCAGAAACTTCCTGGGAAAATTGCGGATATGTCATTTGTTCCGATGGAAAAGGTAGATCAGTTTGCGACACAGAGCATTTGGCGTGGAAGATACTACGACAATATCAACAAAGGGATGAATGAAACAGAAGCCATTCGAGAAGCAGACAGATACGCCAGAGATTTGTTTGCTGGCAGAAGTAAAGGTGCTGTTCCACCAGCTTTTCAATCCAAAATGTTGAAACCGTTGACAATGTTTCAATATGAAGTAAGCAATCAATATGATTTTCTTTTTAAAAATCTTCCGAAAGAAGCAAATGGGAGTAAAAAAAGAGCACTTAGATTATTTGGTGAAGTTTTGGTATGGTCGTATGCCGTGAACGATCTTTGGGAAAAGGCAACAGGATCCAAGCCGATTTTTGACCCTATTGGTATGGCTCTGGATACCATGGCAGATTTTAAAGGTGTAGATGTTAGAAACCTTGTGGACATTTTGAACGATCTTGCACAGGGCGAAGGTTTACAGGTGACGGAAGAAAAAGAGCCAAAAACAGGTGCAATGGCTGTAAAAAATTTAGGTGAACGCCTTGGTCAGGCTACTCCTTTTTTTGGTTCTTATCTTGGCGGTGGCAGAATACCGATTGCGCGCACACTAGAGCCGTTGGAGAATATTCCGACATATTTGGGTAAGTGGGCGGCTGGTGAAATCAGTGGTTCTGACTTTTTGAAGCAATCGGGAACAGAGGTTGCTGATGTAGGGCTTTCCTTGATTCCTCCAGCGGGCGGTAATCAGATCAAAAAAACAGCGAAAGGTCTGAAAACCATGCTGGAAGGTGGTAGTTATAAGGATGGAAGTGAGGGGGAGGTTTTACAGTTCGCAGTGGATACCAAAGACCCTGCATCCTGGGTGAAAGCTGCTATCTTCGGTAAATGGTCACTTCCGGAAGGACAAGCATATATCAATAAAGAAGTCAATGGCTTGTCAGAAAAACGAACGGAAATGCAGAGAGAAATGCAGCAGCAGTTTGGCACTACTCCGAAGGCGTACTTTGATACTTTCCAGAACATCAATAAAGCAGAAACCAGGGAAGGAAAAGTTTCTGCGCTGAAAAGCAGTGGTTTGACCGATGCAGAAAAAGAGTACATCTATAAGAGGGAAATTTTCACTGGCAAAACACAGATAGAGGATTTTGACAAGATGCGGAGCTTTGGACTTAGTTTTGACCAGGCTGCTGGGGCACAGACAGCGCTGGAAGGTATTCAAAAGAAATATGATGAAATGCTGAATGATGGGTTAAAAGACAAAAATACCATGGCGGCAAATGAGAAATATGACTATATCAATCAAATGCCGATTCCGGCAGGGCAGAAACAGAAGATGCTGGAAAACTTTGCCGTTGCAACAAGATGGATTCCACGGGATGCCACACCAACACTGATGAATGAAAAATATCAGGCTGTCAGCGGCTTCATGTCAGTTGATGATTTTGAGGTTGTAAGAGGTGCAGTGAGTGATGTAATAAGTAAGGAAGAATGGACAAAAGGATTGAAGAACGACAGATCAAGATACATTAAAGCTGCCATTGACCAATATACACAAGGTATGCCATATGCGCAAAAAAGAGAACTATATAAAACATTCGGTGTTGCAAAAAGTTTATGGTAAAAAGGAAAAAGAAAAGCCCCCTTACGGGGGCTTTTCTTGAGTTGCAAAAGTTGCATAAAAGTTGCA
>ENA-ORMO01003445-ORMO01003445.1-human-gut-metagenome-genome-assembly--contig:-NODE-3445-length-10269-cov-3.803995_pt1 | contig 10269 bp, 9 predicted proteins | sample MGYA00242106_ERZ509001 | MGnify/ENA primary metagenome ERZ509001 (study PRJEB26280, sample SAMEA2338736) | human gut metagenome | biome: human gut; feature: human-associated habitat; material: faeces... | reverse complement strand
CAAAACCTGAAGTCTCGTAAGAAGCAATTGAGAAATAGACGGATTTATACTACAATCTAATTTGAAAAGTTATACCCAAGGGTAAGCAAAAACGAATGAAGGCGAAATGGGGTTTGTTTATGACCGAACAGAAAAAGAATACTATCATAACAAGCGGCATCGCTGTGCTTGCCGTGATACTGGCATATTGCTTCCGAATTGTAGGCAGGGGCAGTTTCTACCCGATGCTGTTTTCCTATCTGCGCAGCTTTATCTATATCGGTCTGTTCGCTGCCTGGGGGCTCTCCGTCCGTCAGCGGATCGTGCAAAAGCAGGTGTGCAGGTTTATGACGGTCACCGCAGTGCTGCTCATCATATGGATGGTAGTCCGTTCGGCAAAGTATTTTATATTCTGGCAGCCGGATGCCGTCCGTTACCTGTGGTATCTGTTCTATCTGCCCATGCTGTTTGTGCCTATGCTGGCACTGCTGATTGCCATGTCATTGGGAAAGCCGGACGAATACAAATTCCCCAAGGGAATGTCGGTTCTGTGGATCATCTCCGGCGTATTGCTTCTGCTCGTGATCACAAATGACCTGCACCAATTCGTATTTACCTTTCCGAAGGACGCCGCCGTGTGGACAGACAAAAACTACGGTTACTCGATAGGCTACTTCATTAGTGTGGGCTGGCAGGTACTATGTGCCTTTGCTGCACTCGTAATTATGTTTTTCAAATGCCGCGTGCAAAAAGGAAGGCTCCACTTTCTGCCCATTGTTCCTATGCTGCTGGCGATTGTTTACAGCGCACTTTACTATGCGGGTGCGGATTGGCTGCTCCACTTGTTCGGCGATATTGCTGCATTCCAAAGTGTGATGTATATTCTGACCTTTGAGTTTTGCATCGCTTGCGGATATATACATTCAAACAGCCGTTATGTGGACTTGTTTGCCTCCTCTGTCGGCACATCGGCAGAGATCACTGACAAGGACTTTACCGTTCGGTATGCAGCTGTAAACGCTACACCTATCTCAAAGGAAACGATGAAAAAAGCCGAGCAAAGCCCGGTCACGATGGGCGGCTTGACCGTTCACACCATGCCCATTGACGGCGGCTATGCCGTATGGACAGAGGATGTGTCGGCTTTGCGTGACATCAAGGAGGACTCCGAGCTTCTTGCAGATGAGCTTGCCGACAGGAACGAAATACTCCGTTATGAATACAAGCGTGAAGCCAAGCGCCACAAGGTGGAGGAGCAAAACCGCCTGTATGATCTCCTGCGTTCCGCTACGCAGACGCAGATCGACCGAATTGCGGAGCTCACTAAGGAATACCGCCGAATCTCAAGCACCGATCCCGACAGCGCCAAAACGCTCCTTGCCGAGATTGCCGTGCTGTGCAGCTATATTAAACGCCGCAAGCATCTGACGCTCCTTACCGACCGAGATATTAAAATAGCGGCAACGGAACTCCACCGTGCCTTCAATGAGTCCCTCCAAACACTGAAGCTGTTGGGCGTCCGCAGCTCGCTCTATGTGGACGAGTCTCTTTCCATGCTCTCCGGCAAAACGGCGACCGCTGTATTTGATTTTTATGAATCGGTTATTGAAGCCGATATTTTGAATTTAACAGGCATACAGGTAAGCCTCATAAAGGCAGACGGCTTGCGCTTGTCACTGAATGTGTGCTGCAAGGCCGACCTTTCCGCTTTGGTAAGCGGAGACAGTATCCGCTGTGAAAAAGAGGATGACGAGGAATACCAGCACCTTGTATTTGAAGCGAAAGAAGGTGACAGGAAATGAGTGCATTTTCTTCCATTTCTGAATTTTGGCAGACTATGCTGCCGTTTATCATGCTTGTGGAGATCGTCCTTGAAATCGGGCTGTTTATGTATCAGCTTCTTCGCAGCAATAAGCCGGTGCGCAGCCTGCTGAGTCTGGCGGTTATGGCGGTGATGATCCCACTGCTGTTCTCCGTTTCCCAGGCAGATCCCGATAATATCGGGGACGCATTTCTGCTGGATGCACCGTGGCTGATATTTGCCGCTGCCATTTTCCTTGCGGCAGTTCACTTTGCCATTGCTCTGCCGCGGGAATACCGCCGTAAAAAGAACGAGCTCTCGCCGTTCTCCATTAAGGAAGCAACCGATAAGCTGCCTATGGGCATCTGCTTTGCCGACCCCAACGGCAGGATCATCCTGTGCAACAACCGTATGCGCAGGCTCTCCTTTGCCCTTTGCGGCCACGAACTGCAAATCAAAAGCGATATGGAAAATGCCCTGAGCGTGCCGGACAGATCCGTAACCGTCAAGGATGATTGCTACATCCTGCCCGACAAGACCGTCTGGCAGTTTCGCACACAAAATATTACCGTGGACAGCGATGACCGCTGGCAGCAGATAACGGCGCACAATGTAACCGAGCTGTATAACGGCTACCAAAAGCAAGAGGAAATAAATAAAGAACTGGCAGAAGTCAATCGAAAGCTCAGGAATATGTACGCCCGCATGGAGGACGATGTCAAGGAGAAGGAAAGCCTTGACCTAAAGGTCTATATTCACGATACCATCGGGCGAAGCCTCCTGACCATCCGTGACATCATAGACAGCGGAGAGGATACCGAGCGAAAGCTTGAGGCGCTGCAAAATGCCATCGGTATGCTGGCAAGCAACCGTGTCACCTCTGTCAGCACAATGGACGAGGTAAAAAGAACCGCACGGCAGCTTGGCGTGGCTGTAAAAATCGACGGCTACCTGCCCCGTGATACCGCAGCCGAGGAGCTGACCGTTGCTGCCGCCAAGGAGTGCGTGACCAACTGCATCAAGCACGCAGACGGGAATGAGGTATATATCCGCATTGCCCAGCGCGGCGAACGCTATGATGTTACCATAACCAACAACGGCAAAATACCCACAGAGCCGATAAAGGAAGGCAGCGGTCTGTCAACGCTTCGCCGCAGTATTGAAAGCTCCGGCGGTGAAATGCATATTTCGCACAATCCACGATTTGCTCTTCTGATTACGATTCCCGCAAAGGAGATCAGCCTATGATAAACACCATACTTGTAGAGGATGATTTATACATCCAAAAGCACTTTGTCGATCGTCTTGCTGCAGACGGCGGGTTTCATCTTGTCGGCGTTTTCCGTGACGCCTTTGAAGCGGAAAAGCATTGCAACGCCACCGTAAAGCTCGTCCTTATGGATGTGCAGACGCAGCGCAAGCACTCCGGTCTTGCCGCCGCAGAGCGCATCAAAAAGGCTTTTCCGCAAATCAAAATCGTTGTGGCTACCTCGCTTGTCGATCCCGAAGTTTTGCAAAGAGCCAAAATGGGTGCTGCCGACAGCCTGTGGTATAAGGACCACGGCACAGAGGAACTGATGAGCGTGGTAAAGCGCACCCTGGCAGGCGAAAAGGTATTCCCCGATATCGCTCCGGCCATTGAAATGGAGGGTACGATGTCCGATGCCTTCTCGCCACGGCAGTTAGACATTCTGCGGCTTTATATAAAGGGCTTTACCTATCAGGAAATTGCCGATAAGCTGGGCATTTCCAAAAACGGCGTTCGCTGGAACCTGGACGATATGGTGGAAAAGGGCGGCTTTGAAAGCAGAGAAGCACTGGTTGCAACCGCCATTGAAAACAAACTCATGGTAACTACCTTAAAAGACGAATAAGCAAAACTGAACCCCTTGGCTGTATGGTCAAGGGGTTTTTTGCGCCCAAAAGGCAAAAATTTTTTGAAAAAATCGAGATTTTTCTTCTGTTACTGGCACAAGTGCCAGTGACAAGCGCCAAAAAATCCGTACAATAGATACTGTAAGATAAGGGTTGTGCTTTTAGAAGGTGGTGATGAATGATGAAAAAAATCGTTCTGGACATTCAGAGCGATATCCATGCGCACACCATGGAGCGAATGCTGATGCAAAAATTGGACGATTGTCAGGTTGTAATCTCCGAGTCGCCGGACGCAACCGCCGAGTGGTGCAAAACGCATCGACCGGATGTGCTTTTAATGGAGGTCAAGGCGTATTCGCCATGGATGTTCAATGAACGAATGGCAATCCGTGACAAGGTAAAACGGAACACGGAAAACTGCCGGGTCATTCTCTTTGTGGATGACGATACAGACGGAGAGTTGACCGAAAAGGTACGGCAGGCAAAGCGCGAGGGTCTGATAGACGCTTTTCTCTTCGGTTCGGTATCCGAAAACTACTTTGCTTCGGTGATCGACAGTGTTTAAATCAGACAACGACAAAACGCAATATGGCTTTATGCATCGACAAAAAACGCATAGACAAATTTTCAAAATAATTTTGAAGGAGAAAATGATAGTATAACAAAAACAAACACACGAAGTCGCATCGTCAGCATCCTGCTGGTGCTTGCGATGCTACTGACAATGGTACCCATCACCGCCGTGCAAAAAAAGACGGTCTGATTGATAATTTTATCTTTGGCTCTGTTTCTTCCACCTATCTTTCGGCGGTCATCGATGCTTTGTAAGGAGGACGGGAGTGATGGAATGATATGATTGCATTTGACGCTTCTTCGTTCTCCGAACGGATGGGCAATGGCAGAATCTCTCTTTGCCGTGTGGGAGAGCAGGTAAAACAAACCGCACGGTCAAATCACCCGGCAAAATGTCGGAAAGAAAAAAGGAGGAATTATTTTGAAAGCAAAAACAAAACTTACAAAACTGTGGACCATCCTACTCAGCCTGGTGATGCTGCTCTCGCTGCTCCCCACCACGGCGCTGGCGGCAACCTATGCTGAGGTTAAGGTCAACGGAGTATCCCTTGGTGACGGGGAGTATCTTACGAGCAACGCCGCAACGGCTGCCAGCAGCTCAAGCACGAAGCCTACGACCTATGTCGCATGGTATAAGGACGGCGTTTTGACGCTGAAAAATTTCACCGGCAAGCTCAACAGTAGCATCGTGGTGCAAGGCGCCGTCGCAGGCGATCTGACCATCAAGCTGATCGGCGACAATACCATTACGCCCTATGATACAGGAATCCAAGGAATTGGCTCAGGCGGCAGTATTACCATCACCGCAGACAGCGGCAGCAACGGTAAGCTCACGATCAATATGCCCAACTCGGAGAGATCTGCGTTCGGCATTAATGGATACGCGAGCAGCGTGACGATCAAGGGCAGCGCCGATGTGACGATCATCGCCACAGCGACAGCTACAAATCAAGAAAGCTACGGCATTAAATCGAATAAAGCTGTTTCCATTTTGGACAGCGCAAGTGTGAGCATCACCTGCAAGACGCCGAACAGTAGCAGCAGATCAGACTCCTGCAACGGCATTTATAGCGATACGGGTGTGACCATCAACACCGATGGCACGATTCAGATCGATGTACACGAGGCAGGCGATGAGGCTTACAGCTATGGCATTAATTCTATGGGCACTTTGACCTTGACGAAGGTCGGCGAGATGACGGTCAAATGGAAAGGCAAGGTTTATGGCGCGCCGCTTCTTCCGTCCTCCGCGAGCTTTGCTTCCGATGCATACGACACCAATGTGGATGAGGATGCCTGCATTGCTACCTATAAGCCAAAGGGTACCACGTCCACGACCTACACTGTGAGCTTTGACGCGAACGGCGGTACAGGCACAATGGCAAATGTCACCGGCGTTACCGGCGAATATACGCTCCCTGCAAACGGCTTTACTGCTCCTTCCGGTAAGCAGTTCAAGGCTTGGAGCGTTGGCGGCAGTGAAAAGGCAGTTGGCGACAAGATTACCGTTACTGCTAACACTACCGTAACTGCAGTTTGGAAAGCTATTGAGTACAATGTAACCGTGACAGGCGGTACTGCATCCGTTGGTACAGGCACTCCGATCACCAAGGCAACAATGGGTACAACTGTTACTCTGACCGCAGGTGCAGCTCCGACCGGCAAGGTATTTGATAAGTGGGAAGTTGTAAGCGGCGGCATTACCCTTGCAGACGCAAACAGCGCAACCACAACATTTACTATGCCTGCAAGTGCAGTAAGTGTGAAAGCGACCTATAAGAACGCTCCACATACGCACACCTACAATCAGGAAACTGTAAAACCGGAAGCACTTAAAACCCCTGCTGACTGCACACACAACGCAGTATATTTCAAGAGCTGCTCCTGCGGTGCAATCAGCACAACAGATACCTTCGTAGCGATGAATACTGCTCTCGGTCATGCATATGGTTCTGATTGGAAATACGATTCTACAAACCACTGGCACGAATGTTCTCGTTGCCACGACAAAAAGGACGAAGCGGCTCACAGCGCCAGCGAGTGGATCATTGACACGGCAGCTACCGAAACCGCAGAAGGCGCTAAGCATAAGGAATGCACCGTCTGCAAGAAGGTTCTTGAAACCGCAACGATCCCCGCAACAGGCAGCAGCGATACCCCCAGCTATGGCGTATACGTTGGAATGACATATACGGCAGGAAATCTCATATACCAGATTACATCAATTGATACTGCAACATTAGGACAATCAAAGGTTATTGGTGTAGTAGCTGCTAAGAAGAATAAAATAACAAAGGTTACAATTCCGGACAGAGCAGATTGTAAGGGATATAGATTAAATGTAACAGCCGTTGGAGACAATGCGTTTGCCGGCTGCAAGGTCCTTAAGAAGCTTACAATAGGTAACAAGGTAACTGTTATCGGAAAAAATGCATTTAAGAAGTGCTCAAAACTTGAAACAGTAGTAATTGGAAAAGCAGTTAAGACAATAAGTTCTAAGGCATTTATAGGAGATAACAAGATTAAGAAGATTACATTCAAAGGTAAAAAACTTAAGACTGTAAATAAGAATGCATTTAGCAAGAATGCAAAGAAAAATATTAAGTCTAAGAAGACTAAACTTAATGGAAATAAGAAAGCCATTAAGTTGTTTAAGAAGAAACTTAAAATTAAATAATTAAAAAGTAATAAAAGAGCTTACCTGATCATACGGGTAAGCTCAAATTTATTTATGGAGTTTCCAAAAGCCATTTCCATGCAGGAAGTACTGAAATCGGGATTCCGTCACATTCTATAGATGCTTCCTCGCTATTTGTAATAATAAGGCATTTTGCATCTGGAATAAAGTTATGAAGTTTTACAAAAACTCTGGTCTCACGCTCCCGTGTATCCATATCATCGAGAACCTGCAGTGATACCTGAATAGCAAGCTTTTCATCAGGAACATAGAAATCAATCTCCACATTGTTTTCAAAATAGAAGACATTTTCCATACCATAGCGTCTGACAAGTTCTATTGCTACAAGGTTTTCTAATTGCGCAGATTTACAGTCCAAAAGCATCAGACCTACAAGACCGGTGTCCATGAAATAGTATTTAGGGGAAGTCTCTTTTGCCACAAGCTTTGCAGCATAATTTGTCAGAGGGAATATGAGATAGGAATCATTCATATATCCCACATAGTTTATGACGGTCTGTTTGCCCAGAGAGGTTCCTGCGCTTTTTGCGATGTTGGCTAGCCTGGTGAAGGAGAGAGGCTTGGTAATGGACTCAGCTATTTTCTTTAATAAAAGCTTAACGGCAAAGTCGTTTGTGATTTTGTTTCTTGTAATAATATCTCCCAGGTAAACCGTCTGATAAATGCTGCTTAAGAAGGGGCGTTTGTTTTTGATATCCACAAGCTCAGGAAAAGCGCCGTAAGTAACATATTCATTATACTGTGCAAGCAGCTCCGCTTTATCACTTGTACTGATGGTGTCCAGGTAATTCTTTTCCTTACCGTTCGCAATCAGGTATTCGGCAAAGGAGTAAGGATATATATTCATAATCACGAATCGTCCACCCAGTGTGGAAGCAATTTCACTGCTGAGCATTTTGCTGTTACTTCCGGTGATACTTATTTTATATTTCATATCTGCAATTCTGCGTACGAATTTTTCCCATCCGTCAATATTTTGTATTTCATCAAGAAATAAATATGGCTTATTACCTGCTCCCGAAAGCTCAAGCCCTATTTCCAGGATGGTATTCAAATCATCGGCTGTCATTTCCAACAGACGTTCGTCTTCGAAATTCACATAGACAATTTGGGATAAAGGGACCTTCTTTTCAAGTAAGGTCTGTATCTGCTGATACATCATATAGGATTTGCCACATCTTCTGATGCCGACAAAGCAATAGTTTATATTTTCTTCCAAAGGATAATGTCTGGCAATTAATGGATTGTTTAAGTAAATATCCTTCTGATCAACCATGATCTGTTTCAGAGTATCTCTATTCATAAGCAAACCTCCAATCTATAAAACAATTATATATTAAAAGCGTTCTATATACAAGACAAAAATAAAACTATTTTGTTTTGCGGGACGATATACAGATAGTATATGCAGAAAAGCTTCATATACTAATATATGTAAAGTTTCCTCTACGGAAACTTTTGTTGCCGGATGGGGTGATGATACTTCCGGTTATTCCCGATAGAATAATACTTGTCAAGGACAACAAGACAAAGCTGATTGTTGTCAGCGAGATTAACAAGGTGGAGCTTGAGGAACTGATTAACTGTATTCTGGAAAAAGGTATTGAGGAGCATGGTTTTTATGAATAGGAACAGATAAAATATTGACAGTCTGCAAGGTGCGATAAGTGTCTTGCAGACTGTTGAATCAGAATCGAGAAGTGGATAATAGATTTGGGTTATAATTTGTTATATATAAAGCATTTTGATAAATATGCCGATATAATGTGTGCAAGGATGGCATTGCATTTCAAAGGATTGAATTTGAGGTGCAGTGCCTTTTATTATTCCGCTCGGACCTTTCTGGAGAGCGGTGCGGTTGTGAATGACAGAGCAACTGCGGAAAGGAGTAAAAATGAGTATAGGAGCAGTAGGATACAGTACCGATTTTTATCGTGCCGGCTATCGTAAGAACAGTTCAAACGATTCAGTTTCAAAGTTTACAACAATGGGTTCTGCAACACAAGAGACTACATCGTCTAACAATGGAAAAACAATTGGTGTTACAACAGCAGGGAATACAGGATTGTTAGCAAAATATGCTGACTCTTCTACACCAGCTGAACCAATAATTAAAGTGGGCGATTATGAGGTTCGTGTTAATGATGTAGATCCCAATAATGCGACAGAGTTAGAAATGTTTGCTCTGATGTCTTATATGGAAGATGTGGGTATGATTGAAAAACATGGTATGGATTCCTATTCAAAGATGAAGGCATATGCATCGCAGTCAGAATATGATGGAGTTTGCTCCGGCATTTATGATGAACAGGCTTTCTGGGATAAAAAACAGGACTGGTTTGCAATTATTGACAATGCAAAACAGACATTTTCAGGTATGACAGAGACATATTCGCAATCAGTGGAATGTGGAAAGCTTTTATCATATTTAGAAAAGTGGAACACAAAGGTAAGTAGCAGAGATTTATTTAGTGAAGCAGTTCAGAAATTTCGTGATGACAATCAGCTGACAGCTCAGGAACTCAAAGAAGAAAAAGACTGGCGAGAAATGACAGATGAAGAATGGGATAAAATGATAGAGGGTGTAGATGAATATATCGACGCATTTAAGGAACGCCTAAGACAGCTGAAAGAAATACAAGATGAAGCCGCTCAGAAAGCCGCTTTGGAGGCTGATTCAGATATGAGAGCAACTGCGGTTTCATCGGCAGCACTTAGTGCAACTGCAAATGGTTTAGGTGGTACATCTGAAGCTGATGTAGAAAGCCAGACAGAAGATGGTGTGATATACGAAAAGAATTGGACAAAGAATCTAAAAACCGATGATCAGACAGTACTTCGCACAGCAAAAGAGGCTCAGGAGATGGAGAATAAGGCTTTGAGTAGATTTGAGGAAGTACAGCTGACCGGCACTACAACAGTAGGTGTTTCACAAACAGATACAGGTACAGAGTGTGCTTCTGTAGAGGAGGATGAAAATAAAGAAAAGGTTTGGACGATTACTGCCTTTGGAGAAGATGGAATTGTCAGTACCAGATGATTTCGCAATACTGAAGGTTGTGATTGACATGTATGAAACAGCGCAGAAAGAAAATAATGAGCTGAAGGAAAAATATAAGGAATTGCATGAGATGATTGATCAAATATATCAGTCCTGATTTATGTTGGAACCCATAATAGGGTGTGTGCATATTTTTGCATGCACCCTATGATATTCTAAATATGTAAAGATTAGTATTAGAGAAAGGATGGTTTGAAATGCTTGATTTTTTAGGAGGAGAGTATCCCAAAGTTTGTGTAAACCTCCAAACTGATGTAAGATAAAATTACTCAGTTTGGAGGT
>ENA-ORMO01003443-ORMO01003443.1-human-gut-metagenome-genome-assembly--contig:-NODE-3443-length-10270-cov-2.430935_pt1 | contig 10270 bp, 8 predicted proteins | sample MGYA00242106_ERZ509001 | MGnify/ENA primary metagenome ERZ509001 (study PRJEB26280, sample SAMEA2338736) | human gut metagenome | biome: human gut; feature: human-associated habitat; material: faeces... | reverse complement strand
CCCGCCAATGGCTGCGATCAGAGAGATTCTGGCGCCATAGACTACACGGGAAAATAAATCCCGGCCAAATTCATCTGTTCCAAAAATATGTCCGTTTTCTCCCAGACCCAGATAGGTCTCCGACGGTTTGATCGCATTAGGATCATGGGTTGCGATCAACGGAGCAAAAAGCGCAAGGACAATCATCACGACCACGATGGTCAGACCGATCATGGCTGTTTTGTTTCTGCGTAATTTATTCCACACATTATTCGCCCGACGTTCTTTTTTTATGAGCTGCGCATGGGCGTCCGCATCCAGCGTCATATTCTTTTTCTTCTCTTTTTCCGCCATCATTGTCCTCCTTTCCCTCCTGCATAATTTACTTTTGGATTGATAATGGTGTAGACGATGTCTACGATCAGATTAATCACAACAAACACGATTGCCGTAAACAGGACAACCCCCTGGATCAGGGCATAATCCCGGTTATCAATGGCGCTGACGATCAGCGTCCCCATTCCCGGCCAGGAGAAAATACTCTCTGTTAAAATTGCCCCGGTAAACGCAGAGGCAATCTGTAAACCAAGAACGGTAACGATAGGCGGAAGAGCGTTTTTCAACGCATGTTTCCAGATGACCACGCCTTCTCGTAATCCTCTTGCGCGCAGCGCCTTGACTGCGTCGTTATGTACCACTTCCAGCATACTGGAACGGGTAATTCTGGCGAAAGTCGCCATAGGAATCGTAGAAAGACAAAAGCATGGCAAAATCATGTGACTGATCACATCCCACATTCCTTTTGCCGCGCTTCCCATGCCCATGGCCGGAAGCCATCCAAGATTTACACTGAAGACCAGAACCAGCATCAGACCCAGCCAGAAGATCGGCATGGACACGCCGACGAGGGCAAGGATCATGAAGACATAGTCCAGAATAGAATATTGTTTCACTGCCGATACGATGCCGACGATCATGCCCAGCACCAGAGCGATCAGCAAACTGGTCATGGTAATCACCAGCGTATTGGGAATTCTTTCTTTAATCAGTTCCACCACAGTCTGGTTGTAGGAGTAGGATCTTCCAAAATCTCCTTTTGCAATCTGTTTCAGATAAATCAGATACTGTTCCCCTTTACTTTTATTCAGGCCAAGTTCTTCTTCCAGTTTTTCCACAGACTCCTTCGGCGCCTGTGGTCCCAGCATAGTCAGAGCCGGATTACCTGGAATCATACGTGTCAAAATAAAGGTAAAGGTGATGACCACCAGCAATGTAGGGATACTTTGTAATGCTCGTTTAAGTATTGTTTTTAACAAAATATGTTCACCACCATTTTCTCTTTGTTTTTCACCGGGTTTCTTTGACAATCCTTCTTTATTTTGAAGCATCTAAAAGACGGACGTAGCAAACTACGTCCGCCTTCCTGTCATCTGACCTTTCTCAGGCCGATCTTTCTTCCGTCGTTGACGGTGCTTATTGAACCACCCAAACGTTCTCTTCTTCTGTGAATAACTTGATTACTCCATCGGAACGCTGATTGAAATCCTGTACTCTTGGGCTCATTCCCATGTTTTCCAGTGGGTTACCATAGAACACACCAGGATTATCTTTGGTGATCAGTTTCAGTGCCTGTTTATAGATCTCTGCTCTTTCATTCTGGTCTGTGACAACCAGCGCTTCTGCCAGAAGTTTATCCACTTCCGGATTGCTGTAACTTTGTCCATTACCTAATGTACCAATGGCAGAAGTTGCGAACATCTTATCAAAGAAGAAGTATGGATCCGGATACCAGGACCATGCCATGGCAAAGACATCGGCTTTTCCTGAAGAACCTGTTTCACTGAATGTTCCCCATTCTACCGTGTTGATCTTTAAATCCACACCGATCTGCTGCCAGTAGGACTGCAGGATCGTTGCCGCTTTCTGACGGAAGGTTTCATTGGTAATGTACATATTTAAAGTAAATCCATCGCCATATCCTGCTTCTGCCAGAAGTTCTTTAGCGCCTTCCGGATCGTAAGCCGGTACGTCTGCTTCAACAGCCGGATCATAACCCCAGGATGCCTTTGGCAGCGGAAGACAAGCAGATTCTCCTTCTCCGTACTGGAATACACCAGCGGCCAGTTCTTCATAGTTCACGGCTTTAATCAGCGCTTCTCTTACCTTAGGATCCGCAGTCGGGCCATTCTTCATATTAAAGTATGCATAACTGATCTGGATACCCGGTTTCTGTAAAAGATTTACGGTTTCATCCTCAGCCACCAGTTTTACAGTTTCTCCCGTAAGCTGCGTTGCAATATCCACATCGCCGGTTCTTAATGCATTCACTTCCTGGTTGGCGTCAGTGATCACTTTAAAGACTACCGTATCAAGATTTGGTTCGCCCAGGAAATATTTATCATTTTTCTTTAAAGTTGTCTGTCTGTCCAACTCAAATTTTTCCATGGCATAAGGACCTGTTCCTACGAGATGGTTGCCAAATTCATCGCCCCATCCTTCTACTTCTTCTTTTGGAACAACGGCATTTCCGGCATTGGTAAGAGCAGTCAGGAATACTGCGCTTGGCGCCTTTAAGGTTGCTTTCACATGGGTGTCATCGATGGCTTCCGCATGATCAAGCATATCCAGACGATTCATTGCAGACTCTTTTGCAGAACGGTTCATGTTATACGCCACGTCTTCTGCTGTCATTTTTCTTCCGTCCTGATATTTGCCCGGCTGGAAATAAACATCATCACGAATGGTAAATGTATATTCCATACCATCGTCGCTGATTTTCCAATCTGTAGCCAGACCAGGAACGATCTCACTGAGTTCCTTGTTGTAATTCACCACCGTATCACAAACCTGATAAATAATCTGTGACTCATAGGTTCCGGTATATTTCACCGGATCCAGATTCTTTGGAGAAGAAGTCAGGGCGATATTCAGTTCGCCGCCTTTCGTCACTTCTTCCGGCACTTCAATTTTTGCTTCCTTGTTTACGATCTTAGTCGTTTCCTGCGAAGCTTCCGTGCTGCTTTCTTTTTTGGCACCGCCGCATCCTGTCAGAGCTGTTACAGCCACCGCTCCGGCGAGGATCATGGTAAGAATTTTTTTCCTCATCTTCTTTCCTCCTTATTTTGTGAAACTTCAACATTTCCACCTTTCATTATTATATTAAAATTATACTGAATAACGAGTAAAAAATCAAGTTATTCTCTTCCACATTGTGCCCTATTATGAAAGAATTTTCATTTTTTATTCGTTTTTTTGGCTTTTTCTTTCTAAAAGTCATTGACTTTTTTTCTTCTCGTTGTAAACTATCTTTAATATACGTATTTATTTAAGGAGGAACACCATGGTATTAAAGCAAATTTTGGAAGTTTTCGAGTTGATGGATAAGCCGCAGGCCAACGGAAAGGAAATCATCGATCTGCTGAAAGAACGGGGAGCAACGGAAGTCTCCATGGAAACCGTAACCGGAGAACGGGGCAAAACCGACAGCATCAAGATCCTGATTGCCGGATCGGAAGGAAAAACCGTTGGCGGATCGGCGCCTACTCTCGGAATCATCGGACGTCTCGGCGGACTGGGCGCCCGTCCGACCATGACCGGATTCGTTTCTGACGGCGACGGCGCTCTTGCCGCTGTGGCTGCCGGATTAAAACTTGCAGAAATGCACACAAACGGCGATGTGTTAAAAGGAGATGTTATTATTGCCACCCACATCTGTCCGGACGCCCCTACACAGGATCATAAACCTGTTCCTTTTATGAACTCTCCGATTGATATGGCCACCTGCAATGCCAAAGATGTAGACGAGCGCATGGACGCCATTCTTTCTATTGATACGACCAAGGGAAATCAGGTCATCAATGTAAATGGCTTTGCCATCTCCCCTACCGTAAAAGAGGGCTATATCCTGAAAACCAGCGCAGATCTTCTGGCCATCATGTCACAGGTAACCGGAAGTCTTCCGGCAGTTTTCCCTCTGGCTCAGCAGGACATTACCCCTTATGGCAATGATGTTTATCATCTGAACAGTATTCTTCAGCCAGCCACCGCCACGGATGTTCCTGTTGTCGGCGTTGCCATCACTACAGAACAGCCTGTTGCCGGCTGCGCTACCGGGGCAAGCCAGCCAATGGCCATCGAATCTGCCGCCCGCTTCGCCATCGAAGTGGCAAAAGTGTACGGACAGGGCGCCTGTTCTTTCTATGATGAAGAAGAATACCAGCGTCTGCTTAAACTTTATGGAGACCTGAAGATTTTCCAGACCTTTGGCTCCATGAAAAATGACTAGCGCGGGCTGTCCTGCCGCTGACGCCAAAATCAGAATTGGCGCAATTACCATCGGGCAATCGCCAAGAACAGACATCACCGATGATCTCCGCCCTTTGCTTGCCCCCAATATTCAGTTGCAGGAATATGGCGCCTTGGATCCTTATTCTTATGAAGAAGCTGCACAGAAATTTGCCCCTGCTCCGGGAGATTCTGTTCTGGTTTCCCGCATGCGGGATGGTTCTCAGGTAACCATGTCCGAACAGGCCGTCATTCCGCTTGTACAGGAATGTATCTATCGCGCAGAACAGGACGGCGTACAGGCTACCGTTTTACTCTGCACCGGAAAATTTCCGGAATTTGAGCACAACCGCCCGCTGATCACACCTCAGCCGATCTTGCATGGGTTAGTCCAAAAACTCACCGGGAAGAAGCCAATCGCTTTGTTCGTTCCCGATCAGGCACAGGTTACGCAGGTCAGCCACTGGTTTGCCAAAAGTCAGATCCGCATTTTTCCGGTCGTTGCTTCTCCTTATTGCGAGGCGCATCAGATGGGTGAAAAAGCTTCCGGTCTGGCAGACAAGGATTTTTCCTTTGCTCTGCTTGACTGTATGGGATACAGCAAACAAATGAAACAGGATATTCATTCTGCCTGCGGGCTGCCCGTTCTTTTGCCGCGTACGTTCATTGCCCGGCTTTTGAATGAACTTTACGGAGAAGAAGAACTTTAAAGGCTTTGCCATTATCCTTTTTGCCAAGGCGGTCATGCTGACATGACCGTCTTCTTTTTCCCATACTCTTTTTTTGTTTTGCCTGTTTTATGATGCAGCAATCATACCGTTTATTGTTTTTCACACACTTTCTATGGAGGGATACACAATGTATAAACAAATCACTGAAGAACTTCTGGCTTTTCTGAAAAACAGTCCCAGTTGTTTTCACGCACAGGCCTCGGCGGCAGAAATCCTGCGCGCCCACGGGTTTACCGAACTGACCGAAGAAGCAAAATGGAAACTGGAAAAAGGGGGATCTTACTTTGTGACCCGAAATGCTTCTTCTCTGATCGCCTTTACCATTCCGGAAGAAGAAAGCGAAGGCTACCGTATTTCTGCCAGCCACAGTGATTCTCCTACTTTTAAAATCAAGGAAAATCCGGAAATGCCGGTGGAGAATCATTATATCAAATTAAACGTTGAACGCTATGGCGGTATGCTCTGCGCGCCATGGTTTGACCGTCCTTTATCCATCGCCGGTCGGGTGGTGGTTAAAGAAGGCACACAATATGTAACCAAACTGGTCAACGTGGACCGGGATCTTGTTCTGATTCCCAATCTGGCTATCCACATGAACCGGGAAGTCAACGATGGCTACAAATACAACGCCCAAAAAGATATGCTGCCGCTCTATGGGGACATTACGGCAAAGGATACCTTCTTTCAAACCATTGCCGAAGCCGCCGGCGTCCCGGAAGACTCCATTTTAGGACATGATCTTTTCCTCTACAATCGTCAGCCGGGAACTGTCTGGGGCGCATCCGATGAATTTGTGTCCAGCGGACGGCTGGATGATCTGCAATGTGCCTTTTCCACTCTGCAGGGATTCCTCCGGGGAGACAAAAACAAACATATTTCCCTCTACTGTCTTCTGGACAACGAAGAAGTCGGCAGTTCCACCAGACAGGGCGCTGCCTCCACCTTCTTATATGATACTTTAATGCGAATCAACGCCTTCCTCGGTTATGATTATGAGGATTATCTTGTGCAGCTGGCCAAAGGCTTCATGGTTTCTGCCGACAATGCCCATGCCATCCATCCTAACCATACCGACATGGCGGACCCGGTCAACCGTCCTTATCTTAACGAAGGAATCGTCATCAAATATAATGCCAACCAGAAATATTGTACGGACGGGATTTCTTCTTCCATGTTTAAGGATCTTTGTCAAAAGACTGCGGTTCCTTATCAGATTTTTACCAACCGTTCCGATATGCTCGGCGGTTCTACTTTAGGCAACATTTCCAACACCAAAGTTTCCCTGCGTACGGTAGACATTGGTCTTCCGCAGCTTTCCATGCATTCGCCTTATGAAACAGCCGGAGTGAAAGATACCTGGTATCTGATTCAGGTGATGAAAGAATTTTTCGCCTGAACATTGCTCCAAAGAAAAAACAGCCGTCATTCTCCCTGTTTTCCTTATGGAAAACAGGAAGGATTGACGGCTGTCTCTTTCAGTCGGGAACAACATCCTGTCCCGGCAGATATTTTTACTTATTCAGCTTTTCCGATGGAACCGAAGATTTCCATTTTTTCTTTTACAGTAGCTTTGATCGCTTCTGCGCCTGGAGCCAGTAATTTACGAGGGTCAAAGCCTTTGCCTTCAAGGTCTTTGCCTGCTTCGATATATTTACGTGTAGCGTCTGCAAAAGAAAGCTGACACTCTGTATTTACATTGATTTTGGATACGCCAAGGGAGATCGCTTTTTTGATCATATCTTCCGGAATACCTGTACCACCGTGTAATACAAGAGGCATGTCTCCGGTTAATTTCTGGATGTCATCCAGCACGTCGAACTGTAATCCAGCCCAGTTTTCCGGATATTTTCCATGGATATTACCGATACCTGCTGCCAGCATGGATACGCCAAGATCTGCGATTGCCTTACATTCCTGAGGATCAGCACATTCGCCCATACCTACAACGCCATCTTCTTCTCCGCCGATGGAACCTACTTCTGCTTCGATGGACATTCCCTTTTCTTCGCAGATTGCCACTAATTCTTTTGTCTTTTCTACGTTCTCTTCAAATGGCAGGTGAGAACCGTCGAACATGATGCTGGAGAAACCGGCTTCGATACATTTCTTTGCACCTTCATAGGAACCGTGATCCAGGTGAAGCGCTACAGGAACAGTAATGTTTAACTCTTCCAGCATACCGTTCACCATACCAACTACTGTTTTATATCCAGCCATATATTTACCTGCACCCTCAGATACACCAAGGATAACCGGGGAATTACATTCCTGTGCTGTTAAGAGAACTGCTTTGGTCCATTCCAGATTGTTGATGTTGAACTGACCAACTGCATAATGTCCTGCTTTTGCTTTCTGTAACATTTCTTTTGCTGATACTAAAGCCATAATAAATAACCTCCATAAATATATTATTCTGCTTGCGCAGTTGCCGATGAATATATACATCGCCCTAAGTTATACCGCTTTATTATAACCTGTTCATTGTAAAAAAGGAAGTGTTTTCCTGTGGAAACTTCATTTTTTTGTTCAATTATTTTAATTTTTTGTCCGCTTACCTGAACTCCAGACCATATTTTTCAATCAGTTCCGTGCGAACAGCCATATATTTCTCATTTTGTTTCTGCGCCACCAGCTGCTGTCTGATCTGCGGAGCCACTTCCGCAAAATCCGCCGTTCCTTCCTCACTCCGTTCATGGACAAGAATCAGGTGGTAGCCAAAGTTCGTTTTTACCGGGCCGAGAATCTTTCCTGTTTCTGCGGAAAATACTGCCTCGTCAAATTCTTTGACCATCTGTCCGCGGCCAAATGTACCCAGATCTCCTCCCTGTGCGCCGGACGGACAGGTGGAATAGGTCTTCGCCGCTTCCTCAAAGGTTTTCTCCCCATCCTGAATCTCTTTTAAAATATTCTGCGCTTCTTCTTCCGTCGCCGTCAGAATATGGCTGGCTTTCGCCTGCGCTCCTTTTTTAAATCGGTCTGCATGTTCCTCATAATATGCGCGGCATTCTTCTTCCGTCGCCTGAATGTCTTTTACCAGCTGCGTAAGGGTGTACTGGCTTAACAGCTCTCTTTTTACGCCCTCAAGCATTGTGATAAATTCTTCGCTTTCTTCATATTTTTCATCTTTTCCCAACTGTTCAAACAGGAAATAATTGGCGTACTGCGTCAGCGCCTGCTGTTTTCCCTCCGGGGTGTGAATATATGCCTGCTGTCCTGCGGAACTCTTGCAGCAAACTGTGCAAATTCTTTCTCCGTAATCTCGTGTCCCGCGGAAACGGCAATAATTTTTTCTTCCATAAAGTAGCATCCTCCTGCATCTTTTTCTTTTATGCTCTGGTCTTCTTGACACACGCTTTCCTTACTATCCCATTTGTTCCCGGAAAAGTCAATGCCATTTATCTAAATCTGCAAAAAAGATTCTTTAAAAATGAAATATTTTGTCAGAAAATTTTCAGAAAAATCCTAAAGTGCCTAGAGTATTTCATTGAAAAAAACGGTTTTTTATGATAAAATTGATACAATATTATACCATATGGAAGGAGATTACCCCAATGTATCAAGATGAATATAAGCGCTGGCTCGCCGCAGATTTAGAAGACTGCGACCTCATGCCGGAGCTTGCAAAAATCAAAGAAAATGAAGCTGAAATCGAGGATCGTTTTGCCGTTTCCCTCAAGTTTGGTACAGCCGGCCTCCGCGGCGTTCTCGGCGCCGGAACCAACCGGATGAATATCTATGTTGTCCGTCAGGCCACACAGGGACTTGCCAACTGGGTGAAAACACAGGGCGGTACGCAGACGGTTGCCATCAGCTATGACAGCCGTTTAAAGAGTGATTTATTTGCGAAAAACGCCGCAGGCGTACTGGCCGCCAACGGTATCCATGTCCGTATTTACGACGCGCTGATGCCGGTTCCTGCTTTATCTTTCGCTACCCGTTATTATCACTGTAACGCAGGTATCATGGTAACCGCTTCTCATAATCCGGCCAAGTACAACGGCTATAAAGCGTACGGCCCGGATGGCTGCCAGATGACCGATGACGCTGCCGCTATTGTCTATGATGAAATTCAGAAAACGGACATCCTTACCGGGGCAAAATACATGTCCTTTGCACAGGGCGTAGAGGAAGGCCTGATCCGTTTCGTTGGCGACGACTGTAAACAGGGGCTTTATGAGGCCATCGAAAATTGTCAGGTTCGCCCAGGACTTTGTAAAACAGCCGGTCTTCAGCTGGTATACAGCCCGTTAAACGGCGCCGGTCTCGTTCCGGTTACTCAGGTATTAAAAGATATTGGTATCGACGATATTACCATTGTTAAAGATCAGGAATATCCAAACGGATATTTCACCACATGCAGTTACCCTAATCCGGAGATTTTTGACGCTTTAAAACTCGGTCTTGACCTCGCCAAAGAAACGCAGGCCGATCTGATGCTCGCTACAGATCCGGATGCCGACCGGGTGGGTATCGCCATGAAATGTGCGGACGGTTCCTACGAACTGGTCAGCGGCAATGAAATGGGCGCATTACTTCTGGACTACATCTGTGCCGGACGTATCGAAAAAGGCACAATGCCAGAAAAACCAGTAGCTGTAAAATCCATCGTTTCCACACCTCTGGCTGACGCCATCGCCAAACATTACGGCGTGGAAATGCGTAACGTCCTCACTGGTTTCAAATGGATTGGCGACCAGATTGCCGGTCTTGAAGCCGACGGAGAAGTGGAACGTTTCCTCTTTGGTTTTGAAGAAAGTTACGGATATTTGGCCGGCCCGTATGTCCGTGATAAAGACGCCGTTGTCGGTTCCATGCTGATCTGTGAAATGGCTGCTTACTACCGCAGCATCGGCAGTTCTTTAAAACAGCGTCTGGAAGAAATCTACGCAGAATATGGCCGTTATCTGAACAAGGTTGACAGCTTTGAATTTCCTGGATTAACGGGAATGGACAAGATGAACGGAATCATGGAATCCCTTCGTCAGGATCCGCCTGCATCCATCGGCGCATATAAAGTTGTTGACGCCATCGACTATAAAGACAGTTCTTCCACAGGACTTCCTCCGGCTAACGTATTAAGTTACACTCTGGAAGGCGGTGCAAATGTCATCGTTCGTCCATCCGGAACAGAACCGAAGATCAAAACATACTTTACTACTTTAGGAAAAGATCTTGCCGAGGCCCAGGCACAAAAAGACGCTTTAGCTGAAGCCTTAGCTCCGCTTTTTGCCTGAAATAAAACAGGATGTCCATTCCTGTAAGCTACATAAAGAGGG
>ENA-ORMO01003439-ORMO01003439.1-human-gut-metagenome-genome-assembly--contig:-NODE-3439-length-10279-cov-2.049491_pt1 | contig 10279 bp, 11 predicted proteins | sample MGYA00242106_ERZ509001 | MGnify/ENA primary metagenome ERZ509001 (study PRJEB26280, sample SAMEA2338736) | human gut metagenome | biome: human gut; feature: human-associated habitat; material: faeces... | reverse complement strand
CCGTCTGCACCGGTATCCCTGCCCGACGCAACAGGTCCAGCGGCGCTAATGCCTCCATCTCCTCAAAGCCCTGTGCAAGAAAGATTGTCACCATCTATTCCCAACTCCTTTTTGCTTTTCTCTCTATTTCATCGCTCAATCCAAAATAAACGGCAGATATGCCTGTCCACTTGCCAAAGGGCGCTCCCGTGTGTAAAAGCGGAGCATCCCCGCTGGCACCTTCTGTCCCAAATCCAGCTGCGGGTGCAGACGGAACTCGATCAAACCTCCCTCAAAGCCGCTGCAAATCTGTTTTACCAGCTGCTCGGCACAAACCTCCGGCTTGGTCAGCAGCTCCTTGACAATCACCTTGTCCGCTGTATAACGGTACAGATTGCAAACCCCTGCCGGACATCCGTCCTGCCACAGGCGGTACATTCCGCCGTGGTACAGGCGGCTTTCCGCTTCGGCAAATTCCAGCTCCTGTGCGCTCCAAAGGACGGCATCCTGCCCTGCCATCCGCTCTAGCTGCTGTGCAAACGGCTGTGCGCCGATTTCCTCCCAGACCAATCCCTTCTGCCCGGTCTGACCGGCGGGAAGGGTAAGCTTGCTGCGGTAAAACCAGTCCTCATACCCGCGCTTGCGGTAAAAGCTGTACAGAGACTCGGTAGCCGGTGCAAGAATAGCCACTTCTATCCCCTGCTGCGGCAAAAAGCGGTCCACCCACGAAAGCATCCGGGTCGCCACCTGCTTGCCCTGTGCCTCGGGCAGAGTTGCGACAGCAAACAGATACATCGCCGGCAGTTGCCGCCCTTCCACCCGATAGGAGCAGGGCAGTAGGGTCAGCATTCCAAGGATTTTTCCCTGCTCCCGCAAAACCACCGTGCGGGCATCGGATTTTACCAGCATCTGCTCCCGATACACCTGCAAATATGGCTCGTCCGCCTCAAAGCATTCCTCCCACAGTCGCACCAGCTGTCTGCGGTCCTCTTTTCCTGCGGCAAGCGGGTCGATCAGATGAATCTGTTCCATCGCCATTTCCTCCTTCGCTGTTCTTTATTGCAGCTGCAACTTTTCCTGCTGCTCCTGCTTTGCTTTTTGACAGCCGGGCAGAAAGCCTCCGTCCTCGATTAGACGGACATTGTACTTGGTCAACAAAATTTCCGGCAGATAGGACAGTTTTGCCTTGCGCAGTCCCTCCATGCCGGTGTCATCCTCGCGGTTGATAAAGGAATAGCCCTGGCAGCAGTTGAGGACAAACTGCTGGTTAATCATCTGGTAGGCGCCGCGGATGTCCGAAAATGCCTTTTCAAAGTGGACCACAAAGGTGTCCGAATTGAGTGGTCTGCCCATTGTAAAGGCAATCACTTTCCCGTCCAAACGCAGCAAACCGCCGCGCAGACCTTCCTCAAAAAAGTTTTCAAAGGCAGTGGTCAGCGCTGTCTTTTCCTTGAGCAGTCCGCTGCCGAGGGAAAGCTCATTGAGCTGTCCCCACTCCTGGTTCATCTGCACACACTCGCCGATATTTTCCGGTGTGATGGTTTCAAAGCTCCAACGACCCTCATACATCTTGTGGAAGGTATTGATGTGGTTGCGCTTGCCGCTGAGGTTTCTTCCCTTGAGGTATGCCAAGGTGTCAAAGGTGTAGATATAATCGAAATACGCCCGCTCCTCCTCAAAGCAGAACCGGTCGGGAAACAGCGTTTGCAGCTGCTGCTTCATCGGCTCCAGCACCAGAGAGATGGTCGGGGTCACCTGATTTTCCCGTGCATCCTGCAAAATGGCTTCAATGACCGGAGCAACGTCCCCTCTTCCAAAGGGATAGAGATAGGAGAACTCCTTAAAACCGCTGCGTACAATCCCAAAGTCGCCCATCCGGCAGACTTCGGTCTGGTGTATATGGCTCCAGTTGAGCAACGAAGAAAAGCTGTACTCGCAGCTGTTGTAATCGGACCAGCTCAACAGCTGCTCCACCCATCCTTTATCTTGCAGGCTAATTTTGTGAAAATCCAAACAAACGTTCCTTTCTTATTTTTGTTCTTGTGTTTTTATTTTTCTATTATGACTGTAAAGCGTTGTCTTTCTTTTTATTGCTGTCCTTCTTGTTGCAGATATGGTTCGACCTTTTCCCAGATCATCTGTGAAATTTGCTCGATTGGCAGCGGGTTTTCCCCGTCACAGCACTCGATGACCTGCCAGTCAAACCGTTTTGCTGCATACAGCGCTGCTTCCCGGCAGGACATCAGATAGGAAAAATCCGCCTCGTGGATGTCCTTTTTGCTCTCGTCGCCGTGGTAGCGCTTTTCCATCAAGCGGCGAGCCGTCTGCGGGCGCATATCCAGATAGAGCACCAAATCGGGAGCGGGCAGACCCATCTTTTGAAACTCCAAATCCACCAGCCAGTCCAAAAAGCTGTCCCACTCCTCATGCGGCAGCTTGGTGGTCTGATGGTACATATTTGCGGTGGTATAGCGGTCCAGCAGAAAAACAGCGCCCTGCTCATAATCGCTGTGCATATGCCTTCTCCAGGTGGCATAGCGGTCCACGCTGTACAGCACCGATGCGGCATAGGCGTTGATCTGTTGCAACGAGCCAAGCTCCCCGCTCAGGTAGGCTTTGACCAGCGCCGAGGAATCCTCGTCATAGTTCGGGAATTTGACCCGGCGCACCGGTTTGCCCAGTTGTTCAGCCCGTTGGCACAGCAGCTGCATCTGGGTGCTTTTGCCGCTGCCGTCCAACCCTTCGATGATGATGAGCTTGCCCTTCATGCTACTCTGCCTCCCCTTGCAGATATTTTTTGCGGACCTGTGCTGCTTTTCCGCAGGTCATTCTACCCTCGGGACAAGGTCCGCTGACACAGCCGGGACCCGCCTTGGCAAAGATGGTCGGCGCAATCGGTTTGACCAGCGCAAGCATCTGCTCAGCTACCTCGCGGATCTCCCACTGGGCGCGGTTGCAGCAGCGCAGTCGGAAGAAGTTGAGCAGGCTGCGGGCGTTCATCGTCAGCATCATCTTGGTGTCACAGGCGTTTGGAAGCACAAAGCGCGCATCCTCGATGGCTCGTTTTTCTGCCATGCTCCTCGCCTTTTTTTCATCGACTCCTTCTGCCAGCAGCTGCTCGAGATTCTTCTGTGCCGACAGCTCCAGATAGCTTGCGTGGGCGGACTGCATCGCCTGCTGATACAAGGCGGCAGCCTGCGGGTCCTGTGCAATCTGCGGCGGCGTTACAAAGGAAAACTGTTTTTCCTTGACATAACGCTGGCTCTGCACCGAAAAGGACGCGATGCGGTGGCGGGTAATCTGAGCAAGCAGGGTGCGGGACACCTCCTCGATGCCGAAGGTAAAGCTGATATGTTCGATCGGACTTTGGTGTCCAAAATCGGTCAGCATCTTATTTAAAAAGTCGGTGGTTTTTTGTTCGTCCAAGCCATCCATCAGCTGCTCGATGGACGATGGACTGTAACACAGCTTTGCAGAAGCTGCAATCAGTCGTTCTGGGTCCGGCGTATGGGCGATCAGGGTCACCTTTGCCATTGGAACATCCCTCCAAAAAATATTTCCTGCGTGCCGTCTGATTGCGGCAGCGCCGTTTTGTTTTACTCTTACCCTTCATTATACCAAATCATCCGCTATTTTTATAGACCCTTGACCTCAAATCTTTCCCTGTCATTGTAAAAGTTTTTTGTAAAATCTGGCAATTTTCTTATCCTTGCTTATTTCACCTTGTCCATTTATCCTACCAGCAGCAGCTTAAGGATTCCAAACAGCTCCCGCATCGCATAGGAAGGCACCACCGCGGCAGGTGTCCTGCCGGAGATAGCTGTGCTGTGCAAAGCATCTGCCATCTGCCCGGTGGCGTGGCGCTGAAGGTACATCCAGGCGCGCAGCTGATGAAATCCGTCGGTGCATAAAATGATGCGGTGCGGCAGTCCCTTTTGCTCGATGAGCTGCAAGCTGTTGGCAATATTGCTGTCGGTGTTGGTGGACAGCGCCTCCTGTTCCACCCGCTCGGGTGCAACGCCGTTTTCCACCAGAAATTTTTCCATCACATACGCCTCGCTGTAGCTTTCGTTGCTGCCCTGTCCGCCCGACACCACACAAACCGCCTGTTCGTTTGCCCGAAGGTATTCCAGCGCACACTCCAGCCGCCTGCGCAGCATCAGCGAAGGCTGGTCGCCGTTGACCTTGCAGCCGAGCACCACCACCGTTGCCGCTCCTTGCTTCGGTGCCGGACGCCCATAGGCAAAATAGTTCCATACCGCCGCGTGCAGAACCAGTCCTGCCACCAGCAGCAGAGCTATTGTTGTCATCATCCATTCCCTCCTCTTTTTCCACCGACGAACGACAGCCGCTGCCGCAAGCACAGCGGCTGTCAGCAGCAGTCCCGTCGAACCGACATTCCACACACCCAGCAGCAAACCCGCACCTGCCATCAAGACCAGCAACGCCGACAGGCTCCACAGCAAAAGATTGACAAAGGAGTATTTTCTTTTTTGCAATTTGCACCCTCCTTTTATTTTTAAGATAGGGAAGATTTTTGCATAATCCTCCCTATCGAATTCTATACTTCTATCAAAAGGGCATTACAACGACGGCTGTCCTATATGGTATCTTACCATAAAAACTGCTGCTTGCCCGCCGCTGTTTTTTGAACAAAGTGTTAAAAATTGACTGTAATTATGAATTTCTGGATTTAGCTATTGATTTTTTCTGGAAATGCGGTACAATACATTTAGCACTTGAGGTAAGTGAGTGCCAGACACATAGCTTTCCTCATGCCGGTTTGTTTATTATTTTACTTAAATTATATGGAGGAATACAACTATGAGCATTAAACCATTACTTGACAGAGTCGTTGTAAAAATGCTGGAAGCCGAAGAAACCACCAAAAGCGGCATCATCCTCGCCGCAGCTGCACAGGAAAAACCACAGATCGCACAGATCATTGCAGTAGGTCCAGGCGGTGTTGTAGAAGGTCACGAAGAAAAAATGTACGTTGAGGTTGGTCAGAAGGTGCTGGTCAGCAAATATGCAGGCACTCAGGTCAAGGTAGACGGCGAAGAATACACCATCCTGCGTCAGTCCGACCTGCTGGCAATCGTTGAATAATTTTTGATGACATCCATTTGATTTACAGATACTGGAGGTTTTGATTACTATGTCCAAGATCATTGCATACGGAGAAGAAGCAAGAAAATCTTTGCAGAAAGGTATCGACCAGCTGGCTGATACCGTAAAAATCACCCTGGGTCCAAAGGGACGCAACGTCGTTCTGGACAAAAAATTCGGCGCACCGCTGATCACCAACGACGGTGTTACCATCGCAAAAGAGATCGAACTGGAAGACCCATTTGAAAACATGGGCGCACAGCTGGTAAAAGAAGTCGCTACCAAAACAAACGATGCAGCAGGCGACGGCACTACAACCGCTACTCTGCTTGCACAGGCTCTGGTACGCGAAGGCATGAAGAACGTCACTGCCGGTGCAAACCCAATGGTCCTGAAAAAAGGTATCCAGAGCGCTGTACAGACCGCAGTTGACACCGTCATCTCCCACTCCCAGAAGGTAAACGGCTCGGCTGACATCGCCAGAGTTGCTACCGTATCCTGCGGCGACGAGGTCATCGGCAACCTGATTGCAGAAGCAATGGAAAAGGTTTCCGCCGACGGCGTCATCACCCTGGAAGAATCCAAGACTGCTGAAACCTACACCGAAGTAGTAGAAGGTATGCAGTTCGACCGCGGCTACATCTCCCCATACATGGTCACCGACACTGACAAGATGGAAGCTGTTCTGGACGACGCTCTGCTGCTCATCACCGATAAGAAGATTTCCAACATCCAGGAGATTCTGCCGCTGCTCGAGCAGATCGTACAGTCCGGCAAGAAGCTGCTGATCATTGCAGAGGACATCGAGGGCGAAGCACTGACCACCCTGCTGCTCAACAAACTGCGCGGCACCTTCACCTGTGTTGCTGTAAAAGCTCCTGGCTTTGGCGACAGAAGAAAAGAAATGCTGCGTGACATCGCTATCCTGACCGGCGGCGAAGTTATCTCCTCCGACCTGGGTCTGGAGCTGAAGGACACCACCGTAGCTCAGCTGGGTCGTGCTTCTCAGGTAAAAGTTCAGAAGGAAAACACCATCATCGTCGGCGGCGCAGGCTCCAAAGAAGCGATTGCTGAGCGCGTTGGTCAGATCAGATCCCAGATTGCTGCAAGCACCTCTGAATTCGATACCGAAAAATTGCAGGAAAGACTGGCTAAACTGGCAGGCGGCGTAGCTGTCATCAAGGTCGGCGCTGCAACCGAAATCGAAATGAAAGAAAAGAAGATGCGCATCGAGGACGCTCTGTCCGCTACCAAAGCAGCTGTTGAAGAAGGCATCGTAGCAGGCGGCGGTACCGCTCTGATCAATGCAATCCCGGCTGTTCAGGCTCTGGTAGATTCCCTCGACGGCGACGAAAGAACCGGTGCCAAGATCGTTCTGAAAGCTCTGGAGGAACCAGTTCGTCAGATCGCTATCAACGCAGGCGTCGATGGTTCTGTCATCGTCAATACCCTGCTGCACTCCGGCAAGATTGGCTACGGCTACGACGCTTACAACGAAACCTACGTTGACATGATTCCAGCCGGTATCGTTGACCCAACCAAGGTTACCCGTTCCGCTCTGCAGAACGCTTCCTCGGTTGCTTCCATGGTGCTGACCACCGAATCTCTGGTTGCTGACAGCAAAGAGGAAAATGACGCTATGGCAGGCGCTCCAGGTGCAGGCATGGGCGGCATGATGTAATCTCTGCCAAGATATAAAAATACAAGGGAAGGTATCCTGCGGATACCTTCCCTTTTTTCTGCCCTGTTTTAAAAAATCTGCTCGTTTTGGCACAGTTCTCCATAGATGCGCCGGTAGCGCGGTGCAAAGATGCTCCCCTTACGCCAGAGGAAGGTGATGTCGTGGTCCTCGGCAAAGTCCTCCAGCTCGATGATCCGCAGTCTGCCCTGCTGCAAATCTTCCTGCACCGCTGCTTCGTACAAAAATCCGATACCGCAGCCCTGCACCAGCATCTGCTTGAGGACGTTCATATCCCCCACCTCAAACAGCGAGTGAAAATCCTGAAGAGCCAGATTCTTTCGGCTCAAACTGCGCCGGATAATTTCCCGGTTGCCGGAGCCTTCCTCCCGCACCAGCAGCGTTTCGCCCAGCAGGTCAGCAAGTTGGTGCGGCGTATTCTGAAACGGGTAATCCTGTGCGCACACCGCCAGATAGCGCTCGGTACGGTAAAGCATCGAGTCGTAGTCCTCCTTATGAAAATATCCCTCCAGGATGGCAAAGTCGATCTCTCCGCTGTCCAGCCAACGGCAGAGCAGCTCGCTGTTCTCCACCTGCATCGACACCTTTGCCGATGGATGCTGCCTGCGGTAGGCTGCCAGCGGCTTTGGGATAAGATACATCCCCACTGTCGGGGTCACGCCAAAACACAGGTCAGCGTCCTCGCTGTCTGCCTCCTGTATCCTTCTGTACAAAAACATCTGATCCTGCTTCATGGTGATAGCGGCGCTGCGCAGCATCTGCCCAGCAGCGGTCAGGTTCAGCTGCTTGTTTTCGTAGTGGAACAGCTTGACCCCGCACTGCTCCTCCAGCCAGCGGATGTGCTGGGATACAGCAGGCTGGGTCAGGTTGAGCTGCTCTGCCGCGCGGGTGTAGTTCATCAACCGGCAGACCTCCAAAAAGGTGTCAACTCGAAAATCCAGCATTCTTCTTCCTCCTATCCATAAATTATTTTTATTATAACATAAAAATAAACAATTTTTCATCATTGATTTTTTATGGTATCCTGTATGTGGATTTGAGAGAAAGGAGAAACAACCATGAAAAAAGAAGAAAAAAAATCACAGATTCTCTGGCAGCTGTTCAAGGCAACCTTCCTGCTCAGTGCCTTTACCTTCGGTGGAGGATTTGTCATCGTTTCACTGATGAAGAAAAAATTTGTCGAGGAGCTGGGCTGGCTGGATGAATCGGAGATGCTGGACATCACCGCCATTGCACAATCTTCGCCGGGTCCGATTCCAATCAACGCCTCGGTCATTCTGGGCTATCGGATGTGCGGCATCCCCGGCTCGCTGGTCGCCATCCTCGGCACCGCTTTACCGCCAATGATCATCATTTCCACCATCTCCTACTTCTATGCGCAGTTCCGCAGCAACCAAATCATTGCCACCGCCCTTCAGGTCATGCGTGCAGGTGTTGCTGCCGTCATCTTTGACGTTGTCTGGAACCTGGGCGCCAATGTCATCCGCACCCGTCGCACTCTGTACATCCTGCTGATGGTCGGCGCCTTTGCAGCAAAGGTCTTTTTCGGTGTGCAGGCAATGGTCCTCATCTTCGGATGTCTGGGCGTCGGTCTGCTCGATTTGCTGATTCAGTCCCGTTCCAAATCTAAAACACGCGCGGATGCGTCTGTCAAGGAGGTCTAATCATGCCTATTCTGCTGCAACTTTTCTTTGCCTTCATTCAGGTCGGCTTATTCAGTGTCGGCGGCGGCTATGCTGCCATCCCGCTGATTCAAAACCAAATCGTGGATGTCCACCATCTGATGACATTGGGCGAATTCACCGATTTAATCACCATTGCAGAGATGACACCGGGACCCATCTCAATCAACTCCGCTACCTTTGTGGGCACCCGTCTGGCGGGCATCCCGGGCGCTATTCTGTGTACCCTCGGATGTATCATCCCATCCTTCTGCATCTGTCTGGCGCTTGCCCATTTTTATTATAAGTACCGCAACTTCAGCGGCGTACAGACGGTTCTTTCCGCGCTGCGTCCGGCAGTGGTCGCGCTGATTGCCTCCGCTGGTCTTTCCATCCTGATGCTCGGGCTGTTCCAGGCGGATTTAAGTTCCGCAGTCCTCTCCAACTTCCGTCCGCTGGAGGCTGTGCTGTTTGTCGGCGGGCTGTTCCTGCTCAGAAAGTACCGCTTCAACGCCATCGCCATCATCTTTGGCACCGGCGTTGTCGGCACCATCGCCTATTCCCTCATGGGAGCCATCGCCTGATACCCTCCCCTTATCTTTCATAAACAAAGGAGCAGACCTTTTAAAAGGTCTGCTCCTTTGTGCTATCCAGCCTTCGGGATTGCTCTAACATCTTTGTACCACCGGACGCAAAAAGGACTCCGCATCAAGCGGAGTCCTTTTGATTCTTATAAAAACTATTTGTTTTTATTCTGGATGTATTCGTCGATGGAAGCAGCAGCGGTTTTGCCTGCGCCCATTGCCAGAATTACGGTAGCAGCACCGGTAACTGCGTCCCCGCCTGCGTACACGCCCTCGCGGGTGGTAGCCATGTTGTCGTCAGCAATCAGAGCAGCCATGTTTGTTTGCTTCCAGACCTTCGGTGGTGGTTCTGATCAGTGGGTTTGGAGAGGTACCCAGAGACATGATAACGGTGTCAACCGGCAGTTCGAAGTTGGAGCCTTCAACCGGGATTGGACGGCGACGACCGGAAGCATCCGGCTCACCCAGTTCCATCTTGATGCACTCGATGGATTTTACATTGCCCTTTTCATCACCGTTGATCTTAACAGGGTTGTTGAGCAGCATGAACTCGATGCCCTCTTCTTTTGCGTGATGAACTTCCTCACGACGAGCCGGCAGCTCAGCTTCAGAACGTCTGTAGATGATGTAAACGTGCTCTGCACCCAGTCTCATTGCACTTCTTGCAGCGTCCATTGCAACGTTACCGCCACCGACAACTGCAACCGCTTTACCTTTTCTGATTGGAGTGTCATACTCGTCGAGGTAAGCTTTCATCAGATTGATTCTGGTCAGGAATTCGTTTGCAGAGTATACGCCGACCAGATCCTCACCTTCAATGCCCATGAACATTGGCAGACCAGCGCCGGAGCCTACGAAAACAGCTTCGAAGCCCATGTCGTTCATCAGCTCGTCGATGGACAGAACTTTACCGATAACCATGTCGGTCATCACTTTAACACCCATCTTTTCCAGACCTTCTACTTCCTTCTGAACGATGGCTTTTGGAAGTCTGAATTCAGGAATACCGTAAACCAGTACGCCGCCTGCTTTGTGGAATGCTTCGAAGATGGTAACTTCGTAACCTTTCTTAGCAAGGTCGCCTGCACAGGTCAGACCTGCAGGACCTGCACCGATAACAGCAACTTTGTGACCGTTGGAAACCGGTTTCTCGGTTTCATGTTTGCCGTTCTTCATATCCCAGTCAGCAGCAAATCTTTCCAGACGACCGATTGCAACCGGCTCACCTTTGAAGCCACGGACACATT
>ENA-ORMO01003438-ORMO01003438.1-human-gut-metagenome-genome-assembly--contig:-NODE-3438-length-10288-cov-4.641161_pt1 | contig 10288 bp, 11 predicted proteins | sample MGYA00242106_ERZ509001 | MGnify/ENA primary metagenome ERZ509001 (study PRJEB26280, sample SAMEA2338736) | human gut metagenome | biome: human gut; feature: human-associated habitat; material: faeces... | reverse complement strand
GTCTGACGGTTGGAGTCGCCCCGCCAGTAGGCGGCGTTGCAGGCGGTGAGCTTGATGGCGTTGCCCTTGATCCGGCCGGTGGAATCCAGGTGGGGGCCGGCGCACAGGTCGGTGAACTCGCCCTGGGTGTAGAAGGAGATGGTGGCGTCGGCGGGAAGGTCGTTGATGAGCTCCACCTTATAGGGCTCCTCCTTCTCCTCCATAAACTTCACAGCCTCCGCCCGGGGTAGCTCAAACCGCTCCAGCTTCAGCTTCTCCTTGCAGATCTTGCGCATCTCGCCCTCGATCTGCTCCATGATCTCCGGCGTGAAGGGGAAGGGAGAGTCCATATCATAGTAGAATCCCTCGTCGATGGAGGGGCCGATGGCCAGCTTCACCTCGGGATAGAGGCGCTTGACGGCCTGGGCCAGCACGTGGGAGCAGGTATGCCAGTAGGTATGGCGGTATTCGGGATTTTCAAAGCTGAATTCGTTCTTGACTTCTTCGGACATGGTCTGATTCCTCCTTGTAATCTGAGGGGTGAAAAAAATCCCACCCCTGACGGTATCAGGGGTGAGATACGATCACGTATTCCACGGTTCCACCCTGCTTGCGCCCAAAAGGGGCGCCGCTCGTGTCCTCGGTAACGGGAGGGCCCGGTCTGCTTGGTCACAGACAGCTCGGAAGTGGTCTTGCCGCATCGTTTCGCAGGATACTTCCAGCCAAGGTATCCCTCTCTGCGCGCCGGTTTGCGGGTCGTTCTTCGTCATTGCGTTCCATTATATGCGGGTACTATATCACGAATCGGTCTTTCTGTCAAGGTCAGGCCCTCCCCTGTCCCGAATAACTCTTGGGCTGATGGGTTCCAACTCCGCCAAATGAACCATGCGTTGAATGAAGCATAAAACTATGATAAGATAAATGAGCATAAAAAAACGGAATTTGACAAAGGTGTCTCCCGATAAGAAAACATCGTGGGGCAAGAGAGAAACGGTATAGCTTCGGCTATGCCGTTTTTCTCATTCTTCTTATTACATTAAGACCATAAAAGAGGCAAAGAACGGATGGCTGCTGGCCGCAGCTCCACGGGAATTTCACCCCGGCCCATACTGATGGGTGCGCCGCGCAATGCTTTGAGGGCGTTCAACGCGGGAGTCTCATTATCCTGCCTGTGTATCCTCGCCCACAGGCTGCCACACCTGTTTCGTGACCTGGTTTTATCGCTCGCCTGTTTAGTAGGGGTCCCGTCCTGCGGACTTGCAACAGGGTCATGGCGCACCGGCCGACCGGCTCCACACAGACAGATCGTATCCGTCTGCCTTATGCTGCCCGGAGGCTTTCTTTGTCAAGGAGCATGGACTCCGCTACCGGATTGTCAGGGACAAGGAAAGGGAGCGAAACTTGCCCCGAACAACTTTAGACCGGCAGCACCTTGAAACTCGTCACGATACTATGTATCAGCTTCGTTTCCAGCCTGAGCCGCATATCTTCGTCCACATACAGGTACTCGTTGCCATACTCATCCTTCACCGGTCTGGTGGCAAGCGCCCGGATGTACTTCTGATAGTGAGCGACCACGGCGGCAAGGGCACCCTCGTCACCGTTCACGGCTGCCAGGATCACAGGCACCGGGATAGGTTTCACTTGTCCGGCCATTCAAATCCCTCCTTTACCAGATATTCGTACAATTCTTTCAGCGTAACAAGCCGCCGCTTGGATACGGTCTGATGAACGATATGCAGTTTTTCGCTGATTTCTCGATCCGTCATACCCAAGAAGTAGGACAGCAGGATCACATCCCGCTTACCCTCCGGTAACTGCGCTAATGCATCGGCCAGGACATTGCCGGTTACGACCACCGGAAGTCCCAATACTTCAAAGACATGCTCGTCCATAAAGTAATCGTCCCACACGGCAGTCTGCTCCAACTCGGAGGCTGTAAGCTCATCCAATGATTTTTCCTGGTCCAGAAGGCTGGCATAGTCACGCTGGATATGCCGGGCCTCATTTTTCAAAACCTTGACGCAGAAGGCGCCAAACTGATTTTGAATGCGTTGCTCATAGGAGTCTTTCATATTCTCACCTCCCTTCGCGCCGCACAGGTGCGGGGTGGTGATTTCCTCCCTTTCGCCTCAGTAATCCAAGACTTGCAATTTTGGCAACCTGGAAAGGAAAGAAATTTTTATGAAAGGCTCCGTCAAGTGACGAAGGCCCACATAAATGGCAAAAAACGCCCATCCGCAAAACGCGGACGGGCGTAAAGGAATTGACAGAAGCATTTATATGATGTGTTTGTTCATCCTCAAGGCCCCAATATCCCGATAAGGAGAACAGACTTTTTTTGACAAGATGGTTCCTGTCGATTTATACCGAAAGGATTTGTTGTACATGGCGGCATCCTCCTATGTGCCGCCGTACCAGATTGCAGGGTGTAGGGTCGTCGTTCATTTTAGATAGACGAAAGGAAACGGCGGCTCTGATTTTTTCAAAGCCACCGTTGCAAAGTGCATAACAATATAGTCGCTGTACGATGGCTTTTTTTCTTTTGCCATCGTGCGGCAACTTTTTCACTTTTCTTTTATCTTAACAGGCAATCCTCACAGAAATGTCACGGACATACTCCATTTCGACAAAATAACAAGCTGAAATCTCACCAATCTGTGAGATTTCAAATTTTTTGAGGAAAGCCGAGAGGAAATGCCTCCTCCCGGCTTTCAATAGGTTTATGATTATCTATTGTAGCAATCTCTGTCGTTACTCCGAAGTCCTCAGCCGTTCCACCACAGTTCCCTTGTTAAAGAAGTGGAGAACAATCAGCGGAATGACCGCAGCCAGCAGCAGATAAAGCACACCAATGACCAGAACGGGAACCAATGTAATATTCAGAGTAAAGAACCACATGGAAGGGCCATTCAATGCGCTCTTTAGCACTGTGACAGCCAAGATTGCTGCGACTGCTCCGCCGATAATGTCCGCACCTACGGCATAGTAGATGCCCTCATAGACCGTCAGGCGGCGAAGCTGCTTGCCGGTCATACCGATGCTCTGCATGGTAGCAAACTCATGGCGGCGGGTGATGATGTTGGTAATAATCATGTTGGTAAAGTTAATCAATCCCGCAAAGGCCATGATACAGCCAATCAGACCGCCGATAACCAGAATCATGCTGCGGACCGAATCAAGCTGCTCTTTCAACAACTTGGTGGAAGTATAGGCAACCGAGGAATTTTCGCTCACATAGCTGCTCAAAAATTCTTCCATCTGCGGCTGCAAGGCTTCATCCACATTGAATCCATAAGTCAGCAGCGTGGGAGCATCATAGATTTCCTTAAATACAGTATCCGGCAGATACACAAAAGGAGCATCGCCAGCGATGTGTGTCTGGGCTGTGGTGGCTGTTGGCGTTTCGGTTTCTGTTCCTACGAGGATCGCTTTTGCAAGGATGGTGCTGGTTTTGACCAGTTCCCCATCCTTGTAGAAAGAAATGCTCTCTCCAACCTGTAACTGATCGGTCAGCGGAGTGTTCCTTGGTTCCTCTGTCAGTTGGCCATGGGGCAGCCAATAATGACATATTCTCCGGTAGCCATTTTCTGCGTTAAGGTTTCAGTATCCTTTTCGCCTTCAAAGATACGCATATCCGACCAAAAATTCTCGGAGGCTCCCATTACATTACCAAAATAGTGCCTTTCGGTATCAGATGTGGTTTTGAGATTGTATCCCTGATAGCTTTGAGCCACGACGCCTTCTTCCTCATGGAATAGCTCTATGCCGCTTAAATCTTCAAACCCATAGTCAACCAACACATTTCTATCGTCTTTTGTATTTCGGTAAAGATAGCGTTCATCCTCAACTCCGGGCTGTCCGGCAATCAGATCCACCGCCTGCTGTGAGAGCGTATCTTCATGGTGCTGAACGCTTTCCATTACATTAAATGCGGCGGAGTTATAGACATTAAAATCTGTTCTGGTGACACGGTTTACCCACTTTTCTTCATCAAGGCTTTGCGTCACAATGATGATAGAGTTAAACAGGACGATGCACAGAAGCAGGGAAATAACAATAAATGCTGAACGCCGACGATTGCGCCCCAGATTGGAAAAGGCCATGCGGGACAGCTTTACTCCATTGGTACGCTTGGCACTTCTCTTTTTATAGGCGTTCTGCTCGGTGTAGCGGATCGCCTCCAGAGGAGAAATCTTTGCCGCCTTTTTTGCAGGCTTCCGGGTGCTGATAAACACGGTCAAAATTGTAAAGAGAGCGGCGATAACAAAGATCAGCGGCGAGGTCGATACGGATGTACCCACCATAGCGTATTCAAGGTTAATGATCTCTGTCACGATAGGAAGCAGCACCCAACCGGCAAAGAAACCGGCAATCAGACCAATAGGCAGCCCAATCAGCGTGAGCCAGACCGCCTGACGGTTCACAATGCCCTTGATCTGCCGTGTGGAAGTGCCAATCGTCCGCAGCAGGCCGTATTGACGAACATCCTGCATTACGGAAATATCAAAAATATTGTAGATCAGCAGGTATCCGCACACGACAAACATCAGGATAAATACAACAGCAAACACGATGGACTCTGATGAAGTCAATCCCTGGGACATTTGATTTTCTGATGCGAGAATGAAATTGTCTGCGCCCATATCCTCTGGATTGCCGCCAATGGAGTAAACGAACTCATTCAACTGCTGCTGAACATTTGCTTTATTCTTCAGCACGACATCAGAAAAAGTAACGCCGGACATTTCATGATCTACCGCATAAGTGTTCTGAACCACATCGGGGTTTTCCTTTATAAACTGCTCTGAAACAGTCGCAACACTTACAGAGTCATTGCTTGCTTCCCACCAGCCGGAAAGTACCATATCATAATGATAAGTTTTCCCCCGCAGTTCAAATTCCAACGGAACCTCTGCGCCGATCTCAGGTTCTACACCCAGCGCCTTCAGAGCCAGATCCGTGGTGGCGATCTCATTCGCTTTCTCCGGTGCAGTTCCGTGGGTAGGAACACAGAATGTCAGCTCCTGCTGCACACTGTCCGCATAATTGATCTCAATGGAATGGCTGGAAGTATTGCTTGCATAGCCAATGATGCGCCGGTGGCCTGCCTGCTCCACAAAATCGCTGTTTACAAGCTGTTCGTACTGTTCCTCCGTCATATATCCTAAAGTGCCATCCGCCTTGCTGCCTTTCTGCATTTGCAGAGAGAGCTGGATGGAGGACGCCATATTGAACGCCAAGGAAGTGATAGAGGTAAACAGGAAAGCAGTCAGGATAATTGCCAGCAGTGCAGCCAGATTGCGTACCTTATTCTTCTTGAAATAGCGTTTGGATAACTTGGTTATCACTTTGGAATTATTGTTGCCAAATAAAATATCATTCATGTTGGTCACCTCCTATGCCTTTACTCATTTACCCGAAGCCGTTCTACGACACTTCGATTGTTAAAGAGCCGGAGTGCGACAACGGGAACGATAAACGCCAATGCCAAAAACAAAATCAGCATAACCAGCGCCGGGAGCAAGGTCATCTGGAATGTCATCATAATACTGCTTGGGTTGATCTCTACAAAAGATCTTACCAATGTTATGCCAAGCACAGCAGCAGCCAGCGTACCAACAATCCCGGCCAGCAGCACATAGGAGAAACTTTCAGAAATCATCATCTTTCGGAGCTGCCGGTTCGTCATACCGATGCTCTGCATGGTGGCAAACTCATGCCGTCGGGTAATGATATTGGTCATAACCAGGTTGATGAAGTTGATTAGACCAACCAGGGCAAATACCGCGCCAATCATTCCGCCAATCAGTAGGACAACATTTTTTACACCGGAAACAGTTGCTTTCATCGTCAAGATAGAAGTATAGGCAACATCTGTATCCTGCGCCAGATAGGTTTCCATCTCCTGCTGGTACTGTTCCTCTACATCAAATAAAAAACCGTACAAGGTAGGAGTTTCATAAATCTCCTTGAATTTGTTTTCAGCCATGAAGATTTTTGGCCCATCTATTATTTGTGAGATATTTGAACCGCCGCCAGTCATAGTCACATCGCCATTAGTAGCTGCGGCTTTAGCGATAATGGTAAACTCCTCGGTTGGAGTTCCATTTTCATAAAATTGAATGGTATCTCCAACAGATAATCCACGATAAGCGGCGGCTTCCGCACCACCAAAGTTACCATGATCGTTATATTCGCCCATTAAGATTACATTGTTGCCATTCCAAAGTTTGTCTTTTAAGACAGATAAATCAGTTTCACCTTCGATAATGTCGAGCTGATCGAAGAAGTTTTCCGAAAAGCCAAACACATTTCCGAGAGGGTGGTTATCCGCAGTCAGAGCGGCATAGTCCCTTTCTGTTCCCGTTTGGTAAACACCTAAATTGAGATGTTCCGGCATCATTCGCAGCTCCTTATTTGTGTTATCAACCACATAAGGAGTTCCCCAGTCACAGGAGATATGTTTGAGGGTTTAACCTTAAAACGCAAAGAGGCAGAAGAAACCACAGAAGCAACAATCACCAGTTTCCGATTTAATCTGTCCGATGGAACAACCTACGAATTGATTTATAGCTGCTATGGAGTAAAGACTGGGAATCTCAAATCCTCAACAGGTAATTTTGAATACTTTACAAGTGCAGACATTGGATCTTATTGGAACAATATCGACCTTGAAGCAGTTACCGTTGAAGAAAGCGAGTTGCCGAAATAAGCTGACCGCTTCCAATTTGGTGAACCGAGCTCACGCGGAAAGGCGCACAGGAAACTTGTATCATCAGCGAGTTGGTATACACAGTTTGGTCAGCAGCATCCAGATCTAACATCGCATAGACAAAAGCTCCACCTGTTCAAAGGCGGAGCTTTTTCTATGTATCTCGACGAAGGAATTATGAAGCAAGCCGAAATCAGGCCAAAAGGTAATCAGCAGCTATCCCCCAGGAGAAACAGGCGACAGAAAGCCCCCGGCGCTGCTCCTCGAAGCAGTCCGGGGGCCTGATCTTCTCACGCGGTGGCGATGACGTCCTTGTTCTTCACGAAATACTCCACGCCGGAATACAGGGTTGTCAGGGTGATGACCCAGACGCAGATAGTGTTCACCACGGGCGGGATGGGCAGGAACATCACCACCACGCAGACCATGGTGGAGGCCGTCTTCACCTTGCCGGACCAGCCGGCGGCGATGACCCGGCCCTTGTCGCTGGCGATCATCCGCAGGCCGCTGACGGCAAATTCCCGGCAGATCACGATCAGCAGCGCCCAGGCGGGCATCTGACCGTTCTCCACAAACCACAGCATGGCCGCCGTCACCAGCATCTTGTCTGCCAGAGGATCGGCGAACTTGCCAAAGTCCGTCACCAGGTTGTACTTGCGGGCGATCTTGCCGTCCAGCAGGTCCGTCAAGCTGGCGATGATGAAAATGGCCAGCGCCACATACGTCGCCCCGGAAAAGCCCCAATACAGGACTCCCATAAAGACAGGGATCAATATAATGCGCAAAAGTGTCAGTTTATTCGGCAAATTCATGGATATTCTCTCCTTCATCGGGGTCCGGGTAGGGTCGGTCCTTCCAGTACCACCATTTTAATTTCTCCGGCTCATGGGTCTCATGCTCGGTATCGTAGACCGCCAGACGCCAGACATAGAGGGCGCACCGGTCCTCCTGAAAGCCCTTCATCAGGCACTCCCGGCGATACAGGTCCTCCGGGTCCCGGCCACGCAGGTCCGTTACCTGGCGGATGTCCAGACGCTCCATCACCCCGGCGATCCGGGGCCCCACACCCGGGATGACCTCCAGCAGATGCTTCATGACGCTCTCCCCCCTGCGGCTTGTCTCAAAATTGTCCGCAGCGCGCGCCGCGCTCTCACACGGCCTCGCCGGTCAGCTCCCCGTCCATGGTGCCGGTGAAACGGACCGTAACAAAGGTCCCGGGGGCCGACTCCTCCTCGGCGGTGAACCAGATCCGGCCGTCAATATCCGGAGATTCGGCATAGCTGCGGCCAAAGAACATCTGGGCCTGGCTGTCAAAGCCCTCGCAGAGGATCTCCCGCTCCTCGCCCAAGAGGGATTCGTTGTAATCGTCGATGATGTCGGACTGAACATCCACCGCCAGCTCTGCCCGGCGCTTGGCCTCCTCCGTGTCCACATGCTCCATCCGGGCCGCCCGGGTCCCCTCCTCCGGGGAGAAGGGAAACACGCCGGCCCGCTCGATCTTTACATCCCGCAGGAACTGGCACAGCTCCTCAAACTCCGCCTCTCCCTCGCCGGGAAGGCCCGTGATGAGGCTGGTCCGCAGCACCAGGCCGGGTATCCGGGTCCGGAGCTTCTCCATGAGCGCCAGCAGCGCCGCCTTGGTGTCCCGGCGGTTCATGGCCTTCAAAATGCCGTCGTTGCAGTGCTGGATGGGGATATCCAGATACTTGACGATCTTGGGCTCCTGGGCGATGGTATCGATCAGCTCATCGGTGATCTCGTCCGGATAGAGATAGTGGAGCCGGATCCAATGGAAATCCAGCTTGGAAAGCTCACGCAGCAGCGCCGCCAGCTGGTGTTCTCCGTTCAGGTCCGTGCCGTAGCGGGTGATATCCTGGGCGATGACCAGCAGCTCCCGCACTCCGGCAGAGGCCAGCTCCGCCGCCTCGTCCAGCAGCTCGTTCATAGGGCGGCTGCGGTACTTGCCGCGAAGGGAGGGGATCACGCAGTAGGCGCAGTGGTTGTCACAGCCCTCCGCGATCCGGAGGTAGGCATACCAGGGCGGCGTAGACAAGATCCGGGGGCCGCTCTGGTCTGCAGTATGGATATTGCCCAGGTGGCAGGGACGCAGGCCCTGGTCCATGACCTCATCGATGGCCCCGGCGATCTCGCCGTAGCTGCCGGTGCCCAAAATGCCGTCTACCTCAGGAAGCTCCGCCAGCACATCCTGCTTGTATCGCTGGGCCATGCAGCCGGTAACCAGGATCTTTTTCACCTGGCCGGCCTTCTTCAGCTCCGCCATTTCCAAAATGTTGTCGATGGCCTCCTCACAGGCAGAGGCCAGGAAGCCGCAGGTGTTCACCACCACCACATCCGCCCCCTCCGGGGCGCTGACGATGGTATGGCCGGCCGCCTGAACGGCGGACATCATCTGCTCACAGTTCACCTGGTTCTTGGCACACCCCAGGGAGATAAATGCTATCTTGTATGACATAGGATCGCTCCGTTTTCTTATTTTTTATTAAGGAACAGGCAGCGGGATCGCAGGCAGCTCCATGGGTTCCGGAGCCCACCAGTTGGCTGTGGTCACCGCAGTGGGAAATATCCCGTCACTGAGCTCCAGCCGAAGGGCAGGTCCCTGGAAATCCGGGTCGTTTTCCTGGGACAATATCACCGTCCAGGATGGATATTCCACACAAAGTGATCCCACCACCCGGCGGCTGACCTCCCCCTCCATCACAAGGGCATGATAGCGGTAGTCAGCGGCATACCGCTCCGCATAGCGTTCCGCCGTAGAACAGGCCAGCCACTCAGGACCGGGGCTGAGTCCCCAGAGCAGCAAGGCCAAAAGAATTCCGGCCAGGGACAGGGCAAAAAATCGCAGTGCTCGGTTTCCCCAGGTCATAGGCCATACGCTCCTTCCGTGTCACTCCTGGGGGATCTCCGCCCCCAAGCGAGCCAGCCCCGCTCTTATGTCCGGCCAGGCAAAGCCCCGGCGCAGCAGCGCATCGGACAGTCGCTTTTTCTCCCGTTGGTCCAGCGCCCCCCGGCATTTGGCCTGCAAAAAGACGTCGATGGCCTCTGCCGGGTCCGGCATGGCCGCCAGCGCATCCTCCCACAGCTCCCGGGGGATGCCCTTTTCCCGGAGCTTTTCCCGGACCCGCGCGGGACCATAGCCCATCTGGCTGTAATGCCGCACCAAGAGGGCCGCATACTCCCCGTCGTCCAACGCGCCGATGGCCTCCAGCCATTCGGCGGCATAGCAGGCCTCCGCCTGGGTGGCCCCCTTCTCCTGGAGCTTGCGCTCCAAGTCCCGCCGGCTCATAGCCCGCTTTCCGATCAGATCGGCGGCGCTGGCCTTGACATTAGAGACGCCGGCAGCCGCCCGCAGCCGGGACAGCGTCCCTTCGTCCAGCTCATCGCCGGACCGGAGCCCAAAATCCAGCAGCTCCTGCTCGGTGATCTTCAAACAGGCTCCGTCCTCCAGGAAGACCAGCACCCGCCCTTTTTTATGGCGGGACGGCTCGACCCGGTCAACCCTCATCGTCGAAATCGTCGGCGCTCACATCCACCGCCCGGCCTGCCGCCTTGGCGGCGATCCGGGCCTGGCTGCTC
>ENA-ORMO01003434-ORMO01003434.1-human-gut-metagenome-genome-assembly--contig:-NODE-3434-length-10301-cov-11.451298_pt1 | contig 10301 bp, 12 predicted proteins | sample MGYA00242106_ERZ509001 | MGnify/ENA primary metagenome ERZ509001 (study PRJEB26280, sample SAMEA2338736) | human gut metagenome | biome: human gut; feature: human-associated habitat; material: faeces... | reverse complement strand
AGAATTACTTGGTATTCTTAGTAGATGCAGTAAATAGCGGAGATTATACTGGTGCGGAGAAAGTCATGGTAAAGGATAGTCCTCTGTACCAAGACCAGAAAAAACTGGTAGAGAAATTGTATGCTGATGGTACAAAAGAAAAATTAACAAAACAGGGTATCAAAAGCCAGGAAGATATAGACGATACACATGTACGTCTGATATCTGATGAGGAGTATGAAATAACTTATGCAGATGGTACTGTTAAAACTGTACCTCAGAGTTATGCTTATGTATGTGAACTGACGGAGCAAGGCTGGTTACTTACAACTCTTGAGGCTGTAAATGGTGGGGGTACGAGTTCTTCAAACAAAGATGCTTATATCCAAGCGTACCAAGAATATATTAGTGCAAATCAGGAGTATCTGAATAAATTTCGAGAGGATTATGATGGGAGTGTTTCGCAAGCGTCATACGCTATTGTAGACATTCAGAACGATGGCATTCCAGAAGTGATTTTATGTGTAATGAACAGCTATGGAGGGGTATCAGATTTCCTTTACATGGGTAAAGATGGAACAATCAAAAACTATCAAGACTTTTATGCCTGGATAAGCTATGAGCAAGATACAGGATTGATATTTAGCAGTACTGGTGGAGGTCACATGGGTATCTCAGAAGGCATTTTCCAGTATGATGAAAATGCAGATACTTTTCAAGAAATTCATGGTGGTGGCTACTTGTATGGTGCGAATGCTGACAATGAATGTTCAGACATGAAATGGGATGGAGTTGAGTATCCTACATTAGAAGCATACAATGCCAAAATTGATGAGGTATTTAATAGAGATGCCGCAGAAAAGATAGAGTATAAGGATTATACTTTTGATGTAGACTTGTTACAGGAAATAAGTAACTTTGAAAAAGGTGAAAATTCAAGTTCTTCAAACTCAGATACGCCAGAAAAAAGCGAAAATACAGCTAAAAATGAAGAAACAGAAAAAAAGAAGTCCATTACTGGAAGTGAGTTATGTGATTACATGGATGAATTTTTTGACAATATGGCTGAAGATGCTTTGTATAAGAAATGTGGTTTGAGAGACGATTCATATACAGTTGCAAGTTATGCGGAAAATTATGACCTTAAAAGTTCTAACATTGTTAGTAATTACGATGAAGATGATTTTGATTTAGAGCCATTATATGACGAAGCTGAAGATGGGATGGATAAAAACAATACGACATATTTAGTTACAGTAAGCACTTCAGACTATCATTTTTCTGATGTATACACATACACAGAAGATGATGTTGAAGACTTAGAGGTAAATGTTGAAGTAATGGTTAGTTCCTTTGGCGAAGATGATTCAAGGGTAATTGAATTTGAAGCACTTGTAACAATGCACTATGAGAATGGTACATGGAAAATTGCAGGAATAGAGTAGATCTATTAAATTCAAGATTTTGTAAAATAGATATTTATTGCTTGTACTAATAGTTGGGTAAGATAAAAATACGAAAGAGATGAGGGAGAAAAATTATGTTTTGTGAACAATGTGGAAAGAAGTTACCAGATGGGGCAAGGTTCTGCCCTAGCTGTGGTACTCCAGCTCCAGAAGATGACGAAAATATAGAAGTACAAAATGGGGGTACGAAAGAACACGTTGAAAACGTGGAAGAACCTATTGTAGAGGAAAAAAAGGTTTCTGATAACTTTGAAACTCCAGAAGAACCTAAAAATAATATAAGACTGACAAAAAAAGCTAAGATTGTTATTAGTTCTATAATTGCAGTAGTAATAATAGGAGCGGTTGGGATTACCGCTGGTATAAACACGAAGCAACATAGTCAGGCAGAGAAGAAAGTAGCCAAGAAGGAAAAAGCTGTAAAAGAAGATAAAAAAGCTGAAACCAAGAAAGAACCAAAAGTAGAAGAAGAAAAGCCTAAGAAAGAGATAACTCTTGAAAGTGTAGAGGATTATGAATTGAGTGGTTTGCTGACAGATGCTTGTATTGCATTAGGAAGACAATGCAAGAATTGGGAAGATAGAACAATAACACCTGATATGGTGGAATATGAAGCAGAAAGTGATGAGAATATAGAGTTTACAAGTATGACTACTGGGGAATGGAATTTTGAAGAAATTGCAAAAGATATGAGATTTTTATTAGATCAAGCAAGTTATGCTAAATCTTTTAATGTCAGTGTAAGTAAGGTGACTGCTAATTTTAATACACCATACAAGTATGAAAAAGAAAATGCGGAAGATTTAAGACTGGTAAATAAAATAGAGTTTTCCGCAATGGATAAAGAAATGAATAATAGAAAGTCAGTAGATATTTATGTGGATACCAAATATGAACTTGCAGGTTCAGAATGGCTTATAGCAGATATTGTTTATTTGGGTAAAAATAATATAAGTGCAGATGGTTATAATAGCATTGAAGCAAGTATTCCAGAAAATAATCAAAATCATTATTTTATGGAAGGAGATAATATGGTTGTTTTTGATACAAACTTAAAACCATTATTAGCAGCATTAAATCCGAGTGATATTGATACATATTATACATTATATAGGCAAATAATCGAGAACGAAGCAGAAAATTGGTCAGATGCAGATTATATTGAAATGAAGTATTCTTTGGCATACTTAAATGATGATGATATACCAGAGTTGTTAATATGGTTGTTCGATAAAAATATGGGAGAAAATCATTGTATTTATCCATTTATATATTATGTTGGAGATAGTGGGTTGTATAAAAAGTTAGTATATCCTGCAAATGGTTCTACAGATAATTTGACCTATATACCAAAAGGAAAGAAACTTTTATGTAAGACTAGCGATTCAGATTTTGATACAACATGGAAAGAATACGAAATATGGCAAAGAGACATAAAGGTGTTAAAAGATACTGTTATAGACAGACAAGAGTCAGGTAATGGACATAATCAATTTTCATGTATAAAGGGTGAAAGAGCCAGTGAAGAAGAGATATTGAATTATATAGCTAATACTGGAATAAATACAACTTTTGATATATATGATAGCTTGGAAGATGCAATTTCAAATTTATAAAAAGTATACAGAAAGCCTTTACCATACGAAAGTATGGTAGGGCTTTCTTCAGTTTCTCCCCTAACTTCAGACTGCATTTCTAATCAATAAGTTTTCTTTATATTACTATAACAAAACACAGGAAAGGAGGTGCTGATTGATGTTAAAGACAGGAGATGTAGCTAAACGCTTGAGGGTATCGGAGAATACAGTGAGAGATTATGTCAATCGAGGCTGGCTTGCCTGTACTGTGACTCCTACAGGAAGACGTATTTTTACAGATGAGGATGTAGATGCCTTTGAGAAAACTTATTATGAAAGGAGAAACCAACATGAAGTATAGGAGAGTAATCACTATGTTAGCATCGGCGAGTCTGGCTATTTCAATACCAGTTACTTCCCTAGCAGCAGAAGTTAATCTGGTAGTACCTAATAAGATTGGCACATCTAACCACGCTGACACACAAGGGGAAACAGATACAACACAAGAGCAGGAGAAAGTTCAGACAGAACCTATGATTGAAGAAGCTCAGTCTGAAACACCAAGTCTTGAAGACTCCATTCCAGAACTTCAACAGCCAGAAGTACCAGATATAGTGCCATAGTTACCAGAGATATCTTTAGAGGAGGTCGCCAGTACTTCGCCCTTTGAAATAGACTCTAATGGTGTCCTAACAAAATATACAGGCACTGACAGCGTAGTTATAGTACCAGATAATGTTACCAAGATTAGCAGTAGAGCATTTGAAAACAACGTGTCAATAGAGAAAATCATAATCAATGAGTTATGCACTAATATTGCTAACAGTGCTATCAGCAACTGTCAGAACCTCAAAGAAGTAGTCATTAACAGCAAGAATATTACTTTTGGAACGAGCAGTACTTGTGTCTTAGGAACTAACAATTTAAAGGTGACTGGGTATCCATACAGCGAAGTACCATTATACTGTGATAAGTTTGCTAACTTAACATTTAGTCCGTTAGAACAGCCAGAAGAGGAGAAATTTACTATTGACTCTAACGGAACTTTAGTAAGATATTGGGGAAACGATGAGGTCGTTATTGTACCAGATGGTGTCAAGAAGATAGGCACTAAGGCTTTCTTAAATAACAGTACCATGAAGAAACTGATTTTACCAGAAAGTTGTACTGTTTTCAATCGAGGAGCACTCACAGACTGTATCATGCTGACCTATGTCGATATTGGCTCAAGAGAGTTACAGCTAAGTTTTAACTGGATAGTAAATCCACCAGAACGTATAGAGATACATGGATATTTATATAGTCAGCCTTATTATTATTGTGCTAAGTATGAGTATCTGGTATTTGTAGCTAAAGACTCTATTACTGGGTGTATCCAAGAAGTCCCAGCTTCGCCCGAGAAATTCATGGATGGAACTGAGCAGAAGGACTTATACAAGATTACTGTAAAAGATATCATTCACAGTTATTCAAGTGAGAAGGTCATAGAGAGAAACATTTACGTTCCAGACCTTGATAGATACTGTTCTCCATTGGCAGTTAATGGAAGTCATTTTACCTTTTCGGCGAATGAGGACATTCTGGCAAAGAGAGGTCACACTTTAGTATCAGATGAAACAGTAGAGGGTACAGTCAATGGAACTGATATCGTAGTGACCTTTCACTATGCGTATGAGGGTTCTAGCATTAACTATACACAGAAGGCAGTCACTACTTCATACCAGAGCAGGATTTATTGTGATATGAATGTAGCAGACCAAGTAGGAAAACCATTGAGTAATGAATATACATTGCATTACAGTACGTCTGGTACTAGCGGAGAAGTTGGAAGGGTAGTAGGAGACCAGTATAAGTATGATGCCAGTGGCACTCTTACTGGGGTATCTAGTTCAAATAAATCCTTGATATTAACTTTAGATAAGAGTTATCTGAAATTACAAGAGATATTTGGTAGCAACCCAATATACCAGTACATTCCTAGTGTATTTGGCAAAAATGGTATTGAGGAGCAGGTTATTTTAGACACAACACAGGCAGACCCCAACGAGAAATATCGTCTGGCTTATGATGTGAGTGACAGTATCAAAGAGGAAACTTTTGTACTGAAGAAAGGTATCAATAACACGATAGGTAAATTAACTGTAAAGTTAAAGCCAGTAGATGGGTACTTATCAACCCCAACCCCAGAGGTAGAAGTCAGTGCTGATGGGTTACTAAACTTATGGGGGTTATCAGCTACGATAAGTAGCACAGACACCTTTGTAACAAACCCAGTAACGGATAAAACAGAGGCAAGTCCTTATGGTGCTTTACTGACACTCAAGATAGATGCCGTAGGTATCTGGGAAGAATTACTGGAAGATATGAAGAATAAGGGTAGCGAGGCACTGTCAGTAGGATTGTACTGTAAAAATAATGGGGATATCGTGTTCTTGCCAGAAGAATTTAAACTGGTGAACAGAAGATTTCCAAATGAGCCAAGACTTTCAAATTTACAGGCAGTACAAGGTGGAGATATTGTAAATGTCAATACCGATGGTTTTGGTAGAGTAATCTGTATTAAGAATAAGAAAAACTTTTGTGTGTATGACTCTGTAACTGGTACATGGAGTGGCAGTCATATACCAGAAGCAGGAGAATTGTGTAAAGACAGTACTGGAAAGGTATATGTGTGTGAATATCCAGTAGGAACTGCACCAGATACATGGGGTTATGTGGAGATACCAGATAATCTGCTTGAAAGGCTTGATAAGCTGATAGGGTATGACGGTATTGTATAAGGTTCACCGTCTTACCACCTACAAAAGAATAAAGTATTAAAAAATCCTCCATGAGAAGTATGGTAGAAGCTCTAAGGACTGGTAGTTCTAACGGAGCTTCGCTCCTCTCACGGGGGTATTTTTTTTTCTTTTAAAGGCAGTGGCAGTTTCTGCCCCGACTGCCCCTTATGGTAAGTTCTGTAACTGAAAAAGAGGTGATTTCTGTAGCTGTAAGTTATATCTAAATTAGTATATCACTTTTAATTAGTGGTATTGGAACTATAGTTCCTCTGCTTGATTCAGATGATTCGTCTTGAATTAGCAGACAGCAAAACTAAGAAAGGAGGAATACAAGATGATGATGTCGACGATTCAAGCAGCAAGAAGTTTGGAAATTAGCACTAATACGATGCGAGAGTGGGCATTGAAGGGCTACATTCCCATTGCTATGAAGACACCAACGGGATACCTCAAGTTTCGAGAAGAAGATGTAGAGGAACTGAGGAGAAAATGCGAAGAGGGAGTATTTCCTAATCGCAATGAGAACAAATAATTTATTTTATGCCATTAGGAGGGCGAAGATTATGAGATTAAAGAGAAGCCAGGTAGTAACAGCAGGAGCAGCAGCCTTAGCAACAGTTGGAATTTTAGGTGGAACATTGGCTTATTTTACTGATTATGACTCCAAAGATTTGAGTGCAAAAGCAGGTACATTAAAGATGGAAATTGCAGATGCTACTACAGATTTGACTAATGGATTAACAGTCATCAACCCAGGTGATTCCAATCCATTGACATTTACTGTAAATAACACTGGTGAAAAGTCTATGGATATTAAGGCTGTTATGACTGTAAAAGCACCACAGGCTTTCAATGAAGGTGACCATGAATTTAAAATCACAACACCAGAAGGTCAGGAGTTAAATGGAGTATTAAGTAAGGATAAACAGACTATCACTTATACAATCGATGATGTAGCACTGGCAGGCAGTGTAGAGAAAGATGAGTCTTTAGATGGTTCTACAAAGACTACTCACAAATACGATTACAAGTTTGCTATGGATGAAGATGCAAAGAACAGTTGGCAGGGTGTTACCTCTGATGTCAAAATTGAAGTCTTTGCTAAACAGCACAGAAACACTAGCGGATTGGGCAGTGAATGGGTAAACATTGTTGAGAAAAACTAAATTTCTCAATATAACTTATTGATACTTGTAGTACCTCAACTTTGAGGTACTACTTCATAAAAAATTATTAAGGAGGATTTTTACTATGAGTAAGAAAGAATTTATTCGCTTTACATTAGTATTATTAACAATCGGGGCAATTACGACAACAATATTTATGAGTATCCGCAACAATCAACAGAATATTGTTAATGCAGTGGTATCTTCTATGGAGAAAATCATGGGAGTTGAGTGTAAGGAGACACCAGTTCCAGAGGTTAGTGTTGCGGAAGATGAAATGATGGCAATCGATATCGAAGATTAACCTGCTAGGGAGGTAAACTATGACAAAGAAGAAATTCCTATATGTTGTAGCTATGTTGATATTGCTATTTACATTGAATATCACAAAGACATTTGCATGGTTTACTGCTTCAAATTCAATAGAATTAAGTGCTACATCTGGTACATGGATAAGACCTTATTTAGTATCTGGTGAGGAATTTAACAGTATCACAAGTCCTGTAAAAGCAGATATTAAAACAGTAGAGTTTATGAGTACCATACCAGATTTAGCAGACTACAAAATGGGTATTAACAAATTCGATGTATCAAAAGAGAAAGATGGAAGTGTCATGGCTTGGGTAGAAAATACCACAGAAATGTACATAGGGGGTAGAGGAGGCATTATTGCCGACCAGTCCTTAAATACAATGTTCAGCTACTACACAAGCGTTGAGTCCATTACTTTTAAGAATGTATTAGACACAAGAGACACCACTTCAGCATACAATATGTTCTTATCATGTGTGAAGTTGCTTACAACAGATGTCAATAAACTTGATACTGGTAACATACAGAACTTCCAGTTTATGTTTGCAAACTGCGTGAGTATGAAGGAACTGGATATCAGTTCTTGGAATGTAGAGAGTGCGATAAACATGTCAGGTATGTTTGTAAATGATAAGGAATTGTATACTATCAAGCTTGGCACAAAACACGCTGAAAAAGTAAAAACATTTGAGAATATGTTTAAAGATTGTCCTACAATAGCTTTTTTGAATTTGTCACATTTTTACACACGAGATGCTGTAAATTACAAGGGTATGTTCAAGGACAGTAGAGTACAAGAGCTTGATTTGTCTGGCTTCAAGATGCGTGCAGATGCCAATTTATCACAGATGTTTAGTTATATGTATTCACTGAATAAGGTGTATGTATCAGAGAATTGGTCAGATATTGTAAAGACTGACTGCTTACCATTTTGGGCATGTACTGGTTTAACTGGTAGCCAAACTTCACAGCAAGAAGGTCTTGACATGGCAAACTATGACACTGGGTATTTTACATTCAAACAGATGGAGGCGAAATAGTATGAAGAGATTGCTCTTAGGTATCATGTTCTTGGGGGTACTTGCAAGTCCGCTGAAAGCGGATGCCAGTTCTCCAAATTTCGCCTTTCATATTGGTGGTGAAGAATGGGTACATGAAAGTGTAGCTCCTATGGAACTTATGGAGGACACCGTAGAAGTAACGAATGAAACAGAAAGTCCACTTCAGTTTCGTTTAGTAGATACAGAGAATTTGAATGGTTCATCACTCTATGATGTGATGATGTACAGTTATAATAACAGTGATTTTGTGAAACTGAATGAGTTATCTTCTGAATGGGTTCAGGTAGAAAGCGGTGAAACAGTAGAATTACCATTACAAGGTTATATGCCAGCAGAAGTTAATAATGACTTTCAATCTATGGAAATGCAGGCACGTTTTAACTTTGAAGGAAGATTACTGGAAACTGATTCAGAAGATGTAGATATCATTCAAAAAGGTGATAAGGTCATCGTAAAAACAGGAGATAATACTCATGTGGGCTTATTATCTATTACCATGTTAGTTTCACTAGCAGTACTAATAGTTCTTATAGTAAGGCGGTGGTATATTGAAAAAAGGCAGTAAAATTTTAGGCAGATTAATGTCTTATAGTATCATTGCTTTTTCAGCTTATATACTGTTAGGAGTTATGATACAAAAGGAAGAGTTTTATATCTTTGGATATAGACCAGTGTTAGTTTTGTCTGGTTCAATGGAGCCCTATATGGAAACAAATTCCATTGCTATTGTACAGAAAACGAAAGACATCAATGAAGGCGATGTAGTTATGTTCCGTATAGACGAAGATACAAGGGTTTGCCACCGAGCAGTTGATATTGATGCCGAAGGCAATATTACAACAAAAGGTGACAACAATGAAAAAGTGGATTATGACAAGGTATCTGAAGATATGGTAGAGGGTAAAGTGGTTGCAAGGCTAAATTTTCTTTCTGGTTTGATTAGTAAATTTAGGTAATTGCAAATGGGGGTAACAAGGCATTGGAAATGCCCCAAGAAATTTCATAGGTATTATTATTTTACATTGGGGGGCGGTGGTTGCCCCCTTTTATTGTAAGAGGAGAGGAGCAGATATGTGGTTTGCATTGGAGATCCATTTTCAAAACACTAAGAATAAAATGTATTTGTATTGGAGAAGTACAGACTTCAATACTTTATATTTAACTGTGAAAGATAAGGAAACAGGTGAAAAGAAGAAGTACAAATACTCTGGTATATCTTTTCGTAATACCGAGACGTTGAATAGGGTATTAGAAGGCTATGGTTTTACAAAGGAGAATACATTTGCAAAAGTTACCCTATTTATAACAGTGAGTAGGACTATGGAAATACTGGATGGAAAGATGGAAATAAAAAATAAGAGATGCTATTGGTGCTATCGTACTTGTAATGGTGTAGATATACGCAGCAGCTCATGGAGAAAGTCCATAGTAAAGGGGAGAACAATTTATGATATGGTATCTGCGGTAGATGCCTTATTATACAAAACGGAAAAAATTCATATACTTTCGTAAAGAGCAGTGGTTTCGTACTGATAACCTGCTCTTTTTTCATGCCCGAAAAAATGTACCGCCTTTATTTGCCTTTTTCCTGCTCCAAAAGCCCTTTTATGGGTAAATATGCCTATCCTGCCCTAAAAGCCCTAGAAACTGCCAACACGCTCCTCGTACGGGGGTATTCGTGCCAAAACCACCCAGAACAATCATTCTGTGGCAAAGCCCTTTTTCACTGGCTCTGGCATAGGATACAATAAGCACAATTATAATCGGCATATTTTAGTAGATAGTGATAAACCTGTAAAGAACATGCTTTTAGGACTTGCAATCCCTTTTATTCAGAGCTAAAGTGTGGACACCAAAACAAAATTGAAAGAGGTGTATTACATGAAAGTTGTAGAACTTCGTGCGGAACGTGCTAAGATTTATGAGTTTTTCGACAAAACTCATCATTATTTTTCAAGCA
>ENA-ORMO01003433-ORMO01003433.1-human-gut-metagenome-genome-assembly--contig:-NODE-3433-length-10303-cov-2.274980_pt1 | contig 10303 bp, 11 predicted proteins | sample MGYA00242106_ERZ509001 | MGnify/ENA primary metagenome ERZ509001 (study PRJEB26280, sample SAMEA2338736) | human gut metagenome | biome: human gut; feature: human-associated habitat; material: faeces... | reverse complement strand
AGAGGGTTCTGCCCAAAAACAGGAAGACGTATCTGCCCCGGCTGGATTCTCTCTTTTCTCTGTTTTCCGTGTAATCTTTTCCATTGTGGCAGGACTTGCAGCCATCTGTGCTGCACTCCTCTTGTGGAGAATCCTTTGTTTCAGAAAACGCCTTGGCTATTTTGCAATCTCTTCTTATGATTGCTATGAGACGATTTTCCGAAGCCTGCTTGCTCTTTGGGAAAAACTTTACGGTCTCTCCTGCACAGAACTTTCTGACCATGCACTTTTCCAATTGTTTACGGAAAATCTGCCAGAAACAGAAAAAAATCTATTCCTGACCGTGTACCAGCAGGCCGAATCCTTTGCTTTCGGACAGGAAAAACCATCAAAAACTCAGATAAGGGAACTGAGACACCATTACAGCATCTATCGAAAAAAACTGCTGAAAAACAGCAGTTCCTTCCATCAGTTCTGGTATGTATTTATACTTGGCTTATAGGAGAATCCCTCTGTTTTTCCCTTCAAAGAGAAAGCTCATGTGCAATATCAAAACAGAGATGCAAGGCCTTTTCCAAGGATTCTCCTCCCCAGTTTCTTTCATGATAGGCATCCATATCTGCCAGTGTATCTGCTGTAAATAAAATCTGTCCAAAGGCAATATTCCGAAATCTGGCACATGCTGCTAAAGCTGCACATTCCATCTCCACTGTCATACAGCCTTCCTGCCTCCTGTGTGCAACTTTTTCCCTGGTTTCTCTGTAAAATCCGTCTGTAGTCCAGGTCATGCACTCCAGATACGGGATGTTCCATTTCTTAAATGTTCTCTCAATAGAATGTAATACCTGTAAATCCAGGTCTATGTATCTGGAGGGCGGCAAGTAATGATAAGAAGTACCTTCGTCTCTCAATGCCCTTCTGGGAACCAGAAATACATTTTCCTCCAGCTTTTGCAGAACACCACAGGAGCCTGCTGATATGACCGTTTCTACTCCGTATCCGATGAGCCAGTCTAAAATTTGTGTGGAAGCTGCTGCCCCTACCGGTGCCTGGCAGAAACAAATTTTCTCTCCTTTGTAGTCTATAGTATAAACTGGATATTTCTTTGTAATGGAGACAAATTCTGCTGTTTTTTCTGCGTTTACTGCACTGGCATATTGCTCAATAACATCTCCTAAAAAAGCAAATACCGCCTTTTTAGGAAGCTGAATATCAAGATTTTCATGCGTAGGCATTACAACCGCAGACGGGCTGTCATCGTACTCTAAAATCGGTATCTCATTCTCTCTAAATGCCATATAATCCTCCTTATTATCTGATACAGACTAAACCAGAAATCTTAAAATCCATAAACCAGTTTTGCAAATCCCTGCTCATTGAAAAAGAAAAATCTTCCGGCGAATACAAGCGCCATATAGAGCGGCAATTCTACAAATGGTGTCTGAGCTACCTGTGTTTTTTCACCTGTCCACTTTGTCCATATCCGGTACAAAAGATAGCCTAATAATGCCCCTAAGGTATTCATCAGCAAATCATCAACATCTGTACTCCTGATGTTCAATAACTGGCTGATTTCGATAAAAAGGGAAAATCCCAGGCCAAGCTCCAATATACGGACAAGATTCGCCATCTGTTTCCATATGAGCAGAAGCTGTTTCCGGTTATTGATATATAGTTCCATCACCTGATAACTGCTGGTATCCTCATATGCACATGTATGCAGCCTGCCTTCATCAAAAGTCAGAATTCCAGCTCCCGGCATTCCCAGTAAAATCGGAGAATGCGTCACAATAATAAATTGAGAGCCTTCTTTTACACACTCATGGATATCCATAAGCAGCGTTAATTGTCTCTGAGGTGACAGTGCTGCTTCCGGCTCGTCCAACAGATATAATCCATGTGGCCGGAATTGCTCCTGTGCGATTTCCAGGAAACTTTCCCCATGGGATTTTTCATGATATCTTTTTGACGGATGTTCAAAGTCTGCATACTCCATCTCTTTGGTTGCCACATTATAAAAACTCTCTGCTCTTAAAAAATATCCCCAGCCTGCTTTTTGATAACTCCGTACCAGCCGGATGGCTTCATTTAATTCAGAATGAGAATCAAAGGTAGAAAAACGATAGTTTTTTGTACCTCCTTCCGGATTAAATCCTGCTGCAATGGCAAGTGCCTCTAACAAGGTCGATTTACCGGTCCCGTTTTCCCCCACGAAAAAGGTAATCGGACTGGTAAATTCCAGACTGTTTACTCCTTGCAAGGCTTCTATTTCTCTCAAATAACTATAGGGACTGATTTTACTCCAATCAATGGAAAATCCCCTGATAAACGGTGCGCTCATTAGAATTCCTCTAAACTTTCCTGAATGCATAAAGCCAGGATAACAAGTGAAACGAAAGATTATCCTTTACTTTTTCTAAAAAATTTCTAAAGTTGCAAAATCGTATGGTTTTGTATAGCTATTATACTGAATTTTGTCCTTTCACACAAGAAATTTGTCCTTGTGTTTTCTTTCTAATCTGTTATACTGATTCTATAATTAATGAATACATTTCAAAAGGTATCCTGTCTGAAATATCGCGTAAAAACAGGGCCGAGGTGATAGATATGATTTTAACAGAATATGATGAAAATGAATTCCGGGAATTCTTAAAAGAAGATTCCTGGAAAAAGGGACATACGGCCGGAATACAGGATGGGATTCAGACTGGCATACATGAGATAATCCGCACCTATGCAGAACTACAACTCCCTAAAGAGCAGCTTCTGGAAAGATTAACCAATGGATTTTCTCTTTCTATGGAAGAAGCAGAACAATACATCGAGCAATACGAAAAACTTTAAACATATTGGCACCCCACCAGGTAGTGGAGTGCCAATACTAAACTAGTGCTAAAAGGTTCACAGGACTCTCAATCTGTTCAAAATCTTCTTTTCTTTTCGACATTTGAATAGGGTGAGCCTTTAAATACCAAACTGCCTGGACTGCTTTCATACCAATTTTTTGTGCTGCTTCTAGCTCACCACTTCCGCCGTCACCCACATATAGACATTCCTCTGCTTCAACCTGCAACCGCTCCATACAGTGTCGGAAAATTGCAGAATCTGGTTTTTGCAGTCCTTCTTCGTAAGACAGGCAAGATGCATTAAAATATGGATATAGTATGCTTTTTTTGATTACATCTGCCTCTTCTGAAAAGCAATTGCTGATTAATCCTATCAAAATCCCTTTTTCTTTCATTTTCTCCAGCATAGGTATGATTTCCTCATGCAAATGCCTGAAAGTTTCTTCTTTTGTCCAAATTCGTTTATCTACGATGGTCTGAAACCTTTCTTCCGAATACGTGTTGTTTTCTTGCAAAATTCTCTGAATAATATCTTCAAATGACAATTTCCCTATGGTTCTGTCCGTAGCAGTAGTTCTCCATAATTCCTGAAATTTTTCTGCTGGAATTCCTGCATCTTCTGCCATTTCTGCACTAAAATAAAGAGGACATTCATAATGAGTAATTAAAGTCTCATACATATCAAAAATCACTGCTTTTATCATATACAGTCTCCTTAAAAGTTATGAATCTGTCACTAAATTTTTCAAATACATAATCTCAGAAATTTCATTTATCTGCCTTCTTCCATCCTGTACAAATTCTTGTTTCTCATAAAAAGCTCTTGCTCTCAGATTCTTTTCAAACACCCATAAAACCACTTTCACATAGCCGGCTTTTTTCATTTCACCAAGAACATGCCGCATCATTAAAGTGCCATATCCCTGATGCCACTTTTCTTTTAAACTATGAATACAGATAAGCTCGGCCACATCTTTACCAAGTTTATCTCTATTATGACTCCATGCTGCAATGCAATGCGGTTTTTTATCTACTTTTTCAATCCATATAGAAATCTCTGAATGCTCTAAAACCTTTTGATACATCTCTTTGCATTTTTCCAAATCTGTACATCTTTTTAATTCTTGTGCTGTCAGAATCTCAGCAAAAGCGGCTTTCCATGACTCCGCCTGTATGTATGCAAGAATCTTTTCATCACCTGGTTTTGCTTTATAAATTTCAATATCTTCCATCTTACACTTCTACCTGGCTTTCTTCTTACTCCTCATCCGGCTGCTGTCCATCATGGGGCAGCCACTGGCATTTTTGCATTTCCATGTGACTGAATACGGCTTTGAAAGAAGACTCTTCCGGTGAGCAGGCATAAATACCAAACTGAATCTTGTCTGTTCCTTTAAACATATGGCAGATCCGCATCTGGCTGAAGGTTTTTCCATCCATAGAACATTCGATACAGTAGTCGTCTTCCCTTCTGCTGAACCGGTACCACATTTCCTTTACATCCCCACTGATTTCCGTGGTTGCCCAGTCTGAATATCCATTGTTTGTCACCACACTTCCCAGATGCTGATACTGTTCGTTCTCATACTCTATAGAACCTTTTAACCAGTTCTCGCTGTCTAAATACATGACAATACCACATTGGTCAAATCTGTGATGGCTGTCCTGAAATTCTGTTTTCACTACAAAACTAAAGTATTTTTCTTCTGTCTCCATCTGAAATACCGGTGCATTATCGTTTCTGAAATGGTAGTATGTTCTCTGCCACAAATCTGTATGTGGTTTTGTCACAACCTCGATTCTGTCCGGCAGCACTTCATAGCTTTCCGGTTCACGGTTCCATTTAAAATTTTTCAAATCTATCATGATTTTTCCTCCCCTGCCGGATTATAATTTCACTTTTTCAAAGCGGTATTTCTGACTCACATCCGGATATTTATCCCGGTCTACTTCACTCATAAACATCTCCAATGGTCTTGCACAGATTTTAAATGGTGCATATAATGCCTGATAAATCACAAGGTGTTCTCCTGTTTCCGTATGCTGTGCGAAAGCCAGAACCTTATAGAGATATTCCGAAGTTTTGTCGGAAACCCACTCTTTTTTAAAGTGCTGTACAATATCTCCCACCTGAATATCTCTGGCAGGAATCTCTGGCTCCGGTGCTTCCGGTTCCGTGTCCAGTTCCAGGTATTCCTCCTTATCCAAGGACACCGGAACACCTGTTTTCCCTAAAATATGGACACCACCATACCAGGTGCCTGTAGTCTCAAAAATATCACCTATTTCGTATTCTGATGTGTATTCATCATTCTTCTTTATGATTCTGATTTTTCCCATAACATTCTCCCTATATCACCATAATTAATGTCCCTGCCCCGATTAAAATACACCCAGCCAGGGATTTCCATGTAAACTGTTCATGGAGAAACACAAACGCAAGAACTAACGTAATTACCACAGACAATTTATCTATTGGTACTACTTTTGATGCCTCTCCAATCTGTAATGCCTTGTAATAACACAGCCAGGATACACCGGTTGCCAAACCTGACAGGATTAAAAAAAGCCAGCTTTTGCTGCTGATCTGTGAAATTCCTTTCTGTGCATGAACTAAGAAAACCATCCCCCACGCCATCACAAGAACTACGGTTGTTCTGATTGCTGTGGCAAGATTGGAATTCACTCCATCAATCCCGATTTTTGCCAGAATTGATGTAAGTGCTGCAAACACTGCTGAAAGGATTGCAAAGAAAAACCACATGTAATCTCACCCTTCTCTCCGCTCATAAACAAGTTCTGTGATTCCATTATAAGTCTGTGTACCACGCAGCTTCAACTTGATTTCCTGCCCATGATCTCCAAACAGGCGGATACCTTTGCCAAGCACAGTAGGAATCACTGAAATGTCGTATTCATCAATGATATCTTCTTTCATAAGCTGCTGAATAAGATTTGCGCCTCCACAGATCCATATCTTTTTTCCTTCTTTTTTTCTTAAATTTTCTATAAGTGTACATGGATCTTCCTGTGTAAAAATCACATCTTTTTTTGTCTCTACTTCCCGGTGTGTAATTACATAACTGGTAAGCCCAGCATATACCCAGGTATCCGGAGACAGTTCTGTCACAATTTGCTCATAGGTATTCCAGCCCATAATTACCGTATCCACATCTTTTATAAATTCTGAATACGTATCTGTCTCATTATCCTCTGGATTTTCTCCTGCAAGCCATTCTACTCCACCTGACTGATCTGCAATATAACCGTCAAGGCTCATGGCAATATACAATACTGTTTTTCTCATGGATACTCTCCCTTCTCTTATCAATTTATAATCAAATAAATCAATCACATTATACCACCAATCCCTCTTCCCCACAACCTAAAACAGCCAGCCATACAGCGTTCACACTGTCCATGACTGACTGTTTCTTTCTTAAATTGCTTCTGCTTTCTCAAACTGGCTGTTATACAGATTGGCGTAGAAACCGCCTTCTGCCAGAAGGGAATCGTGAGTTCCCTGTTCAATAATATCTCCGTCTTTCATAACCAGAATCAAGTCTGCATCACGGATGGTTGAAAGCCTGTGAGCAATGACGAAACTGGTTCTGCCCCGCATAAGATTGTCCATAGCAGCCTGAATCCTTTCCTCTGTTCTGGTGTCCACAGAAGAGGTTGCTTCATCCAAGATCAGGATTTTATTGTCTGCCAAAATAGCCCTGGCAATGGTTAAAAGCTGCTTCTGTCCCTGAGAAATATTGCTGGTTTCCTCGTTTAACATCATCTGATATCCACCTGGCTGAGACATGATGAAATGATGTGCATGTGCTGCTTTTGCCGCTGCGATCACTTCCTCATCTGTAGCATCCAGTCTGCCGTAACGGATGTTTTCCATGATTGTTCCATGGAACAACCAGGTATCCTGAAGAACCATTCCAAACAATTCTCTAAGCCGGCTTCTGTTAAACTCTTTTACATTATGTCCGTCTATAAGAATCTCACCGGAATTCACATCATAGAACCGCATCAAAAGTTTAATCATAGTGGTCTTTCCTGCTCCTGTAGGTCCCACGATTGCCACCTTCTGCCCTGCTTTTACATAACCGCTGAAATCATGAATAATCAGATGATCCGGCTGATAGCCAAAGGCAACATGGCGTGCTTCCACATTTCCCTGAATATTCCTGATATCTGCCGGATGTTCCACTGTCTGGTCTTCTTCCTCTTCGTCCAATAATTCAAATACTCGCTCTGCGGCTGCGGCAGACGACTGAAGAAGGTTTGTTACCTGAGCAATCTGCTGGATTGGCTGTGTAAAGTTTCTGATGTACTGGAAAAATGCCTGGATATCTCCCACCATAACTTTCCCTTTGATAACCATGACTCCCCCTAAAAGTGCCACCATCACATATCCAAGGTTTCCTACAAACTGCATAATCGGCATCATCATTCCAGAGAAAAACTGGGAACGCCATGCAGAAGTATATAATTTTTCATTGGTTTCCTCAAAGGTTCTGATTACATCTTCCTCTTTGTTAAATGCTTTCACCACCTGCTGTCCACTGTAGATTTCTTCTATCTGTCCATTCACATCTCCCAGATATTTCTGCTGTGCCTGAAAATATTTCTGGGATCGTTTCATCACTTTTGAGATAATAGTCATGGACACAGGAAGAATCAGCAGTGCTGCTAAAGTCATCCATACATTGATGGAAAGCATCATGACAAACACACCGATCAGCATGGTCACAGAAGTAATGAGCTGGGTAAAACTCTGATTAATACTCATCTGCAGCGTATCTACATCATTGGTGATGCGTGACAGAATTTCCCCGTGGGTTCTGCTCTCAAAATACTTCATTGGCAAGCGGTTAATTTTCCCTGAAATATCTTTTCGCAAATTATAAGTCACCTGGTTGGAGATTCCTGTCATGATCCAGCCCTGTATAAATGAAAACGCTGCACTGACCAGATACAGCCCCAGAGTCCATAAAAGAATTGCACCGATTTTTCCAAAATCGATCCCTTTTCCGCCGCTGATTTTGGACATCAGCCCATCGAAAAGCTCTGTGGTAGCCTTTCCCAGTATCTTAGGTCCTACAATGCTGAATATGGTACTTCCCACTGCAAAAACAATCATAATCCCAAGCTGTATCCGATATTTTTTCATATATTGAAACAGACGTTTCATAGCTGATTTAAAGTCTTTTGCCTTTTCTCCGGACATACCATGTCCGTGGCCCATAGGGCCTCTTGGTCTTCCTTTACTCATTGGCTAATTCCTCCTCTGACAACTGTGACATGGCAATCTGACGATACACTTCACAGGATTTTAAAAGCTCCTGATGCGTACCCTGCCCTACCACACGGCCTTCGTCAAGAACCAGAATTTTATCTGCATGAAGAATTGTACTGATTCTCTGAGCAACAATCAGGGTAGTGGCATTCTTTGTCTCCTGCTTCAGAGCACGTCGTAAAACTACATCCGTCTTATAATCCAGGGCAGAAAAACTGTCATCAAAAATATAGATTTCAGGATTTTTTGCCACTGCTCTTGCAATAGAAAGACGCTGCTTTTGTCCGCCGGAAACATTGGTTCCGCCTTGGGCAATTGCTTCCTGCACACCATCTTCTTTTTCCTGGATAAACTCCCAAGCCTGAGCAATTTTAGCAGCTTTTTCTACCTCTTCTTTTGTGGCCTCTTCTCTTCCGTAACGGATGTTGGAATCAATGGTTCCAGAGAACAGAACTGCCTTCTGCGGCACATAACCAATGCGGCTCCGCAAATCATGTAATTTCAAATCTTTCACATCTGTTCCATCCACCAGAATCTGTCCTTTTGTCACATCAAAGAATCTTGGAATTAAGTTCACCAGCGTACTTTTTCCGCTTCCTGTACTTCCGATAAATGCTACTGTCTCCCCTGGATTTGCAGTAAAACTGATATCATGAAGGGTCTCTTCATCTGCACCCGGATAAGCAAATCCCACATGATCAAAGACCACCTGGCCTTTTTTATCCTGCTGGATATCCTGAGTATTTTCTCTGTCACAAATACTGATTTTTGTATCCATCACTTCATTGATACGTTTTGCAGCAACACTGGCTCTTGGGATCATAATAGACATCATGGTGATCATAAGGAATGCCATGATAATCTGCATTGCATACTGCATAAATGCCATCATATTTCCCACCTGCATAGAGCCATCGTCAACAGCATGTGCACCGTTCCAGACAATAAGTACCGTAACCCCATTCATAAGAAGCATCATTACCGGCATCATAAAAGTCATGCACCGGTTTACAAATAAATTGGTTCTGGTAAGCTTTGCATTGGCATCCTCAAACCGCTGCTCTTCCTGTTTCTCTCTGCTGAATGCGCGGATAACCGGAACACCTGTTAAAATCTCTCTGGACACCAGATTCAGCTCATCAATCAGAAACTGCAGCTTTGTAAATTTCGGCATGGCAATCCTAAATAACAGTGCAACAAACAGCATGATCACAATCACGGCTAAAGCCAGAATCCATGTCATGGAAGCATCTGTCTGAAATACTTTATACACACCGCCAAGTCCCAGAATCGGTGCATACAAAACAATCCTGAATAACATGGTAAACAACATCTGAACCTGCTGTACATCATTGGTGCTTCTGGTAATCAAAGAAGCAGTAGAAAACTGATTCAATTCACTTCCTGAAAATGAAATGACCTTCCGATAAATGTTATTTCGCAAATTTCTTCCTAGAACTGCTGCCACTCTGGCAGATAAAAAGGTCACCATCACCGCAGCTCCCATGCCAAGAAATGCCAACCCAAGCATCTTCAATCCACTGAATAAAATGTATTCCATCTGCATCCGGTCCATATCTTTTCCCTGTGCCTCATATTCCTGCTCTACGAAAAGTACCGCACTCTGGGTCACAATGGATTCCGGCATTTTTTTCAGTGCTTCTTCTAATTGCTCTTTCATCCCCTGGAATTGCTCATCCGGCATGGCTGCAAATACTTGAAAAAGATCTGCATTTTCCGGCAAATTCATCTGGGTTTTAATCTCTCCTGCTTCTTTTGAATCTTCCTTGGAAAGTCCTGTGACAATCAGCTCCGGAACACCGAGAATCCCATTTAATTCTGCCCGTTCTTCCTCTGTCAGTTCCAGAAGTTCATAAACTTCACCATTTTTTGTATAGGAATCCAAAACCTTTTTTTCATTCTCTTTGTCCAGAAAAATCTGCAGATGTTTCATGGTTTCTTCCCGGATGGATTCTGCAACACCATCCTCTATACCCTTCTGCTGGATACCCACGTTGATGATTTTTGATGTATAATCCGGCAAAGACAAATCGCAAAAAGCCTGGACAAACAAAAGGGCAATGATCATAACCAGATAATACCAGCGCTCCTTCATATAGTGAAACATTTTAATCATTTTATCCTACTCCTCCTTCCATATGGAATCCTCTTGTTTTCC
>ENA-ORMO01003432-ORMO01003432.1-human-gut-metagenome-genome-assembly--contig:-NODE-3432-length-10303-cov-7.727166_pt1 | contig 10303 bp, 11 predicted proteins | sample MGYA00242106_ERZ509001 | MGnify/ENA primary metagenome ERZ509001 (study PRJEB26280, sample SAMEA2338736) | human gut metagenome | biome: human gut; feature: human-associated habitat; material: faeces... | reverse complement strand
AGGGATCTCAATGCCCTTGATAAGCGTGGGATGCTTACAAAAGTTCATGGAGGAGCTATTGCGCTTGAAATGAATGCAGTTGTGAAAGATTCTGACGTAATACTTCGGGAGGAACTTCACAGAGAAGAGAAAATAGAAGTGGCAACCATTACTAATTTACATTTAGAAGATTATTTTCAGGAAAATCACATTGATCTGGAGCTTGTTACAGGATACGGCGCTGACAAAACAATGACTGCTGTCCTTTCCGGGGAAGCTGATATCGGTTTTATGGGATCAGAAGCTTCCATTTACACCTACAACGGCGGTTCAAAGGATTATGTTGTCAATTTTGCCCAGCTGACACAACGCGCCGGAAATTTTCTCGTTGCCCGGGAAGAAATGCCTGATTTTTCATGGAATGACTTAAAGGGAAAAACTGTACTTGGCGGTCGAAAAGGTGGCGTACATATATTAATGTAAATTTAGAGAGTATTGTGATTTTATGTAACTGGGTGGACAGAATGAATAGTGCGAAGAGTATATAAAAAGAAGTGGCGGAAATATCGAAAATGATATTTCCGCCAAAATTATTAAGCCACCTGTGGATAATCGATAACTGCAATTTCCTGCATTAATTTTTTCGCCATATCAACAATCAATTCAAGGCGTTCAGCAACTTCGTCTGTATAATATTTTTCTCCACACTGATCACATTCAAGGCATGGAACATTTTTAATTACAATAATACAATTTTTATAATTTACGACGTGTGTTGTTGTGCTATTGACAGTTGTACTATTTTTACAATACATACACATATCCATCACCTCTTTCTTCGAGTCTTTAAATCATCTTCAAATTTCTTTGTATCTGGGTAATATGCCGTTATGATATATATATATTTATATTATCACACCCGGTAATATTTCCACATTGCTTTCTAGTTCTCTATGTAAGCATGACTCATAATATAAAATTCGTCCTGGCTTGGAAGGTACTTTTTTTCCATTGGCTCTAATGAGTCATCATAGCGTTCCGCTTCTTCTTCACTGATTGCCATAACAGGGCTGTCTTGATAAATCCATTTATGCCCATCCAATACATGAGGGATTAGTTCTTTTACCATCATCGCAGCAGGATATTTTCTATTTTCGATACAAACATTGTATTTTTTACAACATCTGAATCCACGGCTCACATAGTTGCTGGGACTTCCGAAAATAACGATTGTATCATAGCCTGATTGTATGGCTGTTTGAAAAGAATGCTCTATAAGCATTTTCCCATATCCCATTCTCTGATAAGCCGGATGGATACTAACCGGACCGAATGTTAAAATGTCTTTTTCGTTCCCGTTTTCGTCAATCAATTTTGCCTTTGTGTACATGATATTTCCAATCACATCACCGTTTCGCTCTATAACAAAATCCAGTTCCGGAATAAAATCTTCATGTTCCCGCATGATGTGTACTAAGTAATGTTCTACGCATCCCGGCACATAAAGATTATAAAAAGCTTGTCTTGTGATTTTCTCTACAATTTCCCAATCTTCTTTTTGTTCGTTTCTAATAATAATATTTTCTTCCATAAAGCAATGTCTCCTTTTTACACTCTGATCGGCATTTTTTTTATTAATTTGGAAATTTCTTTTTCTCGTTTTCCTTTTGCAATCAGATAACTTTCTTTATCTTCCATATAGTCGTTTTCAGCTTTTAACTTCTGATAAGATTGCCAGCGGTCAATTTGTAATTCTCCTGTTTTTAATGCTTTCTGAATGGTACATCCCGGCTCATTTGTGTGGGTACAATTACGGAATTTACATAAAGCAGCAAGCTCTTCAATATCCGAGAAGGTTCGCTCAATTCCTGTATCATTATCCCACATTCCAAATTCACGCATACCCGGAGTATCGATTACCATACCACCAGAAGGGAGCAGGAACAATTCTCTGTGTGTAGTGGTGTGTTTGCCTTTATCGTCATTGCGAAGCCCATTTGTTTTTAGCTGTTCTTTACCCAATAGCCGATTGATAAGGGTGGATTTTCCCACGCCGGAAGAGCCAATAAATGCAATCGTTTTTCCCTCCGAAATAAATGGCAGAAGTTCCCTATATCCATTTTCTTCTGTCGAAGTTGTAACCAGAACATCCACACCAAAAGCAACCGAAGATACTTCTGAAAGTTTCTGCTCTAAATCATCACATAAATCTGATTTTGTCAGCACAACGACCGGTATGGCGCCGCTGTCCCACGCAATCGAAATATATCGTTCCAATCTTCTCATATTAAAATCATTGTTTAATGCCATGCACAGAAATACTATATCAATGTTTGCAGCAACTACTTGCTCCTGCTGTGGTTCGCCAGCTGCTTTTCGGACAAAAGCACTTTTTCGAGGAAACAGCGATTCAATGATGGCACTGTTACCGGACTCATTCCAATTTACCAGTACAAAATCTCCAACAGCAGGATATTCAGAAGAAATTGTAGCTTGAAATCGGAATTTTCCTGACACCTCTGCCAATTTTTCTCCTTTGTTCGTTATAATTCTATAGAATCCTTTTTCTTGTGAAAGAACACGAGCTGGTTCTAAAAGACTATCTTGCGAGATCTTACTTGAAAATAATTCTGAGAATCCGTATTTTTTTATGTTAATTGAATTATCCACTATAATTTCCTTTCTTTTTTAAGTTTTTACGAAAAATATCTTTGGAAGAAATCGTCGATATAACACTCATAGCTTTTGGCGATTCCTTCTTTGGTTTCTTTACAATCTACTCCATCGGACATGCTGAGCAATAGATAAAAGGGCGAATAAAATTCAATTGCCAACGCATGAGGAGAGGGAAGCAGTTTTTCTTGCCCCTTTGACATTTCATAAAGCAGATTCTCAATATACTCTAACGGTCCGCTGACGAGAACTTTTTGATATAAAGCATTCATTTCCGGGGATTTGTATTGTTCAAGTGTCAGCATTTTACGGAAGTTGCAGGCAATTTCATCTTCGCTCCAATAATGGAATTGTGCTTTCATATAATCGCCTAGGCTTTTGGGCAATACATGAGAAAATGCTTCCGGCATATCCGGGTAGTCCTGTTCCGGAACGCCGCTTTTTCGAGAACGCTCCGCATCCAGTTGGCAGACATATTCAAAGATACAGTTAAAAATGTCTCTCTTGTTTTTATAATGCTTATATAAGGCGCCCTTCGTCATACCCAATTCTCCAGCAATCTGGCTGACAGATACCGCCTCATATCCATTGACAGCAAATAACCGCAGAGCAGCCATTAATATTTTTTCCTTTGTTTTCATCATAACCTCTCTAGTTAGTGAACGACTGTTTACCGATATAGTATAGTGAACACTCGTTTACTTGTCAAGCGTTCAAATATTGTTTCGTGCAGAATAATTATTGTCCAAATGAAAAAAGGAATGTGATAGTTCTGCAGAAATCGACGTATTACCTGTGGCGAACAGCCTACACATCATCCGAAGACTTTGAGGCAGATAAGGAGAAATATAGGAAAACCAATGCGAATTTAGGACAATAAGCGGGAATCTTCGGCAATTCAATTACCGAGATGAAAGCGCAGGATTGTGCATATCTGCACAAAGTAAATAGCATTAATAATCCCCATTTAACATTCTTTGTCTTTTCTCCCTACTACTATTTTCCCTCTCTAATGCTGTAACAGATATATAAATAATCGAAAATACGTTCGATAGATCGTTGCGTGTTTTTGCCCATTGTGTTATACTATATGCATGAAAGAAAATCTAATACATTATAGGACTTGTGTGTGTAATATCAATTACCATATGGTATGGTCAGTGAAATACTGACGGAAGATATTACCCCCGGAAATTGAAGAATACCTGCAGGAACTGGTGCAGCAGATTGCTGAGGATAAGGGCTTTACCGTTCATTTATTCGAATGTGGTAAAGGCGATCATGTCCACTGCTTTGTATCAGCTCCACCGAAGCTGTCCATAACAGCGATCGTCAGGTATCTGAAGGGGATCCGGCATGAGAAAGGCTCAGACCGATTGTGGCTGTCTCTGTCAGAGGGTCTGAAAAAATATATGGAAGAAACTTACGGGATCCATGAACAATTTCTATATCTTGAAAATAAGATTTTCAGGAACATGGATCAGATAAAACAGCTGAGGATCTGCCCGCCGGAAAATGGAACATGTGACCTTATCGTTATCTATGAGATGGAAGAACCGGAACAGCTTTCCCTGAATGGCCATTATTTATCTGTCGATCCCGGACTTCACAATCTGGTGACCTGTTATGATTCGGGAAATGGCAGGACTTTTATCCTTGGAAGGAAATACCTTTCATTGGAAAGATACTTCCACAAAGAAATTGCCAGGGTACAGTCTGTATGGTATGCACAGCAGTCAGAAAAAGGTATAAAATATCCGGGTTCATCGAAGCATATCCGGAAGTTGTACCGGAAAAAGCAGAATGCAGTAAAGGATTATCTCCATAAGGTGACCAGATGGCTTGCAGAATACTGTAAAAAAGAAGAAATCAGCTGTGTAGTCATAGGAGATATCCGAAATATCCGTAGAGAAAAAGACATGGGGAACAAGACAAACCAGAAGTTTCACAGACTGCCATATAACAAGCTGTATATCATGCTGGAATATAAGTTGAAACTATATGGGATCCAATTAGTAAGACAGGAAGAAAGCTATACCAGCCAGTGCAGTCCTTTTACACCGGAAGTATCAAAGTTATATGCAGAAGCATCAAACCGAAAAGAGCGGGGCGTGTATATCACTGATGGAGTAAGATTTCATGCAGATGCAGTAGGGGCATTTAATATCCTGCGGAAATATCTTTCCGTATCCGGAACCCCGAAAGAACTGTTTGTAACCGGACTGAAAAATCCAGAAATAATAAAAGTAGCTGCATAGCCGAAAGGCAAGCAGTAGTGGTGTCATGGACGCACCCTGAAAAAGGCGGTATCCCGCCAGATTTCAGATGCTCTAGCAATTTAGTTGCCGAGTAGTTCACAGAGTATTGTGATTTTATGTAACCGGGTGGACGGGATGAACAGTGCATTATAATGATAGATTTTTTCATACCTGAGTGATACAATAATTGTTGAAATGAAACAGAGAGGAAACCATGATGGGTATAAAAAAGAAACAAGTTCTTCGTAATGAGGTTGCGAAGATTATCGTAGAAATAGAGGTGGGTGTATGAAAAAGAAAAAACAGGAGATCAGTATTGTTCGATCCTCGGCAGCGGAATTCCTGACATTTATTACTGCCACAGGGGAGAGTGATGTAAATGCCGTTTATTGCGATGAAAATGTATGGCTGACGCAAAAAATGATGGGTTTTCTCTATAATGTGGAAACTCATACCATTAACTACCATCTGAAAAAACTGTTTTCGGACGGAGAGATTGAGGAAAATTCAGTTATTCGAAAATTTCGAATAACTGCTGCTGATGGAAAGACCTATAATACCAATCACTATAATTTGAGTGCGATTATTGCAGTGGGGAACAAAGTGGATTCTCCCCGTGCAGTCCAGTTCCGTAAATGGGCAAACCAAATTATTGAAGAATTCACAGTAAAAGGATTTGCAATGGATGACGAACGGCTGAAAAACGGCGGTACGGTTCTGACGAAAGATTATTTTAGGGAACAATTAGAGCGGATTCGTGAAATTCGTCTTTCGGAGCGGCGATTTTATCAGAAAATTACGGACATTTACGCTACCAGCATCGATTATGATTCCAAGGCTGAAACAACAAGAAAGTTTTTTGCAAGAGTGCAGAATCAGCTTCATTGGGCAATTCATGGAGAAACAGCGGCAGAAACCGTATATCGCCGTGCCGACAGCACGAAAGATAACATGGGGCTGACCACTTGGAAAGATGCACCAGATGGAAAAATTCAGCGTTTTGATGTGGTAGTTGCCAAAAACTATCTGACAAAAGAGGAACTTTCGGCCATGGCGAAAATTGTCAATGCTTATTTGGATTTGGCAGAGTTGAGAGCTGAAGAAGAGGTGCCTATGACAATGGAGGACTGGGCAGAGCAGTTTGAAGGTGTTTTACGTTTGAGCAGAAAAGAGATATTAACGGGTGCCGGAACAATTTCTGCAAAAATCGCTCAGCAGCACGCATTGAGTGAATTTGAAAAATATCGTGTTCGTCAGGATCGGCTTTATCAAAGCGATTTTGACAGAATGCTGCTGGAAACGGATGAAGTACAGAAATTGCCGAATCGTAAATCTACAGCTGAGATAATCGATGTTTCATCAGAGGAAGACGGTGAATAGCAAGGGTAAATTTCGTTGCAACCACGCATCCTATGGGTTAAAAGAGATGCAGGAGCCGCGACGCCTGCCAAATAATCTCTTTAGCTATAAATTGTAAATGTTCTGTTCTGAATAGATAGGAAATTTATCTTGTGATGAAATGTATTGTTTCTTTCAATTCATCGCTAAATTCTTCTAAATCTTTCATCGTGATTGCTCCTTCATTTAAAAGTGAAATAATGTTAGGAATGTAATTAGAACGACTCATTTTTAACTGTACACCTGTATCATTTTTATCGTTGCGAATTCGCTCTTCTAAAGCCCAGAATTTTTCAGAAGGTTTTCCTTCACCACTCAGTAACTCAATATATTCTTTATTTAATTTATCCATATAGGATTCTTGCCAATCTGTAATTGTCTCTCTGAACAAAGACCAATCCTTTTGGGTAAAACCTTATTCCGACATTGTCATGTTCCTCCACTTTGGAATAAGTAAACTATAGTATAAACATTTTGGGTTCACAATACTTGTATTTAGAAAAAAACGCATTTGATTTTCGATTTTGTGTGATTAAAAATTACAATTCATAAAAAATAGCATTCTCTGCATTTTTTCTTTCCAAAATTATCAAGAGCAAAATCCACCCCGGTATTGCCATATCGCCACTCTGTCAGAAATTCTCGGCAAGCACCGCAAGGTGGGATTGCTTTTCCGTTCCAATCAACCGCTATCAATCGACAAATGCCATTCTCGCCATTTGTAATCATATTGGCAATCGCATTTCTTTCTGCACCTTGCGTGCAGCAATATACAGCTTTTCCCATGTTCCATCAAATTGAGAAAGGGCAAGCTTCTCGATTTCATGCACAAAACTTTCTTTTCCGTCACAATATCCATCAATGTCATAAGGGAATTTCTGTGCAAGCTCTATTTTGAGCTTGGCGTATTCTGTTCTTTCTTTTTCATGTGTGCGCATATAATTACGAAAAGCAAGATGTCTCCCAATATTGTTCCAATCATTCATCTGGAAGATATGAATCTGATGGGTTCTTTCATCTCCTCCTTTACGCAGATAGCGTCTGCCTGGTATCCCAAATTCGCCGAGATATTCATAGCCTATTTTAGAAAAGGCTTCTGCAATACAGTCAACCTTTTCAAGACTTCTTACGGCTACCATAATATCAATAATGGGTTTAGCTGCCAATCCAGGTACAGATGTACTGCCTATATGATAAGTTGCAATACAGTTATCAGCAAGGATTTCCTTGATTAACAAAACTTCTTCTTCATATTTTTTTACCCACAATGGATCATAGGCTGTTACTGTAATATGCTGACTCATTTAATGACACCTCCAATTTTCTTCATTAAAATTATATTTATAGCTTTTTCCAGAACATTGTAGATTCTTTTTTTCCCGTATCTTCATCAACTCCTTCTGACTGGATTAAAAAACCTTCTCTTTGATAAAAGGCTACTGCCCGTGAATTTTGTTGATATACGTTCAACGAAAGAGTATCATATTTTTCTTTTACATAAGTAAGAAGCTGCCTACCGATTCCTGTGGAACGGCAGTTTTCGTCAACAAAAATCCCGGCGATATATTCATTCATCAAACCAATAAATCCTTTTATGTTGCCATCTATATCACAGACAAAAACTTTCGCTTGCAATAATGCTTCCTGTACCTCGTCAAAATGTGAACGCCAGTATTCCTCTGGCACAAATGAATGTGCGTCTATATTTCCAGAAAGCCAAAGTTTCATAACTTGCTTTGTATCTGACATTTGAAATTCTCTAATCATAATTTTACCTCCTGCATTTTGCTGAATACCGGATGGAAACACATGCAGTCAATATAATCATGCACAGACCGGAAATGAAGAACCAAACATTTACCCCTACTTTTTCTGCTATCGGGCTGCTGAAAAGCAAGCCAATCGGCATTGTAACAGAAGAAATCAAGGTAAGTACCGAAAATGCCCTCCCCATTTTTTCAGGGGATATGGTTTCCTGCATATAAGCAGTCAACGGGATTGTATGGACATTACCAGAAGCCCCTAAGCAGATACAGCCTCCCGCAAAGAAAAACCAACCGACATAAGTAGGCGGTATGATACCGCAGTGCAGCGACATTATTCCCATTCCAAACAAACCGATAAAGGAAACTCTGATTTTCCGGTTTATTTTTGGAACACTGGAAAATAAAAGGGAGGATACCATCATACCAATTGCAAAAGATAATTCCACAGCGCTGCCATACATTGCCGACAGCTTAAAATAGTCGCTTGTCATGAGTGGATAAAAGGACGATAAGGGTGCATAAAAGAACATACAGAGAGCTTCTGCAATTACGATATAAAACAATTTTTTATCTTCTCTGAATACCTGCAATCCCTCTTTTATCTCTGCGATAAAATGCTGTTTTTCCTGTTCTGTTTTTTCAAGTTTTGGGATTTTAACAACAGCCAGCGCAACACTTGCTAAAATCGCCCCCACCACATCACTCATTAAAACGACTGACATCGGGAAAATCGCATACAAAGACGCACCGATTACCGGTCCCAATAAAAATGAACCGGAATTTAGAAGCTGCATCCACCCATTTGTTTTTACTAACTGGTCTTTTGGTACAAGCTGCGGGATGATCGACTGTATTGCCGGTTGCTGGAATGTGCTTCCAATTCCCCTCACACATAGCATAACAAATACTGTCCACACAGGCAGGTCAAAAAAGAACAGCAGTCCTGCATAAATCAGTGCAACTGCACCCATTGCCATATCCGAAAAAATAGAGATAAATTTTCGGTTATAACGATCAGCCGCAATTCCAGCCAGTGGGCTGAAGAAGGTCATTGGGAGATAGGCAACAAGTCCTGATATTCCCAGCATTAACGGCGAAGATGTTTTTTCGGCAAGCCACCAAATCAGAGCAAACTGAACACCATGACTTCCCAACATTGAAACTGCCTGTCCCAATGCTACAATCATAAACTGTGATTTCCATTTTTGTGTTTTTTCCATATCAAATTGTCCTCTCATTTTCAAAATAGTTTTTCAAACAGGGGACAATATCAAGTGTGATAATCCCCTTATTATGCTGTTGCCGACATCAAGCCACCTCCCTTCAAAAGATTTTGATTTCTGTTTTTATAACATGGCTTCCAGATATTTTTTTAATCCGTCACGATATTTTTTTGTAAGCGTCAGATATTGCTGTTGTTCCTCCGCCGTCCATTCATTCCAGATTTTATTCTCAATCTCATGCAAAGGCATTATTTTTTCTGCTGAAAATTTCTTTCCCTTTTCCGTTAGACAGAGAATGGTATTTCTGCCTTTCCCTTGTTCCAGATAGACAATTTCCTCTTTTTCTAATTTGCGAATGGCTGAATTGATTGTCTGGCGACTGATACCTGTAAGCTTACTGATTTCACTTTGCAGGGATTGTCCGCCTTTCTCACAAAGGACATACAGAATATTTTGAACGCTATCTGAAATACCCATTTTTACAGCCGCTTCGTGGTATAAAGCGTTGATCTCTCCTGCTAAATAGGTGTATTGTCCTGTTTCTAAATAGTGCAAAATGTTCATCCCCCTTTTTATATATCTGATTTCGTACATTCTTATTATATCCGATTTCGTACATGAGTCAAGAATTTTATTATTTTTAAGGAATAATGTGGCTACTGCCTATCAAATTCTTGTGTATTACTTTACCGCACACGAGCATTATTTCGTGCTTTGCATTCCCAAAATTCTGCCCCCCAATTTGGATATTGTTAGGCGTACGTATCATTTTTATCTTCATATTGGGGGCGTAAAATATACATAAAATCTTTTTTGTTTCATGTGATTGGGACTCTAAATCAAGATGAGTGAAATCACATTTTTTTTTCTTTTTCATATGCTAGGAAAGAAGGCAAAAGGAGTAAATTTTATATGAGGATAAGAAAAAGGCTGACTGCAGCAGCGCTTGCAGTTCTCCTGGCAGTGGCAGCCGTTCCATGTGCAGTTATGGCAGAGAAAAAAGAAG
>ENA-ORMO01003430-ORMO01003430.1-human-gut-metagenome-genome-assembly--contig:-NODE-3430-length-10305-cov-8.677756_pt1 | contig 10305 bp, 6 predicted proteins | sample MGYA00242106_ERZ509001 | MGnify/ENA primary metagenome ERZ509001 (study PRJEB26280, sample SAMEA2338736) | human gut metagenome | biome: human gut; feature: human-associated habitat; material: faeces... | reverse complement strand
ATATCGGTATTATTTCAGTAGGCTGGGATCCGGGAATGTTCTCACTGAACCGTCTTTACGCAAATGCAATTCTTACAAACGGAAAAGATTACACATTCTGGGGCAAGGGTGTAAGCCAGGGACATTCAGATGCAGTACGCCGTATTAAAGGTGTAAAAGACGCAAAACAGTATACAATTCCTGTTGAAGCGGCACTGGAAGCAGTAAGAAACGGAGAGAATCCAGATCTTACAACAAGACAGAAACATACAAGAGAATGCTTTGTAGTTGCAGAGGAAGGTGCAGATCTGGCACAGATCGAGAACGACATTAAGACTATGCCGAATTATTTCTCAGATTACGACACAACTGTACACTTCATTTCGGAAGAAGAACTGAAGCGTGATCACAGTGGAATCCCGCATGGCGGTTTTGTGATCCGTTCCGGAAAAACAGGATGGAATAATGAGAACAGTCACGTGATCGAATACAGTCTGAAACTGGATTCTAATCCGGAGTTTACTTCTTCTGTACTTGTTGCATATGCAAGAGCTGCATATCGCATGAATAAAGAAGGACAGAGCGGTGCGAAGACAGTATTTGATGTGGCACCTGCTTATTTATGTGCTGCTGACGGGGCTGAATTAAGAAAGCATCTGCTGTGATCAGGGATATAAGATGATATTCTGTTTTGAAAAAATAAAGAGAAAACAGATATACAGGTTATATTTCACAGTGTGATTTTGTGAAAAGAGACAAAGTATTTGTGGACTTTGTCTCTTTTTTTATGGAACAGACTGTGAAAAATTAGTGAATATTTAACAGAATTTTACTTGTCTGTTGACGGGTTATTTAAAGTGTAATATAATAGGGTCATAGAAACGTAACAACATTGTAAAAAACCTTGTAAAACCTCAGAGTGTATTTGAAAAGTATGTGAGATGTCAGAGCGATATCCACGATTCATACTTTTCAGATACACTCTGATAACGAAAAAAGAAAAGGAAGGTATGTATGCAAAACGTAAACAGGAAACTTAAAATCTGGGGAGTGCTTTTGTTTCTGATGCTTTTTGCTGTGGGGATTTCTGTTGGCTTTTCTACAGTGAATGCGCAGGCGGCGACGAAAACCGGTTTTGTAACTATTAACGGAAAATCATACTACATAAACAAAGACGGTTCTAAACAGAAAGGATGGCTGGAACTTAACGGTAAGAAATATTATTTTAATAAATCAACAGGTGTTCAGGTAAAAGGCTGGGCGACTGACAGTAAAGGCAGAAAGAGATATTTCAGTAAAACAGCGGGAGTTATGATGACTGGCTGGCTGACTGATTCCAAGGAGCAGAAGAGATATTTTGAGCCGTCTACAGGATTTATGAAGACCGGTTGGCTGACATTGAAGGGAAAGAAATATTATTTTTACAGTAACTCTGGTGTGGCAGCGTGCAAAACATTCCTTACAGACAAAAAGGAAAATACCAGATACTTTACAAGTGCATGTTATATGCTGACCGGATGGACGAAAAATACCAGTAATGAGTACAGATATTTTGAAAAAGAAGATGGAGTCATGGCAAAAGGATTCCAGACAATCGATGGAAAAAATTATTATTTCAATACTGGCAGTGGTAAAATGGCAGTGGGATGGACTACTATCGGAGCGAATAAGTATTACTTTGATGAAGAAACGGGTGTTATGGCTGTTGGTGATGTAACTATTGATGGACAGAAATATCACTTTAATTCTAATGGTGTACTGAGTAATACCACAAATCCGACAGGTTCCAGAACAATTAAGAATTATCTTGCCGGTGCATTGCAGCCAGTTGGACAGGCTCTGTATGTATGGGGCGGTGGATGGAATGATTCCACAAGAAAAGGTACAAGTCAGACAATGACTGATTTCTATAACAGTCAGAGCAGCAGTTATGATTATAATAATTACAGAGACCTCAGTACGGCAAACCGTGCAAAAGGTTTTGACTGCTCTGGTTTTGTAGGATGGTCAGCATATCAGGTAATGCAGAGCAAGTCAGGTGTAGGAAGCGGATATACGGTAGTTTCCGGAGAGATTGGTTCTTATTATCAGTCTATGGGATGGGGAAGTATTCTGACCCAGGCAAATCTTGCAAGTGATGACTGGACTGTATATCCTGGGGATGTGGGATATGACAGTGGACATACTTGGATTATCCTTGGACAGTGTGAGGATAAGAGTGCGGTAATCGTACATTCTACACCAAATGCAGGTGTCCAGATTGCAGGTACTCCTACTCCGTCTGGTGCTTATTCAAGTCAGGCAATTGCACTGGCACAGAAATATATGTCAAGATATCCTGGATTTACCAAGTATGATTATCATACTTCATCAGGTAATTATATCAGAAGAGGTAATTATCTGAGATGGAACAGAAATACGCTTTCTGATCCGGATGGTTATCTGAATATGACAGCAGATCAGATTCTGGCGGATCTGTTTGGCTGAAAAGTGAATAGTTAAGAAATTGAAGCAGCTTTCGAATGAGGAGGCTGCTTCTTTTTAGCGTTTTATAGTATTTTGTAAAACAATGCAAACAATCAGGTCTATCATAGCGTGAAGTCCCGCATCGGATATCTTTGTCCTGCGTCAAAATTATTACAGATATGAAATGGAATATGTCTGAATTGTAGAAAGAAACGCGAAGAATAACAAAAGGATTAATAAATGTTACAGAAATATAAAATTTATAGTAATTAATCCTTGCGTTTTTGATTATGATGTGTTAATATGTATGAGAATTAACTTAGATATTGCAAAAACATTAAGATATAGAAAGAAAATGTTACGAGGGTGAGAATTCATGAAGAAAAGAATTGTGTGTCTTACATTAGCACTACTGATGAGTGCATCACAGGTTGTTAGTGTAAGTGCTTCAAGAGAGGATGAATTGAGAGAAGAGCAGGCGATCACAAGTCAGCAGCTTGATGCAACTTATTCCAGAATGGATGAGCTTGCATATGCGAAATCACAGCTTGAGAATGAGATTTCCGAACTGGATTCCAATCTTGTAAGTGTTATGGTTTCTATTGATACTCTGAAAGGAGATATCGATAATAAAGAAGTAGAGATTATTAAAACAAAGCAGGATCTGGGCAAGGCACAGAAAGCAAGAGATAAACAGTATGAGAGCATGAAGTTGCGTATTCAGGCTTTATATGAGCAGGGCGGTGATGCAGCCTGGTTTCAGATGATGCTCAACTCAGAAGATTTAAGTGAGCTTCTGACACGTGCTGAGAATACACAGCAGATGTATGAGCAGGACAGAAAGAATCTTGACAAATATGTAAATACTATCAATGAAGTAAATAACTTAAAGACACAGTATGAATCTGACAAAGCAGAACTGGAGGAGATGAAGGCTTCTTATGAACAGCAGTCCTATGATCTTCAGTGTCAGATCAATCAGAAGAAATCTGAATCAGCTGATTATGAGAATGAGATTGCATATGCACAGCAGCAGGCAACAGAATATGCAAACCTGTTGGCAGAACAGACTGCGGAGATTCAAAGGCTGGAAGCTGAGAGAATTGCAGCTGAGGAAGAGGCAAGACGTCAGGCTGAGGAAGAGGCAGCAAGACAGGCGGCTGAGGAAGCTGCTGCAGAAGCCGCAGAGCAGGAACAGGAGTCTGAATCAGAAGATGAAGGGAATGCAGAATATGATGAGGACGGAAACGAGATAGAGAATGTTGATGAGACTTCTGAGAACGAAGATGAATCAGAAGATGAATCAGAAGATGACGTGGAATATGATGAAAATGGAGATATTGTTGACAATGCAGGAACTTCTGATGATGTAGAGTATGATGAGTATGGTAATGTGATTGACTCTGATAATACAGTTTCAGCAGAAGACTATGAAAGTGAACAGTCATCTGACTCAGACAGTTCTTCATCATCTGGTTCCGGTTCAGGATCTTCTATAGTAGATTATGCAACACAGTTTGTCGGTAATCCATATGTATGGGGAGGTACAAGCCTTACAGGTGGTGCTGACTGTTCGGGATTTACACAGAGTGTATATGCGAATTTTGGAGTAAGTCTTCCAAGAACTTCTTATGAACAGCAGAATGCCGGTACAGAAGTATCCTATGCAGATGCACAGCCAGGTGATCTGATCTGTTATGGTGGACATGTAGCAATCTATATGGGTAATGGACGCATCGTTCACGCATCCAATTCTGTGGATGGTATTAAGATCAGTGATAACGCAGCATACAGAACGATTGTTTCTGTAAGAAGACTGGTGTAATTAAATTAGTATAAATAATTAAATTTATAGGGGTTGAAAAGGAGTATCGCTAAGGGGGCTGATGCTCCTTTTCTTTGTGTGTTAAGTGTTGCTGCCCATTCCTGATCAGTAACATTTTACCGATTTTCAGGCAGATTTTACCTTGACATAAAACTGCCCGGATAGTACAGTTTATATAATAATTGAACATATGAAGCCGGAATCCTATAGTCAACAAAGATAATATTTAATTAATTTGGCTTTGGATGAAGGTAGTGGACAGTTACAATAATCTGAAATTTGTGTTGAGAATGTATTGACAGGGAAGCGGATCAAGAATATCCGCATGAATTATCCGGATTATAATTATAGAGGAAATGAGGAAAGCGAGGAATGATAAATGGCGAATGAACATGTAGAACATATAAGAATTGTGCAGGAAACTGTTGCAGGCAAGGAGATTACTTTTGCCCATGTAATGGGAGGACCAGCTCCGATCATATATCAGAAGCTCGGACTGAATCCTCAGGTGGATTATCGTTCATCTGCAATTGGAATCATGAATATGACACCGCCGGAATCAGCAGTGATCGCATCTGATATTGCGGTGAAAAGCGGGAATGTTTATCTTGGCTTTGCGGATCGTTTTACAGGTACGCTGATCATTACGGGAGAGATTTCCGATGTAATGTCAGCGATGACTGAGGTTGTGGACTATTTCAGAGATACTCTGGGTTATGTAGTCTGCAAGATTACCAAGAGATAGGAAGTGGTGGGATGACAACCAGAGAATTACTGGAAAAGCTTTATCACCAAGATTATGAGAAATTAAAGGGAAAAAATCTTCGTATGACCAGAGTGAGGGTGCCGGGAAAGGAAGTCTGTCTGGCTCATGTAATCAGTCCTTCCCAGACCTGCATTTATCAGAATCTTGGTCTGCACATTGGAGTTCATGAGGGAGAAGACCACACAGGAGAAGCAATCGGAATGATTCGTTTTACCCCATGGGAAGCAGTGGTTGTAGCTGCTGACATTGCGGTAAAAAGTGCAAATGTGGAGATTGGTTTCATGGACCGTTTCAGTGGCTCATTGATTCTTACCGGCGGTCTGGTGGAAGTTCAGACTGCGGTGGAAGAAGTGGTGAAATTTTTTAAAGAAGTACTTGGTTTTAAGACTTGTGCAGTTCACAAAAGTTAAAACATACGAAAGTCAGTTATTCCATACCGATGATGCTCTCGTAACAGCCGGAATAGCTGAGAGAAATGAAAGGGACAGACATTAAATATGAAGAAAATATTTCTGATGGGCAGAAGTGAGGCTGGTAAGACTTCATTAACACAGGCATTAAAAGGCGAAAAACTTCATTATGTAAAAACGCAGTATACGAATACGGATGATGATACTATTGATTCTCCGGGAGAGTATGCAGAGTCCAAGCATTTCAGCGTAGGGCTGGCCTGTTTTTCTTTTGAAGCAGATGTGGTGGCAATGGTACAGTCAGCGGATGAACCTTTCAGTTTATTTGGATATGGCAGTAATGCATTTATTCTGAGACCGCTGATAGGAATTATTACGAAAATAGATTCTCCCTATGCAAATGTTCCGATGGTGCGCCAGTGGATGCTGAATGCCGGATGCGAAAGAATTTTTCTAGTAAATAATGTGACCGGAGAAGGGATTGATGAGCTGAGAGCATATCTGAATGAGGAGGTTCCGAAACTGAGTCTGGAAGAAGCAAAATTCAGACAAAGTCTTGGACTGAATGAATGGGATCCTTTGCCGGAGGGAGTGAAATATCCTTCGTTGGAAAAGTAATGAGAGAATAATGCAGGAAATTTTAGTTAAAAAATATATTGATAAATAGTTGACAAACTAATTGCAGAGTGTTATTATACAGATAGTATAATTCCATACAGAACATATTAAGTGCTGATACTGTGAGGAAAACAGTACAGAAAGAGGGAATCAGGTGAGAAACCTGAGCGATCCGGTCACTGTAACAGAGGAGCAAATCTCAGAATGTCCATTGTGCCATAGCATGAGAAGGAGAGAGGAGCGATGAGCCTGGAGCCAGGAAACCTGCTTGGTATGGCGAGGTTAAACTTCCGTGTAAAGTGTAACAACCAACTCCGTTGAATCCGCAGCTTCGGAGTGTTGTCTGCTTTTATCTGAAGGCAGACATTTTTTATGGAATGCGCCTGTTCTTTATGAATTATACATGATTAAATGGCAGGCGATACTACTTCGGATTTATTCGTTCCCTCCGCGCACTCATGAACGGATTTTTTTCTACCCCGGGGTAGCATCGCTCCCTCTTAGTTTGAAATGTGCAATCTGTAAAAAATACTGTAATGAATTTTCAATGCTTTGTTATGTAAAAAGAAATTGATGATTTATTAGAGTATTTTTTGTTTTGCAGATTTCGTCCTCTGATGGGAGGGATTGATGGAGAATGAGAAAACGGAATTATTCTGAAAAGATAAAAATTTGCAACAGGAGAGGAGAGGTAGCAATGGAGAAACCTTATTGGGAAGGAAAGGAATATTCTTATTTCAGCCATAAGAAATGCGAATTTTTTCCATGTCATAAAAATGCAGATTCGGAGGATTTCAACTGTCTGTTCTGTTACTGTCCGTTATATGCTCTGGGCGAGAAATGCGGGGGAAATTTCCGTTATACAGATAAGGGAATTAAAGACTGTACAAACTGTATGCTTCCGCATAAAAGAAAGAATTATGGATATATCACGGGAAAATATCAGGAACTGGCTGATATGATGAAAAGGGCAGGGGAAATTAATCCGAAATAAAAAGGAACGTGTCAGATTAACAAAAATAAGAAGGAACGATTTTCATTGTAATGCAGAGAGTGTTCTGCTAGAATAGTGGTAGCAAAAGAGAAAAGTCTGTAAGATTTTTCGAATCTGTTCTGAATTATGCAAGGCGGTACACACACGCTTTCCACACTTTTCACATATACAGAAGAAAATGCCTCACAGGCATTTGCCATCTTTTCCTGGCGGCATTTTCCCGTCGGCAGAACCTTTCACTTCTACATAGAACCGCCGGAAAACAGTAACGGAAACTGTTTTCTGACGGTTTTGTCATTGATAGCGGTTGAAAAACAAAAACGATAATGATATGATGGTATCATATTTATGCATGGAGGAATAAATTACCATATGAAAAAAAGAAATACTGCAATACGTGCATTGGCAGTTTTGATGATTTGTACAATGTTTGGGACATCAGTGCCTGCCGCAGGTCAGGAAGTATTTGAATCCGGAGTCCGGCAGGAGACAGAAGAAAATACATCAGATCTGAAAGAATTTCAAAGTTCACAGGCAGATGAATTTGGAACAGATACGGAATCTGATGCAGAACTGTTCGGAAGCGATGATGCAAAACAGGAGTTCCAGGATGGAGAAGCAACGGAAGAAAATACAGATGGAATTCGATATATCAAAGGTCGTCCGTTGACAGAAGAGGAAAGAAAAGAAGAGTTAGAACCTTTTAAAAATTTAAAACCGATAGATCCGGGACCTGAAGTAGAGAGTGATCTGACATCAGTTTACGCTGCATATGGAAGCAGAGAAACAGCATTTCCATCCTCCTATGATTCCAGAAAAGAAGGACTGGTTACTTCTGTAAAAAATCAGAATCCATTTGGAACCTGCTGGGCTTTTGGGATGGCGGCAATTATGGAAACTTCACTTCTGGCACAGAATAAAGGAACTTATGATCTGTCAGAGGAACACTTATCATACTTTTTTTCAAACAGACAGAATGATCCGTTGGAAAATACTCCCGATGATGTGAACTCGGTACTGGGAGATTATCATGAGATAGGAGGCAATGATTATCTGGCGGCTATCTATCTCAGCACCTGGTCGGGAATGACTACAGAAGATGATGTGCCGTTTCCTACGGATTCTTTGCATCAGCAGAATCTGAGTGTACAGATTCCGGAGAGTAAGGCTTATAATTCTGTGGCATATCTGAAAAATGCATCTTTTTCCAAATACAGTGAGGAACGTATGAAGGAAATGCTGCTGAATGATCATGCAGTATCCATAATGCTTTATATGAAAGATAATTATGCAAATCCAGATACGGCTGCATATTGTTATCCTGTTGGAAAATCGAGTTCGACTGTGATTAATCATATTGTAACAGTCGTAGGATGGGATGATAATTATTCAAAGAATAATTTCCTGCCTGTTTCCAATGTGACATCAGATGGTGCCTGGATCATAAAAAACAGTTGGGGAGAGAACAAGGGAGATGGGGGATATTACTATCTTTCCTATCAGGATCCCAATATCAGTAATCTTGTAAGTGCAGAGGCAGTGACTGTTTCTGATCAGAAATATAATAATAACTATTTTTATGATGGTTCTTCAGCTATTTCTTCTATAAAAGTACAGCCTGGACAGTCAGTATCAGTTGTTTATGAAACGAAGGCAGGGAATGGAAACGAAGAGGCTCTGGGAGAAATCAATGTAGTTACCATGAATGATAATGCTTCATATAAAATACAGGTATATACAGATCTTACAGATCTTTCAGATCCGGAAAGTGGAACTGCTGCGTATACGCAGCCCTGTGAAGTTGAACAGCCAGTGGCAGGGGTGCAGACAGTTACTGTACCGGAAGTAATGCTGAAGCAGGGGAGCAGGTATTCGGTAGTGATTACTAACAGTGGAATCAGTTATATCAGTTTTGGTGTGGAAGCAAATGCCGGTTATAAGACATCAGGTGGAAGCAAATGGTTTACTTCCACAGCAGGGATAGAGTCAGGACAGACTTTTCATAAGGGTGCATCAGCAACAGCAGAATGGTCAGATGGAAAGACAAAAAACTGGACTGTAAGGATCAAGGCACATACGAGAACTTTAAATCAGTCATGGGTGCCGGATACGCCGGTATTTCAGGTGAAGGCTTATAATTCCGGGTATAATCTTGTTTCATGGAAAAAGGTTTCGAAAGCTACTGGATATTATGTGTACAGAAAACCTGCTGCAGGAGGAAAATGGTCAAAAATCGCAGATGTCGGGACTTCCACATTAAAATATAAGGACAGTAAAGTTAAAGCCAATGCTTCATACCGTTATACGGTAAAGGCATATTATGAAGCATCCGGAAAAAGATACTACAGTAAATATACAACCGGCGATGTGGTTAAGGCGGCACCTTCGTTGCAGAAGATTTCCTCTGTGAAGTCTGAAAAGAAGGGAATCAGAATCAGATGGAATCCACAGAAAAAATGTAACGGATATTATATATACAGAAAGAAAAAAGGAGGTTCTTATCAGTTGATAAAGAGAATTTCCGGTGGAAATCTTTCTTCATATCTGGACAAAAAAGCACAAAAAGGTGTATCATACTACTATGTAGTAAAAGCATACGTGAAAGAGCCTTATGGGAACACATACAGCAAATACAAAAGTTCATCTGCTGTAAAAAGAAAATGAGAAATGAAGGAAAGAGATTATGAAGAGAAGGTTGGGAACAGTATTGGCAATATTGCTGTGCATTATTGTGACAGCGGTTTCTGTTTATGCTGATGATGGAAAGAGCCAGAATCCGGATTATGCAACAGATTATTACATGATCGTACAGAGTGCACAGGGTGGAGCAGATATTTATGATGAAGCGGATCCGAAGGGAATTAAACTGAATGACGGTCAGATTCCGAATGGAACTGCAATCCATGTTCTGGGTGAGAAAGATGGAACGGACGGCAAAAAGTGGGCATATACCCAGTATCATGGGATGAACGGATACATTCCTATGGATGATCTGGATCCGGCTTCCAGGGCAGACGCAGTGAATGAAGAGTATCGTACTTTTGGCGGAAAAGATGTGGATTTTGAAGTAAAGATTCAGGGAAATGGCGGAAATGTACCGGTTTATAACGGACCTGGAGAGAAATTTGATGAAGTTTCAGGAGCAGACGGAATTGCGGATGGGACAAGCGTACATATTTCTCAGTATATGCGGGGAGAAGACGGAACAAACTGGGGGAAAACAGACACAGATGGTGTGACACAGGGA
>ENA-ORMO01003427-ORMO01003427.1-human-gut-metagenome-genome-assembly--contig:-NODE-3427-length-10310-cov-2.207996_pt1 | contig 10310 bp, 12 predicted proteins | sample MGYA00242106_ERZ509001 | MGnify/ENA primary metagenome ERZ509001 (study PRJEB26280, sample SAMEA2338736) | human gut metagenome | biome: human gut; feature: human-associated habitat; material: faeces... | reverse complement strand
TGATTTTATCAATGATGCTAATCTCGATGTCATTTCTGATAGAACTGAAATTATAAAAGCATTCTTTGAATATGCGCAAACTAAGCAAAAGAAGGAAGCTTCGGATTTGATAGAAAGCGAAAATCTGAATGAAAGAGAAGCCAAGCATTATATTGAAATGTCTTTAAGACGTGAATACGCAAGTGAGAATGGAACTGACTTTAATAATATCCTGCCCAAAATGAGCCCGCTGAATCCTTTATATCTGACTAAAAAACACAAGGTGTTTGAAAAGATTGCTGCTTTTGTTGAAAAGTTTAAAGGTGTCGGAGGACAACTATAATTTTATTGATATGGCAAATACTTCTGTTTTAAATTGGAATACGATTGAGCTTCATTATTGGTTTAATGATGAAAGTCATACCATGAATGCAATTGTACTCAATAAATGTGAATATGAATTTTTAGGTATTGCAAAAGAAATAGCGCAAACATTAAAAGTTGATCTTGAAATTGAGACAGAGCCGCTTGGTAAAGGAGGTCTACGTAGTTGGTTCAAATTCAAAGCAAAAAATAAGGATGCGATTAAAGTAGGTGTTATTCTATATATCATTACGAATCTTTTAGGCGCACCTCTGACAACAGCTATCGATGAGTTGACTCGTATGGCTATTCAATCTGTATTTGAACGTGAAGAAATTAGGCAATTGAAAGAACAAAAGAAAATATCGGAGCTACAACTGGATATAGCAAGAATAGAAGCAGAAACAGAAAGATTAAGTAGAAATATTAATGAGAATAAGGTTAAGAAAAAACGTTCCAACTATTATGAACATATAAGTTCTTATGATAAGATTACAAAGGTATCGGTTAGTATTACTGATAGTGCAAAGAGGTGTGTTTATTGGAAGAAAGAGATAATTAAATCTGATTTCCCTAATTATATTATGACCTCCGATGAACTTGAACCCGAAAACGATGAAAATGCTGTAATTGAAATAATTTCTCCCGTATTGAAAAAAGGGAAGTATAAATGGTCGGGAATTTATCATGATGAGGTAATCCAGTTTACTATGAAATCCAATGAATTTAAAACATTGGTTCAAACAGGACAAATACTTTTTAAGAATGGTTCTTCAATAAACTGTCATTTAATCACTCATAAGAAAGTTAATGCTGAAGGCGAAGTTAAAATAACTGGATACGAAGTCGTTCTTGTGAATCATTATTTTGAAAATGACAAACCTATAGAAACTCCTGAAGGGAGACGAAATCGACAAATTAAAGAAGCAGAAAAAATGCAATTGACATTATTTTGATGATGATAACGATTGACGATATAAAGAAACTGATAGCCAAAGATGAAACTCGGACTTTGGAACTAAAGAAAACAACAGGCGAACTCTATAAGTATGGAAACAGCTTGTGCATTTCTGAATTCCGATGGGGGCTGGCTGATGTTTGGCATTGCTCCGTCTTTGAAGATTATTGGGCAAAATGTTACCGATAATACAAGGCAGGAGGTGGCAAATGCTATCCGTAAGATTAAACCGGCAATAGATGTTGAAGTTGAATATATAGAACTGCCAGATAAGCCGGACTATTATGTTATTGCTATTTATTTTGATTCCAACAATTTCAAGAATGGACCGTATTCGTTTGATGGCAGAGCTTTCTGTCATAACGAAATACATAATCAGGCGAATATCATTACATCCCAAGACAAGGTGTTTGAATTTTGTAAACCACCGAAGAGTATCGTTGAAATAGCTGAAATGCTTGAAGTGAATGATAGAAGATGGGGGCGAAAGAAATATATTGCTCCGTATATTAGCACAAAACTTCAAATGACCATTCCTGATAAACCCAATAACCAAAACCAGAAGTATGTCATTATCAAAGAATGATATGAAAATAACCAAAATTTTTACCCATTCAAAGATTTTGGCTACTTTTACAACTGAGTTATTTGACAGTCCAACATAGCAAAACGCTGAAAATCGCACGGTTTCTTAGTCGTTACCGCCACTTCTCAAATAGCTATCTAAAAGTTTATCTTTCAATCGGTTAAATCAAACCATTGAAAATCCAAAATAAGTTATATACGTCTATCTTATTTTATATGCATGTTTGATTTTCAGTACATTTCGTCCCGCACCCATCCCCTTAAGCGGAGAAAAAACAGTCCCTTGTGCCGAGCGGCACCGCAAAACTGTTTAGGGAGATTATTACCCGACTTTGGGTACAGTCGTATGTACTTGCCATATTTAATATGGGTAACTATATACTATTGTACACTGCCTGATTTTTTGGCTCACGCCGGATCCTCCGGGTCTTTTACCCGGGTTTGCATCGCTTCATGCCATTCGGTGCGGAACCGAAGCGGGGAGTATCGGGAAGTTTGTGCAAAGTCGTATATAGTCGCCTTAATTTATACGGGTCAGCCCGGAGCCAGCGTAGGCAAAACGAAGTATCGCGAAGTTGCAACCCTACGCCGGGAGTGGCTCCGGGCTGACTAAGGGAGAATATCGCAATAAACCGTACGATTTTTATGATTGGATCGGATATCCGGAAGAGACCCGTAACTTAAGGTAGTTACAGTTCAGCCGATCGAGGACATATTCCGCCTCCTGCTCGTGCGATACATTCAGGTATATCAATCGGGGGGCGGAGACGTACATGCCGCCCGTTGCGCGAAGCCTACCGGTGCGAGTAGGCTTCGTTGTTTTTGTGCCGTACCCAATGGCGCAGCGGAGGCATTTTCCGGACTACCGCCCGGATATGAAAACGGGCGTGCCGCGGATCGTACGCCCGATTCCGCGCCCGCGATACCGGGAGCAGACTGCGGACTCCGCCGGCGCGTACCGTCCGGCGTGTTTTCCCGGCCCGGCGGACCGGATGCGGAGCAGGACGCCTGACGACGAACGGCCTCAGGAGCATGAACGCGATGGTCGCGGCCAACAGGGACATGAGCAGTATCTCTTCGATATTCATGGTTTTCGCGGTGCTCTCCGACCGATCCGATAACGGCCCGTAAAGTCGGCGCTGACGATCGTGAAGTCGGGATTCTTAGTATTTGCAATTATCGTGCAAGACTCTATCGTGCAGTCTTTTTCAAAACCGTCGGCCGTTCGTCGGATCGTACCCTCGTACGACCATGTTCCCTCCGCTTCGTTCCGCTCCGGCGTATTACCGACCGTGATCCGGAACAACGGATTGATCCGTTCCTCGCCCCAGCGGTTCCATACCGTGACGGTCAGCATCCCGTTCGCGATTCTTATACGCGCCCAGGCATTTTGCACCCTCCAGGTATTCGAAACGGTATCCATTTTCAGCACGGTCGGAAAAAGGCGGCTGCGGTCCGCCGGCGACTCGGGTCCGGCGGCGGAAGAAACGCCGAACGCCGACAGTAAAAACAACGATGGCAGCAGTTTCATAACGGAGAGCGGAACAGCAAAAGTATAACCCGGCTATATTCCGTAGAGACCGTTGTTCGGCAGTTCCGGACAGCCGGATATGACATTCATGACCCGGTAAGTTATAAGGTTATCATATATGATAACCTATTTGCAAAGATAAAGAAAAAACTTTGTTATCAAATATGATAACGGGGTAATGAACGACATTTTGTACCGTATCGGCCGACGGATCGTGCAGATCCGGACAGAGCGGGGGATCAGCCAGCAGGATCTCGCGGCGCGGTGCAATTTCGAGAAGTCGAACATGAGCCGGATCGAATACGGACGTACCAACATGACGTTAGTGACGCTGCTGACCATCAGCCGGGCGCTCGGCGCGAAACTCCGCGACCTGGTCGATGTGGAATGACCCCGGAAGGTACATTTTTTGCGGGCCGGCGTACAACGGAACCCCTTTTTGCATATTTTTGTCGAGGTATCATCTAACTGAATTCGAATTATGAAGAAAGTTCTGGTCTTAGCCGCCGCGGCGGCGTTGTTCGCCTCCTGCGGCCCGAAAGCCGAGAAACCGGATACGACGGCGATGGTCAATGACTCGCTCGCGCAGGTGGTCGCAGCGAAAGACTCGATCATCAACGATGCTTTCAACAGCATCGGAGAGATAGCGGCCAATATCAACCAGATCGCCGAACGCGAGAAACTGGTCACCAAGCAGACCTCGGCCGGCGGGGAGCTGACCAAACCGGTCAGGGAACAGATCGCCGAAAATATCACCGCCATCGGCGAATTGCTGGACAAGAACCGCGCGACGATCGCCCGGCTTCAGGTATCGGCCAATAAGTTACAGGCGGCCAATGTGAAGATCGACGCCCTGCAGACCCTGATCGCCCAGTTGCAGGAACAGTTGGACCAGAAGAACGCCCAGCTGGCCGCCCTGACCGATCAGGTCAAAGCGCTGAAAGTCGAAGTCCAGGCGTTGGGCCATACCATTTCCAACCTGGAAAACGACAAAGCCGAATTACAGGGAACGGTAGCCGACCAGGATGCCCGACTGCATACGGTATATTACATCGTGGCCAGCGACAAAGAACTGAAAGAGAAAGAGATCGTGGATAAGAAAGGGTTGATCGGCCGGACCCGCGTGGTCAGCGACAACGCTTCGATGGACAATTTCACCAAGGCCGACGACCGGACGGTGGAACGCATCCCGATCGGCAAGGCGAAAGTGAAGATCGTCACTGCCCATCCGGAGAACAGCTATATGCTGGTCAAAGGGGCCAAAGACGTGGTCGAAGAACTGGTCATCACCGACAAGGACGCTTTCTGGAAAAATTCCAAAATGCTGGTGATTTCGCATAAGTAGTTTTCGCCGGCCGGATACAGGGACATACAGCACGCGCAGCCCGACCGGGCTGCGCGTTTTTTATGCACGGACCGGAGCAGGCGCCGCCACCGGTTCTTTTTTGGTTCCGTGTCTCGCCGCACGGGACGGGACGAATCCGGCCTGCAGGACGCGCAGGATGAATTCGGCGCGGGCCGGAAGCGACCTCCACGCCGGCATAAGGACGGAACCGGACCAAGAGTCGGATATTATCCGGAGGGAATCCGACGTTGCCGGCCGAAAATATCGGAAAGCACCGCTTTTTTTACGACCTTTGCACCCATAACGAAGCGAACAGGCTACTATGGACTTCCGACTGAAAACATTCGTCAGCGTCGCCCGTCACCGCAGTTTCACCCGTGCCGCCCGCGAACTCTTCATCACCCAGCCCGCCGTCACGCGGCACATCAAAGAGCTGGAGGCACAGGCGGGGACGACCCTGTTCGACCGCAGCGGCGGCGGCATCGCACTGACCAAAGCCGGAGAAGCGATGCTTTTCCATGCCGAAAAGATCCTCGACAGCTACCGCCGCATGCAGTTCGACATGAACCTGCTCACGGGCAATTTCAGCGGCGAACTGCGGTTGGGGGCCAGCAGCACCATCGCGCAATACGTCCTGCCTCCCTGTCTGGCCCGTTTTTCGACCCGTTATCCCGAAATACGCCTTACGCTCGATACCGGCAACAGCCGCCAGATGGTGCAGGCCCTTTTCAGCCGCAGTATCGACCTGGCGCTGGTCGAAGGCGAGGCGCGGCATGCCGGCATCCACTATGAACCCTTCATGCGCGACGAACTGGTGCTCGTGACCGGCAGCCGCAGCGCTTATGCCGCCCGCGAAACCGTTACGCCGCAGGAGCTGACCGCACTGCCTATCGTACTGCGCGAAACCGGTTCCGGCACCCTCGAAGTGATCGAACGCCGCCTCGGCGAACGCCATATCAAACTGTCGGCCCTGAACGTCATTATGCAGATGGGCAGTACCGAAGGGATCAAATCGTTCCTGGCCAGCTACGACTGCGTGGCCCTGCTCTCCGTCCAGGCCGTAACGCGCGAACTGCTTTCCGACACGCTGACCGTGATCGACATCGACGGGCTGAGCTTCGAACGGGAATTCGCGTTCGCCACCCTGCAAGGCGTACCGGGAACCGTGGCCGGAAATTTCATGCGTTTCGCTTCGGAGACCCTGTCCCATACCCGAAAAAACAACCGGAAATGAAAACTCTCGCCGCGATACTCACCGCAACCGAGCTGGAACAGAAGCCTTTACGCGACCGTCTCGGCGACTCGTTCGCCGGGCGCGATCTGTCGTGGCACATCGGAGGCATGGGTGCAGGAGCGACGGCCGCGGCGACCCTCTGTCTCGTTCGCGATCTGCGGCCCGGTATCGTCATCCAGGCCGGAATCGCCGGGGCCTTGCCCCGCAAACGCCTCGCCGTGGGCGACACCGTGCTGATCGGCAGCGATTATCAGGCCGACCTGGGGGCCTGGCGACCCGAAACCGGGAATTTCGAACCGTTCTCCACCCTGCCCGAAGCAAGCGCAACGGTATGCCCTTATGCCGAACCGTTCCGGGAACATTTCCGGATCGTCGGCGCACGTTCGGCCAACAGCGCGTGTTCGCCGTTGCCGCTACGCGGCGGCGAAGCGCTGGAATCCATGGAAGGCGCGGCGTTTTTCAGCGTTTGCCGGGCCGAAAAGGTCCCTTTTTTGCAAGTGCGTTCCGTTTCTAACCGTGTGGGCGACCCGCGCGGGGAATGGCGTATTCCGGAAGCGCTGGAAGCATTGTCCGAAGCGCTTGCCCGTTTGTTGGAGACATTACCCGTTTATAACCTATAAAACTATGAAAGTATCGAAAACCAATGCCGCCCGGCTGCTCGACAAAGCCGGCATCGCTTATGAACTGATCCCTTACGAAGTGGACGAAGAACACCTCGACGCGGGGCATGTGGCCCGACAGCTGGGAGAAGACGTCCGGCAGGTATTCAAGACGCTGGTCATGCGGGGCGACCGCAGCGGCGTCTTCGTCTGCATTATCCCCGGCGACCGCGAAGTGGATCTGAAGGCGGCGGCCAAAGCGTCCGGAAACAAAAGCGCGGCGATGATCCACCTGCGCGAACTGCTCGAAACCACGGGCTATATCCGCGGCGGCTGCTCGCCGATCGGCATGAAACGGACGTTCCCCTCTTATATCGACCTGACATGCCGCGATTTCGACCGTATATACATCAGCGCCGGCGTGCGGGGCCTGCAAATCCGGATCGCGCCGGACGACCTGATCCGTTTCGCCCGGCTGAAAGTCGCCGCTCTGACCGAAACCGCCGAACCCTCCGAAACCGAATAACCGATGGACTTCGCCGCTCTGACCGACTGGTACGACCGCAACCACCGCCGCCTGCCGTGGCGCGAAACGCGCGATCCGTACCGTATCTGGTTGTCGGAGGTGATTCTCCAGCAAACCCGCGTGGCGCAAGGGCTGGACTATTACGACCGTTTCGTCGGGCGTTTCCCGTCCGTAGCCGACCTCGCCGCGGCCGACGAGGACGAGGTGCTGAAACTGTGGCAGGGGTTGGGATATTACAGTCGCGCCCGCAACCTGCATGCGGCGGCGCGTCAGGTCGTCGAGCGGCACGGCGGGATATTTCCGACGGCGTATGCCGATGTCCGGGCGTTGAAAGGGATAGGCGATTATACGGCCGCCGCTGTCGTGTCGTTTTCGGCCGACGCTCCATATCCGGTCGTGGACGGGAACGTTTACCGCGTGCTGAGCCGTCTGCTGGACATCGATACTCCGATCGACACGACGGCGGGCAAAAAGGAATTTGCCGAGGCGGCATTCGTGTTGCTCGCCGAATACCTCGTCCGGAAAGGGCATCGGGGCGCGGGGCTGTACAATCAGGCGGTGATGGAGCTGGGGGCGCTGGTCTGCACGCCTCGTTCGCCGCAGTGCGCGGCCTGTCCGCTGGCCGGCGGTTGCCTCGCGCTGAAACGCGGGACGGTCGGCGAACGGCCTGTGAAACGGGGCAAAACGGCCCAGACGCCACGCTTCTTCCATTACCTGCACATCACGGACGAACACGATCGGACGGCGATCCGCCGCCGCGAAGGAAACGATATTTGGAAAGGGTTGTACGAATTTCCGCTGGTCGAGACGCCGACGGGGGCAGAGTTCCGGACTTTGCCATTGCCTTTCGCGGATTTCGTCTGGCAGGGATCGGTACGGATGCCGAAACACGTGCTTTCTCACCGCATTATCCATGCGGTTTTCCACCGGATAACGGTGACGGATCTCACGGCCCTTTCGCTGCCGGACGACTGGCGGGTCATTCCCTCCGGCCAGCTGGGCGATTACGCCGTGTCGCGGCTGACGGAGCTTTACCTGACGCGCGACCGGTAGTCGCGGCGCAGGGAGGGACGGACCGCTCCGTTTTCCGGTTCGGCCACGGTCGGGTATCCGGCTTGTCCGACCGGATTCCGACGGGGCTCAATATCCTAAATCTTCATTGACGAGTATCACCCGGATGCGCTCTTTCGGGTAGCACCGTTCCATCGCCAGCCATGTATTGCAGATACGGTCGGGACTGGAGCAGTCGTGGCAGCGCGAAGTGATCTGGCACGGTGTCCTGAAATGCTCGTGCGCCCGCGCATTCAGCGGCGCCGCGACCGTCCTGATCCGCCGCATCGCCTCCTCCAGGCTGCCCGTCAGTTTATTGCGGCCCGCCACGAGGATGACCTTCCGGGGGCCGAAAGCGACCCCTCCGATCCGGTTGCCCACCATATCGAGCCACACCAGTGTTCCCTGTTCCGTTATCGCGTTCACGCCCGTCAGGAACAGGTCGGTCATCAATGCCTGCCGCCGCTGTTCGAGGTTTTCGGCGCGGGATTTCGAACGGTCGAAACCGTCGATGAATTCCCAGCGGGAATCGGAGCGCAGCATGTCGATCACGCCTGCGGCCCGCAGCGTCCGCGAATCGGCGTACCCTACCGACTTCGGCATGATATTTTCCACCGCCCGCCGTATACGGTCGCGGGCGCCTGCGGCCGTAGCCGCCGTTTCGGCCGCGAAACCGTGTTTTTCCAATATGCCGGCCAGGGCGTCCAGCCGACGCTGCCAGTAGTCGAAAGTGTGGTCTGCCATAAGGATCGGAAATTGAAAAAGCGGTCGTCCAGGCCGGCCGCCGCTCACAAACTTACGAAAAGTCGATTGCATACTTTAACGTATCAGCCGTTTTTCGCCTGTTTTCGGCTCGCTCCGCCCTTTCTTTTTTGCAGAAAGACCTCCCCCCGGCCGTTGTGTCCGGCGGCACCGCGGAGCCGATAGCGGAAAATTATCGCCGAACAAGTCCGGTATACTGGGGCATATAATCGGGTTCCGTTATTTTTCCATATCCGGAAAATAATATTCAATACCGGGCATGTTTTTTGCGTTTTATAAATGAAATGGGAAAAACCGTTAATTTTATGCGCCGCGCCGGGAAACTCCGGCTGATCGTGCGGAGGATTCCGGTGCTCGCCGTGTTGTCGGCGGTCGGCGCCGCAAATGCACAAAATATGAAAAAGGAACTGACGCCCGAAGAAAAAAGGGTGATGATCGACAAAGGTACCGAACGGCCTTTTACGGGCAAATACTACGACTTCAAAGAGAAAGGGACTTATGTCTGCAAGCAGTGCGGCGCGCCGCTCTACCGGTCGGAAGACAAGTTCGATTCGGGCTGCGGCTGGCCGAGTTTCGACGACGAGATTCCGGGGGCGGTCAAACGCAGCATGGATGCCGACGGGCACCGGACGGAGATCGCTTGCGCCCGATGCGGCGCCCATTTGGGGCATGTCTTTACGGGCGAGGGCTTTACGGAGAAAAATACGCGCCATTGCGTGAACTCTGTCTCGATGGATTTCATTCCTGCGGAAAGGGCTGAACCGGCGGCGCGGAAAACGGCGGAGGCGATCTTCGCCGGAGGTTGTTTCTGGGGCGTGGAGCACATGATGCAGAGGCAGCCGGGCGTGCTTTCGGTGGTTTCGGGGTATATCGGCGGTACGGTCGATCGGCCGACTTACGAGCAGGTATGCACGAAAAAAACGGGACATGCCGAAGCGGTGAAAGTGACTTACGATCCTTCCGTAACGGATTACGAAACGTTGGCGAAACTCTTTTTCGAGATTCACGATCCGACGCAGGAGGACGGCCAGGGGCCTGATTTGGGGCCGCAGTACCGATCGGAAATTTTTTATCTGACGCCGGAGCAGAAAGCTGTGGCCGAAAAACTGATCGCACGGCTCAGGGCCAAAGATTACGGGGTGGTGACGAAAGTGACTCCGGCGACGACGTTCTGGCCGGCGGAGAATTATCATCAGGATTATTACGAACGTAAGGGTACGGAGCCGTACTGTCATGCCTACACCAAAAGGTTCTGATTCCGGCCGCAACGCGGACAAATAGCCGTAGTTTTAATCGTATGTCTTTTGCCGACGGGCGTTTGTTCTTTCGTCGCCCGCTCATGCCGCGGAGGCCCGGCTGTACCGGACGCCTTATGCCG
>ENA-ORMO01003426-ORMO01003426.1-human-gut-metagenome-genome-assembly--contig:-NODE-3426-length-10312-cov-2.440090_pt1 | contig 10312 bp, 9 predicted proteins | sample MGYA00242106_ERZ509001 | MGnify/ENA primary metagenome ERZ509001 (study PRJEB26280, sample SAMEA2338736) | human gut metagenome | biome: human gut; feature: human-associated habitat; material: faeces... | reverse complement strand
CAGAATCAGCAGTTTCGGATCATGAATGAGGCTTCGTGCCAGACAAAGGCGCTGTTTCATCCCTCTGGAAAGGGAATCCACATAAGCCTCTTTTTTATGAGACAGGTCTACAATATCCAGCAGACCATCAATGATGTCTTTTCGGTCTTTATAGGGAATCTCATAAGTTCCCGCATAAAAATCCATGTATTCCGTTACTTTCAAGTTATCGTACACACCGAAAAAGTCCGGCATATATCCAATTTTCGTCCGCAGCAGTCTGGGATTTTTTGTCATATCCACATCATCCATCCAGATACTGCCTTCTGTTGCCTGCAAAAGCCCTGCCATGATGCGCATGGTGGTGGTCTTTCCGGCGCCGTTTGGCCCTACAAAGCCATAAATGCTGCCATCAGGCACGGTCAGTGTCAAATGATCCACTGCCGTAAAATTGCCGTAGCGCTTCACCAGTTCTTTCATTTCAAGCATACAGACCGCCTCCTTTCACACGCATTCTGGGTGCATGGGTATAACTTTCCGGTTCCAGATACATTTTGAACTGTACCACACGTTCTTCGTTGATATAGTCCTCACCAGGAGCATAAGGTGTTTCCACAAAATCTTCCCATTGTCCCGTTTTCACGTTATATACCTGAGGGTCTGCATACATACCGGAATAATAGTCCTCATCAAAAGCAAACTGAATCTCATCAATGCGCACACCTTCGCCAACGGTATAGCGCAGAATCACTTCCTGATCTGTATCCATATAGTTGTTTACTTCGCAGAAATTGTTCCAATTGTCATAATGCACACCATAATTCACTGCCTGATCTGTGGTTTCCGGCAGGACTGTAAAAGGCAGGTCAAAGGATTTTTCACGGCTCAGATCTTTGGTGCCTACGGTATGGAACATGCTCAGGTGATTTTCCCTTGCAGGTTTGCCATTGAGATATTTCACACTGTCAAAAATAGGCATATCGCTGAAGCCGAAAAATTCGTATGTAATCTGACTGTTTTCCCACTGACTCTGTTCTGTTGTATCCCAATTATGGAGGATTTCCATCAATTCCTGCTCACGGAGCAGTGTATATCCTCTTTCTTCCGTAATGGTACCATTCTGCACCTGATCCCAAACTGTTGTACCGTCTCCTGTAACCAAATTGGTCAGTCGCTCTCCATAACGGGCATTGATGTTTTCCGTACTCAAATCATAAGAAACTTCCATAGTTTCCCCAGCAGGCAGTTCCCCCAGAGGAATGTATACATAATCCAGTTTCAGATAAGCATCCATGAAGTTCACAGAAGTTCCGTTTGTCACGGTACCCACAACTTTTTCTCCGTCAAATGCCACACTGCTGGAAACACTGCCGCCCAGTTCCAATGTGGTGGAGGCACTGACATTGTTGGTTTCCCATGCCATATTATTGTAAAAAGTGATGTTTGTGCCATCACCTGTGGTGACTTTGTAATCTATTTCTTCTGCTTTGCCATTGCCGTCGTACCAGCCGTTATCCACCTGAGGTTGAACAGGAATGGGCAATTCACTTTGTAGGTTCACATCACCGCTGCCAGGCACTTTCACGGCCATAGCGATCTGGGCTTCCCCAATGCTGCTGTCCTGTTCCATTTCCACAATGGCTTTGGTGCTGATCAGACCATTCTGATAAGTACTTCTGCCTGCCAGTACAAATACCACGCCCAAAAATACAACCGACAATACGGGAATGGTGATCCATCCCAATTCTCTGCGGTCTTTTTTCTTCAGCACGAGATACATGACAGGGCCTGCCAGTACAATATAAATACCTACCACCAAGAAGATCACAAACACAGATCTTCCTGCCACAGTAGGGAAACGATCCGCTGCATAGCGAAGCTGATTGGCAATTTCTACCATTGAACTTTCCATTTCATCAGGAAACAGATTGCTGCAAAGGCTTTCCAGTACAGCTGTCTGTTCAGGCATATTGGCAAAGGGTGCCAGACCCAAAGCAAAATGGTTCAGCAGCACATATCCGCCGCCATAAGGCATGAGAGAAGCCAAAGGCGTACCATTTGCCTCCCATTTCACAGAAGCTTTTTCTGCGGAAATCCCTGCAACAGTCAAAGGCGCAGACATGGACAGCCCAGTGCCGTCAGGCGCGGAAACGCCGCTGACACTCTGGGTACCGTTCAGAGATACATCTACAAAATCCAGACCGGAAAGGACTTTCTGTGCCTGTACACCTGTGCCCAGTACAAGAATTCCGCCATTGTCCACCCAGTTTTTCATGGCTTTTTTCTGGGCATCTCCCAGTGTAGCTGTATCAAAATCGTCGATGATGAGCATCGCAAAATTTTCCATCACACTTTGGGATTCCGGGAACGTATCCCGATCCAGGAAAAATACGGAAGTTTTTTCAGACAAATTCATGCCTGCCAAATACTGCACCTGTGCAGGCTGTTCGCTGAGAACACCCACTGCCACTGTTTCTGGAGAAAGGGCATCCACAGGCACATATTTCTGAAATACCACATTGCCGCCCTCATCTACCAAGGACACTTCCATATTCCGCCGTACCGTATTCAGTCCCAGTTCCATGGAAACCTGTTTGGTAGCGCCTTCCGGCAGCTCCAGTTTCTGGCTGTACAGAGCGTATTTCTGAAAACCGCTGTCTGTGTTTTCATAGGTGTAAACTTTCACCTGAAATTCCCCTTGAAAAGCCGCGCCATTATTCGTCAGGGTAGCCGTCAAAGGCGTGACCTTTTCTACAATATAAGAATTGTCAAAACCCACTTGCAAATCCAGCGAAAAATGTTCGCCGCCTATGGTCTTTTCCTGTCCTGGTTCTGCCGTAGGCTCTGCCACATCTGTATTGGTAACAGCCGTGACGGTCTGTGTATTTGGAGCCGCAGCAAAAACAGGTGTCAGCAGGCTCAGCACCATAATCAGGGCAATCACCAACGCAATGACAGCAAAAATCTTTTGTTTGAGTTTTTGTTTTTGATAATATTTCATAGCTGTCCTCCCCGTTTACATAGAAACACATTTGTTTTTCTTTCATTATAACAAGGGGGTTCTTAGAATGTTTTAACTCTTTCTTAAAATTTTCTTCTATTTTCTTTGAAAAATAGACGTTCATCCAATCCCATTTCCATAAGGAACCGGGAAGGCTTCAATGGCTTCTCATAGCGATTTTCTGTAAAGGAAAGGAAAAGCCTATCTTTGGTACGGGTCAAGCCCACATAGAACAGCCGTCGTTCCTCCTCCAATGCGCTTCCCTTTCTTCCTTTTTCATAAGGAATGATACCTTCTGCCAGAGAAGGCAGGAACACCGCGCCAAACTCCAGCCCCTTTGCCCCATGGAATGTGGTCAGTGTCACACCATGGGTATTGCCTTTCTGTTTGGACTGTTCTTTCATTTGACGGCTCAATTCTTCCATTTTCCGCACAAATTCTGTGCCGCTTTCCGTTCCTTTAGCCGTTTCCGTAATTTCATCAGCGATTTCTATCATATTAGATAGGCTCGCTTTTCGATACACCGCATAATCCGAAAGATATTCGTCATAGCCTACCACTTTCCGCACATACCGCAAAGCCTCGTAAGGCTTTCGTTTTTGAATCTGACGTAAGTCTTCCTCCAAACTTTCCAGATGTTCTGCCTGCCATTTCTGCAAAGAGGGGCAGACATGGAGGCTCCGCAGAAGGCCATAGGGCATCTGTTCCGCCTCTGCCAACAAGTCTTTGCTGATATATCGTTTCGGTTTATTCACAATTCGCAACAAAGAGGCATCACTGTCACGATTTTCCGCCAGGAACAGATAGGCCGCCAAATCCCTTGCAATCCAATGGTCATACAAATGAAATCCCCCATCCCGCAGATGGTAGGGAATCCCACGACGGAACAATGCTCTGGCAAAAGCACCCCCTTGAATATTAGTACGGAAAATCACGGCAATTTCTTCTATGGGCATTCCTTCTTCCAATAAATGGGCAATCTTCTGTGCTGTCAGCTCCGCTTCTTCCCCGCTGTCTTTTGCTACAAAAACATTGATACGCTCGCCCAAATCCCTATCGCCTTTGATGTTCTTTTCATAGCGGCTCATATTGGTACCAATGACCTGAGATGCCAGCCGGATGATCCGCCCGGAACAACGGTAATTCACATCCAGAAAAACTTTTTCCGTTCCTGGAAAATCTTTAGGAAAATCCAGCATAAAGGAAGGGCTTGCACCACGGAAGCCATAAATACTCTGGTCGTCATCCCCTACCACAAACAGATTGTTTTTCGGTGCCGCTAACATTTGCAGGCAGGCGTACTGAGCTCGGTTCACATCCTGAAATTCGTCTACCAGTATATAATCAAAACGATCCTGCCACATCTTTCTGGTCTTTTCATCCTGTGACAAAACCTCATAGCATTCTGTCAGCATATCATCGAAATCTATTTTTTCATTCCGCCGTTTCCAGCCATCAAATTTCTTTGTCAGAGCTACAAACTCATCTTTGGGCAATCCATCCGGCATAAAGTCACTGACATCCTGCAATTGGTTTTTCATCAAAGAATATTGGCTAAAAAACTGCTGTATGTATTCCTCCTGATCCTGCACAGAAATGCGGGCTTCCGTCACCAGTTTCTGTATGGTGTTCCGCCGTTCGTCTTCGGAAAGCACCTGTTCCAGACTGTAACCGCAAGCCTGACGAAGGATACGGAAAAAGATGCTGTGGAATGTACCGAACATCACACCCGCTTTCCCCTGCAAAGCGGCATATCTGGTTTTCATTTGTTCCGCCGCCGCTTTTGTAAAGGTAATGACCAATATCCGATAGGGGGACACACCCATTTTTTCCGTCAGGCGGCGAATCCGCTGGATAATGACCGTGGTCTTGCCGCTGCCGGGGCCTGCCAATACCAGCATAGGGCCTGTTCCATGGGATATGGCGTGTATTTGGTTGGGGTGCAATGTCTTTGCCATGATGTGTTTCCTCCTTTTGGGTTCTGCTTTCAGTATATCATATTTTTCCTCTTAGCCGTAACACAGAGGGGGCTTAAAAAAATCTTTATATGTTCGTAACGGAATGTTACTTGTCAAAGGATGTCTTTTATATTAAAATCGCATAAGAAAGATACAAACAGGAGGTGGCAAAATTGAATATCGGGATCTTTACCGATACCTATTTCCCGCAGCTCAACGGCGTCGCAACTTCCGTACAGACCTTGCGGCGGGAACTGGAAAAAAAGGGAAAAACGCTGTCATGATTTTTATAGAAAAAATGCAGAAAAAAGACAGTGAAGATGTCTTTTTTCTGCAAAAGAAATGTTTTTCGATTCCCTGGTCCAGAAGCAGTCTGGAAGACATGTTTCTGGTGGAAGGTTATCATAATTTTGTGGCCAGAGAACAGGGGATTCTTCTGGGATACATTGGAATGAAGGCGGTATGCGACGAAGCGGACATTACCAATGTGGCGGTGGATCCCCGGGCAAGGAGAAGGGGAATTGCCGCACAGTTATTACAGCGTCTGCTGGCAGCGGCAAAAGAAGAAGGAATCTGCCATATATATCTGGAAGTCCGGGAAACAAATCACGGAGCGATTCGCTTATATGAACAGGCCGGGTTCCGGAAGATCGGCCGGAGAAAAGCCTATTATGATCAGCCGAAAGAAGACGCGCTGCTCATGATGTGGACATACCGTCAGTCCAGTGTGGACGCATGAAGATACCAGGAGTTACCAGGATTTTTTTCGACGTAATCTTTTATAATCAGACCATAGACATATCGTCTGAGAGGATAGAAAAAAGTGCACAGGAACGACTGGAGGAAAAATAATGGAAGAAAAGAAAATTTATTGTAACTGTTGTGGCAAAGAGATTGGCAAAGAACCTGCAGGACAAAGGGAAGAGTATCTGGAGGTACGGAAGGAATGGGGATATTTCTCGGAGAAAGACGGGGATATTCATCATTTTATTCTTTGTGAATCCTGCTATGATCAACTAATCCAATCGTTCTGTCTTCCTGTGGAGAAAACCATACAGACAGAACTCTTATAGAAAAGCGAGGAAGATTATGCTGGAATTATGTTTGCTCGGCTGTGGAGGAATGATGCCTTTGCCTGGCCGCAAACTGACTGCATTGATGGCAAGATATAATGGAAAAAGCATTCTGATCGACTGTGGAGAAGGAACCCAGGTGGCGATCCGGGAAAAAGGATGGAGTTTCAAACCCATAGACGTCATCTGTTTTACCCATTACCATGCGGATCATATCAGCGGACTGCCGGGGCTGTTACTGACTTTGGGAAATGCCCAGAGGACGGAACCCCTGCTGTTGATCGGACCGAAGGGACTGGAAAGGGTAGTGAATGCGCTTCGCGTCATTGCCCCGGATCTTCCCTTCCCTCTGGAATTCCGGGAACTCCACGAAAAAGAAGAAACCATAGAGCTGGATGGGTATCGCATCCGGGCATTTCGGGTGAACCATAATGTCATCTGCTATGGTTATTCTCTGGAAATTGACCGGGCCGGGAAATTTGATGTGGAAAGAGCAAAGGCTAACGGCGTGGAGATGAAATACTGGAGCCGTCTTCAGAAAGGAGAGGTCATCACCCTCGAAGACCGGGTATTAACGGGAGAACTGGTGATGGGACCGCCGAGAAAAGGAATTAAATGTACGTACACAACAGATACCCGTCCTGTACCGGTCATTGCAGAAAATGCGCGCCATGCAGATCTGTTTATCTGTGAGGGAATGTATGGAGAACCGGATAAACAGGAAAAGGCAGTGGAGTATAAACATATGACGTTCTATGAGGCGGCGGAACTGGCAAAGAAAGCCAACGTGGGTCAGTTATGGCTTACCCATTACAGCCCGTCTCTCGTACGGCCGGAGGAATATCTGTCGGAAGTACAGAAGATTTTCCCGAAAACCAGTCCGGGGAAAGACGGTAAGAGCATCACGCTGGTATTTGAAGAAGAATAGAAGAAAAAGGAAGGGTATTAAATGGAACAGACCAAAAAAGACGTGCTGATTCTGGCAATAGAAACTTCCTGTGACGAGACTGCGGCAGCAGTGGTAAAAAATGGAAGAGAAATTTTATCCAATACGATTTACACCCAGATAAAACTCCATACGGTTTTTGGCGGAGTAGTACCGGAAATTGCTTCAAGAAAGCATATGGAAAAGATCAACCCGGTGATTGAAACCGCGTTGAAGGAAGCGGGAGTGACGCTGGAAGAGATTGACGCAGTGGCGGTGACCTATGGCCCGGGCCTGGTGGGAGCGCTGCTGGTTGGAGTGGCAGAAGCGAAAGCCATCGCTTATGCGGCGAAAAAACCGCTGGTGGGTGTGCATCATATCGAAGGACATATCAGCGCAAACTACATCGAACATCGGGAACTGGAACCTCCATTTTTGTGTATGGTCGCTTCCGGCGGACATTCGCATCTGGTGCTGGTGAAAGATTATGGAGAATACGAAATTGTCGGAAGAACAAGAGATGACGCCGCAGGAGAGGCTTTTGACAAAGTGGCAAGAGCCATTGGGCTTGGTTATCCCGGCGGCCCGAAGATTGATAAACTGGCAAAAGAAGGAAATAAAAATGCCATCACCTTTCCACGGGCGAAAATTGCAGATTCTCCGGAGGATTTCAGTTTCAGCGGGTTGAAATCTTCGGTGCTGAATTACCTGAATCAATGCGAGATGAAGGGCGTTGAGGTGAACCGCGCCGATGTGGCGGCTTCCTTCCAGCAGGCGGTTATTGACGTACTGACCGAACATACCGTGGAGGCAGCAAAAAGGCTTGGTGTAGAAAAGGTAGCCATTGCCGGAGGAGTGGCTTCCAATACCTCTCTGCGCACGCAGATGAAAGAAGCCTGTGAAAAAAATCATCTGACCTTCTATCATCCATCACCGATTTATTGTACCGACAATGCGGCGATGATTGGAGTGGCCGGATATTATGAATATCAAAAAGGTGTTCGTGACGGCTGGGATCTTAATGCGGTACCGAACCTGAAAATTGGAGAAAGATAGAAGGTGTTTTATGGGGAATGCAAAAATAACCGCCATTGTATTGTCGGCTGGCAAAGGCAGCCGGATGGGGAAAAAAGTACATAAACAATATATCGAACTTCAGGGGAAAGTGGTATTGGGCCATACGCTGGATGCTTTTGAGCAAAGCGATGTGGACGAGATCGTTCTGGTGGTGGGAGAAGGAGAAACCGCCTACGTACAGGAAGAAATCGTTCAGCGTTATGGGTATCAGAAAATCGTGCAGATCGTTACCGGAGGCAGGGAGCGTTATGACTCTGTTTACCGGGGGCTGTGCGCCGGTACGGGAGAATATGTGCTGATCCACGACGGCGCCCGTGCGTTTATTACCCCGGCGCTGATCAATCAATGTATAGAAGAAGTGAAGCAGTATGATGCCTGCGTGATGGCCGTTCCGGTGAAAGATACCATCAAGATGGTGGATGAGAAAAATTATGCCGTTTCGACGCCGGACAGAAGGACCATGTGGCAGATGCAGACTCCCCAGTGTTTTCATCTGAAGGAAATCCGGACAGCCTATAAAAAAATGCTGGATGCAGGGGATAGCAGCATGACGGATGACGCCATGGTGATGGAACAATATGGAAACCGCCGGGTAAAGATGACGAAGGGCAGCTATGATAATATTAAGATTACCACGCCGGATGATCTGATCATCGGGGAAGCCATCCTGCATCACAGACAAACCCCGGGAGACAGATAAAGCTTGATCCGGCGAACAGGAGCCGGAAAATAAAAAGACAAAATGACAGGAAAGACAACAGGAGTAATGAAAATGAAAGAAATAGAACGGGAAGATATTCTGGCAGAAGAATATCTGCATGAATCGGAAACAGAGGAACAGGGGCAGGAGGAAGAGGATCTGGAACCGGAGGAAGAAGATCTGGACGAAGAACTGGAAGTAACCGATGACGACGATGATGACGAACCGGAGAAGCATAACGAGTTTTGCTGTATGTGTCATCGTACGGAAAAACAGGGAGCCAAACTGGTACATATGCCGAATCATATGAGCATCTGCACAGATTGTATGCAGAAATCGTTTGATTCTTTTGGTTCAACACCGGGAAATGGCGGAATCCAGTTCGTGGATTTATCCAATATGGATTTTAACAATTTAAAAAATATGAATCTGGGAGATCTTCTGGCCGGCAGTCTGTCTTCGCAGCAGGTTAAACCAAAAAAGAAAAAGAAGAAAGCAAAAGAAGAAAAGAAGCAGCTTTCGATTCAGAATATTCCTGCGCCACATCAGATTAAGGCCAAACTGGATGAGTATGTCATCGGGCAGGATTATGCCAAAAAAGTGATGGCAGTGGCCGTGTACAACCACTACAAACGGGTAATTACCAATACCATGAATGAGATTGAAATTGATAAATCCAATATGCTCATGATCGGACCGACAGGATGTGGAAAAACACATCTGGTCAAAACACTGGCCAGAATGTTGAATGTACCGCTGGCCATCTGTGATGCTACTTCCCTGACGGAAGCCGGTTATATTGGCGATGATGTGGAAAGTGTTTTATCCAAACTCCTTGCCAATGCCGACAACGATGTGGAACGGGCGGAAACCGGAATCATTTTTATTGACGAAATCGATAAAATTGCCAAGAAGAAATTTTTGCTTCTGTGTTTCCAGGTGTTTCATGGCTTCTTCGTATTGGCTGCTCACGGTGGAAAAAGCCTGATGCGCTGTTCCGGTGTAATTATCCGGCACAAAAATCTTCTCAAAATGCATGGAAGCGTAGATCGCGTCGATCTTGTCCTCCAGCTTTTCCGGCACAAAGTACACGATCCAGATGTACTGGTCGTCCTCCTTGCACTTAAAGAGGATGGTGTCGATGGTGTCGTAAACGTACGCGGAGAATTTCTCGTAATACTCTCTTGATATGCGGCCAAAGCGGAACTTGATATACTGAAACCCCAGAATCCGCCTGACGTCGTAATTCAGCCCGGAGAACGGAACCACCTTGTCCATGGAGTCCTGAAGGGCTGCCCGCTGGGACAACAGCTCATTTTTCTGCTCCGTGAGTTCGGAGAGCTTCCGGTCCAGACTGCGGACGGTCTCAAGGGCCGTCTCCAGGGAAACCCGCCGCTCACTGCCGCCGGGAAGCAGCTCGTGGTAGCTCTCCATCATGGCCTGGGCCTTCAAAAGCTCCTCCTTATACGGATTCGTCTCAATATAAGGTCTCAAGTCCTTTACCGTTTTCAGTTCCGACAAGGCGTTCTCCAGATGGATCTCATACCGGGAGAGATAGGTGTCGACCACGCGGTCGATATCCGCCTTGGGGCCGGTAAT
>ENA-ORMO01003425-ORMO01003425.1-human-gut-metagenome-genome-assembly--contig:-NODE-3425-length-10313-cov-2.433320_pt1 | contig 10313 bp, 10 predicted proteins | sample MGYA00242106_ERZ509001 | MGnify/ENA primary metagenome ERZ509001 (study PRJEB26280, sample SAMEA2338736) | human gut metagenome | biome: human gut; feature: human-associated habitat; material: faeces... | reverse complement strand
AGAAAAATGTGTCAACTAATCTTGACAATATCAATATGAGTGACAGGCCCTTCGGGTAGAAAATGCTACTTTTGATCGTTCATGATTTCCTGGTCTTTATCCTTAATCTTTTTTCTCCGTTCCTTCTCGACCCAACTTATCAAATGAATTGCATCATTGGCTATTTTGGTTGCCTTTTCTGTGTCTGGATGGTTCTCTATCCCTTCGTTCAGCAGTTTCATTGTTTTGGCTAACTGGACTGCTTCCTGGCGGCTCCCAAATTCATGGATTAATTCCCTATCAGACTCCCGGTACTTTTCCAATTTCCCCTTGAGAGATTTGATCACCCGGTCTTTGTCTGTTTCATCTCTGTAATGTGATCTGATTTCGACCATCTCGCGGTTTTTATCCCGCATTTCACGGACATGGGCAGCACGTTCCGTTTTCCATGCGTCCTTTACCCGCTCTACATACTTTTCAGCACTTTCACCCGGCATCCGGGCAGGCATTGGAACTCCATATACGGCGTCCTCCAGTTTAGCGTAAAAACGCTTTGGTGTCTCATGTCTGGACAGGGACTGTTCGATACCCCTTTCCAATCCATGTACCTTCATAGCTTCGGCATACTTGTCCTGCAGCTCAGATACCTTTATTTTGTCCCCGGTATAGAACGATGCGTTTATCTTTCCGGCATCATCCACCGGGATGACTGCCGCGTGCCCGTGGATCGTGCCGCCTTCCGTAAAGCCCGCTTCGTCATAATGGTATACAACCCCCATTACATTCTCTTTTCCGAATGTCTTATTAAGCCATTCCACATTGTCCTGTTTCCATTTTTCAAGGTCTATCTTACCGGCAGCAGTAGGAGAATAGGCAAGGAGTATATCGTATGCCATTACACCATTCTTACGGAAGTGATGATCTTTATAATAATCCAGTTCGTTTAGCCTTTCGTGAAATCTGCTGACGTAATCACCATCCGGCGTAACACGATGATCGTTCAGCGCCTCATATTCCTTATCCACATTGAGTGGCTCTGCGAACCTGAAGTGGTGGTCATATCCCTGCCTCATCATGCTGTAGGATTTTATTTTGTTAAAGCGGAAGATACAATAGTTCATTCCAACACCTCCTTCGACTGAAAGAATATGACAGAAAGCAGTTTAAAATAACGTACGGAATTTCAAATTCCGTAGTGAGTTATTGAATTTTAGAAGAGGACAGATATGTTTAATTTGCAGAGCATAAATTGACAGAAAATGAATCATCACAGACAGTTCATTTCATTTCAATTTCTGTAGTATTATGAAAATGTGTGCGTAGTACCGGAGCATTTGGAGAGGGGAATACAATAAAAGGGATTGATAATGACAGACAATAAATAACCGAAGGAGTTTCATTGCATCTCATTTGAGAAGTTGCGGGCAGCGCCATAACCTATCGGATTTTGAGCCAGAGTATGGCTCTTAAAAGAGCAGAAGAGAAGAAAGCAGGAAAAAATGGAAACCGGGAAGAGGAGATTAATGGGAAAAGATGAGAGCAGCACATCAAAAAGACCAGAATCCTTAATAATTCAATACCATAACGCGGTAAAAATCTCATCAGTTAAAAAAGGGGAAGCAAAGAACGAAACGGAAAAACTGCGAATGAGCCTAAAAGAGCATAGCCCAGGGGACTGAAGGGATCCAGAAAGACAAGCAATGAATGACCAGAGGAATTTCATTGCATTTCGATAATGGCATGGATGAAAAGGGAGCAAAACGGTAAATGCAGGCGGCATAATGAGAAGAACGGAAAAATTCGGTGAAGATCAGGATTATCTCATAGAAGGCATAGCCCGAATCTCAGCATTGACAGAAGGCGGTATGCGGTACGGCGGATATGATTGATAATCATGGCACCCACCAGGGAACATCCCATAGCCTCTTTGGCCATGTGTATTTGTAAAGAGATTTTCTGATAAGTTCGAATCAGCTGAACCCATGGAGATAATAACATATCATGGAAACGGAAATGATAAGAAGTCAGACAGAAAGCGATAATAAACATATCAATTAAACAGAGATGATATCATTTCAGATTAACAGAGTTATTAATATGTACGCCAGCCAACGATATTAAGTTGTCATGAGCTTTCCCTGATATGAAACAGAGTGAAAAGGAGATACCTGGAGGACAGCAGTGCACTCGACTACTTTAACTGATAAATTATCTGAGAATATATCATATCAAGAGATAGGAAGTCTTAAGATGTCAGATGAAAAAAACAGATGTCTAAAGATGTCCGGTAAATGGAGATGATAAGATGTCGAATGAATGAATATATTAAGATTGTCAAATCATCAGAAATATTATTATTTCAGACTCCGATACTTGTGCCAACAATAATATGTTAAGAGAGGAAACGACATTCCGGGATTTCCGTGAGGTGCAGGCTTTTTACCCCGCATGCACCATTCCTGGCAATATATTTTCTAATTCCGTAGGGAGGAAAAAGAACTGCCAGGAGTAAAGGGGAACCGCCCGACCAAAAAGTTGAGGCCGACGGCAACATCAGAGTGCCGTACGTCGTGTGGATGGGAACCTCGTCCGGTTTGACCGCAGGAAACTATACGGTCTGAATGAATACACCTATCCCCTCTACCGTGTCGCCAAAGACCAGTATATGGGAACCCGGCATCTTGCCGTTCGGAATCTAGCTGACCGGGATCTGATCTCTCCGAAACTGTTTATCGCCATCTATAACGCCATGGCGATCCGCAGATTCGGTCTGCAAGCAGTAGAACCGACAGAAACCGCAATTTACAATAAGGACAAAGGGAGCGCGCACCCTCAAAGAAAGGAGGTTACACACCATGAAAAAGCAGCCGGACAGGGAGAAAATCACAGCCCTATACGAGCGTCTTTCCCATGACGATGGGAGGACAGACGAGAGCGTGTCAATCGAAAACCAGAAGCGGATTTTGAGGACTACGCCCGGAAAACGGGCTTCACCAATCTGCGCCACTTCACCGATGTGTAAAACCGTATTTTGATACAATTCGCTTCCACATAACACATGGAAAATGGTATAAATAAAGGCTTCCGACAGAGTATACACTTTGCCGGAAGCCTTTTTCTTTTCCAGTTCAGCCAAAGCCAAATCATCTTAGATTTCATTTGAACCCCCTCTGTTCATTTGAACCCTTCTTTTGAGTCAAAATAAAAAAGTATAAATGTAAAAATGCACGCTGTTCCGATTTTGGAAGCAACGTGCATTTTACATTGTGTCCATCAGTTCGAGTAAAAGACATTTCTGCTTTTCCGTCAAGGTACTCCACTTAGCAAATAAGATGCGCTGTTCTTCTGTCATTTCTGGAGAAGTCCCTTCTGTAAAGAACTGCGCTAAAGTAATACCAAATGCTTTGCAGACCGCTTCTAAGGTCGGCAGCGTCGGAGCGTTATTCCGGTTGAACATATTTGTGACTGTGGAGTGGGAAAGCCCAGATTCTTTTGCCAGTCGGTAATCTGTCCAATCTCGCTCCTTCATGAGCTGTTTGATTCGCTTCTGTGCATCCATGACATCACCTACCTATCTGTATCTATTCTAAGTCCCAGAAGGGTGGTATAATAGTCACAATCAGTAGCTATCAAACTACCTAAAAGGGGCTTATGCAGTAATAGATTGGTAGCTATCAGGGAATGATATTCAGAATGTCAGGAGGCTAAATTATGGCAGAGCATATATTTGAACGGTTGGCACGTGAACGGGGCATTGCGGTAGAGGAAATGCGAACTATTATATCCGCACGAATTGAGAAAGGGTGGAATGATTCAGACCCGGAAAAAGAGAACAGTGGAGAAAAATACCATGCAGTGGTGAAATTCCGACACCGGACGAATGGCTGCGATATGCGGTTGAGAAATTGCAGGAAGAGGGACGGGAGGACTTGTTGTGGCGGTATCCGAATTTATAGAATATAGCAGTTATCTCAGCATTCCCTTTTAGGACATAAGTAGTAAAAAAATTGCCAGCCGATATTTAACGGCTGGCCCAATGGGAAAATAAAATGTACTATTTTTAAGATGATAGTTTTCTATATTCTCGTGGTGAAATTCCCGTTTTTTGCTTAAAAACATATGTAAAACTACTCTGTTGCACATAACCAACAATACTTGATATTTCTTTTATCGTGCAGGAACTATTGGCTAAAAGGTCTTTTGCCCGTTCTATTCTTAAATCTTTAATAAACTCAACGATTGTTGTTCCGTATATAGAGCGAAATAAATCGGAAAGTTTTGATTTACTCATAAGGCACATTCTTGCAAGACTGTGAACATCAAGCGCATCACAATAATGTTGTTGAAGAAAGTGCCCCAATCTATGTATGGCTTCCATATCGGAATCTCCAATACTTTTTATGGATGTAGAATGTGAATCTCGTATATGCCATTCGATTAGCCCGGCAATCAACTCTAATATTTTGGCTTCATAATAAAGCTCGGATGTTCCCGTAATCGGTGTATATGAAGCAATCTCCTTTAGTATTGACGATACAATGGGTATGTTAATGTTCCCGTTCATGCGTTCCACAATCTGTGGGAGATCTGAAAAATCCCGGTCGTAAAATTCAGATAACCGTTTTTCATAAAATTCTGGTAAAAATGAAATCCCAACACTATCAATGGAACAATTGGGGGATAAAGTACATTCATGTTCACCGTCAGGTAAGAAATATCCCAGTAATTGTTCCGCCATTTGGCAGTCGGTGTCGTTAACAACTTTTGCAACAGTTGGTGAACTTAAAGAAATTGTCAACATTGCTGGGTGGTGATAACGATAATGAATAGCTTCGTGAAATGTCAGGTGATATATGGTAATAGAACAAAAAGGATTTACAGGATATGTCCATAAATATCCTTTGCCTATTGAAGGGGTTGGCACCATCATAAACCCGCACCCGTTCTTATTTTTGTCAGAAGCAACAGGCGTTAAGCCTACTTGTGCAAAAAAGCCTGAAAAAAGATGTTCTACAAGTAAATTCACAAAATCCCTCTTTTAGTAGAATGTCCATTTTATTTTCGCAATCGTCCAAATGCTCATGTAGGTTATTGAAATATTCATATCTGGACGATATACTAAAAATCGTGGTTAGAAGCAACTAACCTTAAAGCCAATTTTATCATATTTTCAAGAGAAATTCAAGGAGGACTCATAATGAGTGGAAAAGAAAAAAACAAATTGTCAGTAAAGGAATTGATTCAGGCAGGAGGATTTGGTGCAATATATCTGGTGGTCTATTTTGCTCTTGCAATGCTATTAGGATTTAATCCGATTACTTTCTTCGTGACTGGCCCAATTGCTGCGGTTGTATTAGGCACTGTATATATGCTTTACATCGCAAAAGTTCCGAAAAGAGGGGCAATTTTTATCCTTTCGATTTTTAATGGATTTTTGTTGTCTACAAACTTTGTATATGCCTTTTTTATTGTAATTGCTTTAGGGCTGATTGCAGAATTAATTGCTGGAAGCGGAAAATACAAGTCTATTACCAGGAACATTTTAAGTTTTGGTGTTTTTTCATGCGCATCAATTAGTGTGTATATTGGAGTGCTGTTTACGCGCGAGCAGTATCTGGAAACAGCAATGCAATATTACGGTACATATTATTCAGAAGTATTAGGAAATATCCTGTCGGTCAGAAATGTAATTCTTCTGCTCATAGCAGATTTTGTAGCAGGTCTTGTAGGGGCTTTTATCGGGAAAAAGCTGCTTAAAAAACATTTTGAGAGAGCAGGAATTGTATAATGTATGATTTTCAAACCAAAAGTGATGCTTTTTTGGATATTAACCCACTCACCAAAATAGTAGCATTTTTAGTAGCCAACATTTTAATTCTGGGAGTGAAAACCTACAAGGTAGAGATTGTTTTTTGCATATTGATTCTTTTCCTGGGAATTAACGGAAAGCTATACAAATTGTCTTGCAAATACACGCTTTTTTATGCGGCCTTGATATTGATGGACTATTTCTTTAAAACAAATACCAATATTATTGTCAGTGTGATTGTTCTGATAGCGAGAATTATTCGTATGTTTTTTCCGATAGTGTTTGCTGCTCATATATTAATAAATTCAACCTCGACAGGAGAGTTTATTGCTTCTTTTAATAAAATGAAGTTACCAACTGCTTTCAGTGTTACTTTTTCCGTGATGATGAGGTTCATACCAACTGTAAAGGAAGAAATCAATGCGATTAAGCAAGCTATGTCCTACAGGGGACTTTGTATAAATTTTAAATCCATTATATGCCATCCAGTTCTTATGATAGAGCATGTATTGGTTCCGCTCTTAATTTCTTCTGCACATGTAATGGATGAACTGGCGGCAGCGTCTATGTGCAGGGGGCTGGATACGGATGTACATAGAACCTCAATATATACCGTGAAATTTAGGTTACAGGATTTTTCTTTTATTGCATTACTTTTCCTTGTCTTGGCTTTGGCGAAAGGAGGCTGGCTGTAATTGATCTGCATAGAGCATGTAACTGTGGAATATGAAAAAGGTATAAAGGCACTTGATGATTTTTCGTTAATAGTAAAGCCAGGGGAACTAATTGTATTATGTGGAAAAAGTGGCTGTGGAAAAACCACAGCCACACGTTTAGTAAATGGCTTAATTCCGCATTTTTATCAGGCAGAGCTATTTGGAAAAGTTGCTATAAACGGTGTTGATATAAAAGATATGGAAATCAGTGAGATTGCCAAGAATGTTGGAAGTGTGTTCCAAAATCCGAAATCTCAGTTTTTTAACATAAATACTACAGCAGAGTTAGCATTTGGCTGTGAAAATCGTGGTTGGAATAAAACTGAAATTTTTGAAAGGATGCACGATAGTGTAGAAGCATTTGGTATTCAAAGATTAGTGAACCGCGATATTTTCTCATTATCGGGTGGAGAGAAGCAAATGGTTGCCTGCGGGTCTATTTATGCAACGGCTCCATCTATTATGGTCTTAGACGAACCATCGTCTAATTTAGATTTGAAATCCATTGGGAAATTGCGTGCTGTATTAAAAAAGCTAAAAGAAAATGGCATAACAATCATTATATCGGAGCATAGGCTGCATTATTTAAACCATATTGCCGACCGCTATATTTACATGGAAAAAGGAAAAGTGATACAGGAATATGACTTTGAGACAATAAAGAACATTTCTGAGAGGAAACGTACTGAAATGGGATTACGGATGTTGTCTTGGGATGAAATACCATTCAGGGAAAGAGTGAAAACAAGCTCCGGCAAAAAAGTGCTGTCGCTTGATGATTTTCATTTTAAACGTGGGAAGGTCAGCATATTTCATATTCCTCGTTTGGAAATTGAGGGACATAGCATTGTAGGGGTTATTGGCAATAATGGTGTCGGAAAAACCACATTTATATCGTCTCTGATTGGTTTACTAAAATATCAAGGTGATGTGATAGTAGATAACCATAAAGTAAAAAGAAAGTTATTGACACAAAAAGGTTTTCTGGTGATGCAGGATGTGAACAGACAGCTTTTTGGTTCTACTGTATCAGAAGAAGTATCTCTTGGAATGAAAGAGATAGACGAGAATCGGGTAAATGAATTATTGAAAGAATTTCATTTAGAGGAACTAAAAAGCAAACATCCGGCTATTTTATCAGGTGGGCAAAAACAACGGTTGGCTATTGCGTCGGCAATCTATTCGCGGAAACAATTTTTGTATTTTGACGAGCCAACCAGCGGACTTGATAAGCAGTCTATGATTGCTTTTAGCGACACCTTGCTTCATATAAAAGATAAAGCGGAATGTATTTTTGTGATTACCCATGATCCTGAATTACTATTTTCCTGTGCTGATTTTATCCTTAAATTAGAGGATAATCATGTTTATGATTATTATCCAATGGACAAAAGCGGCATAGAAAAGACAAAGAACTATTTTTATGATGCGTATGTGAAAGGAGCGGTTGAATGTTAAAGAAGATTTTCTATTATGGGAGGGAGAATAATAAAAAGACAGTTCTTTCAATCTTTTTGCTGGTAATTGCAATATTTTGTCAGACAGCCACATTTCTCTTTGTCTATCAGATAATAGATAAAATTGTTAAAAATGATCTTATTACTCCGAATTTTATGTTATTTTGTGCAGCAGGTATTTTAATAAGCCTTATATTGCAAACTGTCTTTTATAAAAAGGGGCTTGATCTCTCCCATGAAGCTGCCTATGGAACCTTGATGAATCTCCGAATTTCTCTGCAAGGAAAACTGGAAAAATTGCCACTTGGCGTGATTGAAAGTAAGGGAATTGGAACTCTGAAAAAGGTGTTTGTAGACGATATAGATAGTTTGGAATTGCTTCTTGCTCATGGGATTCCGGAAGGAGTATCAAATCTGTTAGGAATCATTGTCATTTATATATTTCTGATTTTTATTGACTGGAAGCTTGCTTTGCTGGCTGCTGTCACAATTCCTTTGGGTTTGATCGCAGTAATGCTTATGTACAGCACAGGCAGCAGTAGGATGGCGGACTATTATAAATCAGGTCAGATTATGAATAATACCATTATCGAGTATGTGAACGGTATGGAGGTTGTAAAGGTATTTAATAAGTCGGGGGAATACTACGAAAAATTCAGAAGGTCTATTATCAATTACAGGGATTTTACTTTGTCGTGGTATAAAGCCTGCTGGCCATTGATGGCAGTTTACGGAGCGGTTTTACCATGTACTCTCATGGCTAATCTGCCGGTTGGTTCATGGATGGTAATAAGAGGATATGCCGGATTATCAGAATACATCCTGGTTTTGTGTCTGTCCCTTAGCCTTGGGGTGCCGCTTTTGCGGGTTACTTCCTTTATGTCGATGATACCACAGGTTCGCTATAAAATTGAAGAGTTGGAAAAACTCTTAGACAATCCACCGTTAAAAGAAAGGGAATGTGAATTTACAGGGAAGGACTATGAAATCAAATATGAGGATGTTTCTTTTGGGTATGATGAAAAAGAAGTTCTCCATCACATAAATCTTGTTATCAGACCTGATACAAAAACTGCTTTTGTAGGTGAATCGGGTTCTGGGAAAAGTACGTTAGCAAAGTTACTTGTTCATTACTATGATGTGAAAGAGGGAACCATTTCGATAGGAAATCAAAATATATGCGATATGAGTTTAAGGGTACTGAACAACTTAGTATCTTATGTTTCTCAGGACAACTTTTTGTTTAATATGAGTTTGATGGAGAACATACGAATTGGAAAACCAGAGGCGACAGACGATGAAGTGATAGAAGCTGCCAGAAAAGCACAGTGTACAGAATTTATTGAAAAGTTACCGGATGGCTTTTATACACTTGCGGGGGATTGCGGCAACCAATTATCTGGCGGAGAAAAGCAGAGAATTACATTGGCGAGGGCAATCCTGAAAAATGCGCCTATTATTGTTTTGGATGAGGCAACCGCATTTGCAGATTCTGAAAATGAAGCGAAAATTGAGGCGGTACTTACGGAGTTTGTTAAAGGAAAAACACTCATTGTAATTGCCCATAGATTGTCCACTGTAACAAACGCAGATCAAATTTATGTGTTAAAAAATGGCGAAGTAATCGAACATGGTACGCATCAGGACCTGCTTCATTTACAGGGAACTTATAAGCATCTGTGGGAAGCGCATCAGCGAAGTTTGGAATGGCAAATTGCAAGGGAGGCGAAAAAATGATTTTATCTATGATTTCCCGCGTCTTGAAATTATCAGGCAAATACAGTAAAAGGATTAAACTTGCATTTGTCTTTTCTGTTCTTGATGCAATATTAGCTAAAATGCCGATTTTGTATGCAATGTTAGTAATCAGTAAATTGTACTACGGAACAATGCAGTTAAAAGATTCCATCATCGTAGGTGCTGTAGTATTGATTACTGTTATTTTACAGATATTCGTTCACCATGCCAGCGATAGGCTGCAAAGCGGGGCAGGCTATTTACTATTTGCAGATAAAAGGATGGAACTTGGAGAACATTTAAAGAAGTTGCCTATGGGCTATTTCACAGAAGGGAATATTGGGAAAATAAGTTCCGTATTGTCTACTGATATGCTTTTTATTGAAGAAAATGTCATGCAGAAAATTGCAAATATCATGACATATGCGTTTGCCTCTATCATTTTAATTGTTTTCATGTTTGGTTTGGACTGGAGGCTTGGGGTAATTGCTTTGATAACAACCTTGATTGCAATCTTTGTGGCGCAGCGGATGAATCGTCTGTCTCTTGTCGAAGCTGATGCAAGGCAGGAGCAAAATGAAAATTTGACAGAGGCAGTCTTAGAGTTTATAGAAG
>ENA-ORMO01003422-ORMO01003422.1-human-gut-metagenome-genome-assembly--contig:-NODE-3422-length-10325-cov-2.240604_pt1 | contig 10325 bp, 9 predicted proteins | sample MGYA00242106_ERZ509001 | MGnify/ENA primary metagenome ERZ509001 (study PRJEB26280, sample SAMEA2338736) | human gut metagenome | biome: human gut; feature: human-associated habitat; material: faeces... | reverse complement strand
ACGGGGGGAAGCGTAGCCGTGGAAGCGTGCTTTTCTCCTTTTTGCCGCCGTTTTTGAAAATATTGCATGATGAGCTGAAAGCCGGTGTCATAATGTTTGTTTCCATCGATGGAAGTAGATTCTTTATCTACCGGAGAAGAGAGAATATGCACGTTTTCACCGGGAAGATTCTGCTGGAGAAATTCTTCCTGAATCCCCTGAAGCCGGCGAAGCCGGGGAAGTTCGGTGGGAGTCAGGGAAGTGGTAACGTAAGCGATTTCCCGATGCCCAAGCGATAATAAATGCCGGGCCAGCAGATGTCCGGATTTTTTACTGTCCAATTCCAGAAGTTCTGTTTTTAATTCAGGATTATAATCATTGATCATCACCAGAGGAATCTGCCGGTACAGACGGTTTAAAAAAGACACGGCTTTCGGTGCATAGGTATAGATGATTCCATAGTAATCATTATCCTCTGCCATATGTAGATAATATTTTTCCCGTTCTTCAATGCGGTTGGTATAGGCGGTGAGTACATATAATCCCTGTTCTTCTGCCGCAAGTGTGATCGCCTGAATTAAAGTGGTGTAGTATTGTGTGGATAAAGAAGGACACATAATCATGATGGTTGAGGTCATACCGGTTTTTCGTCTTTTGGTACGGGGACAGTAAACATACCCCATTTTCTGCGCAGTATCCTGTACCAGACGGATGGTTTCCGCAGAAAAATGCATATCCGTTCTTCCACTTAAAATCATAGAGACGGCGGACTGGGAAACAAAGCAGGCTTTGGCAATATCCCGCGTGGTGACTTTCTTTTTTTTCTCCATAAAAATCCTCCTGTTCTTACTTGCTGCCGGGCAATAATCAAGATATACAAAATTAATCAATGTTGGTAAAAAAGAAAAAAGACTGTTGATTAGTAATCAAAAATCCTCTAAAACCATTGTACGTACAGTGGAAAAAATTAATCAAATCGTTGATTAATTTTACAATAAAATTGATTAGTAATCAACAGTTTTCGTCGTATTGACGGAAAAAAATTATTGTGTACAATGCTATATAGAAAGTTAAATCAAGAAAACAGAGTGTAGAGCAGGAAAACGTAAAGCAGGAATTTTTAATAAGGAGGAAATGGAATGGATCGGGAAATCTGTTTGCAAAACTATCTGGGAAAAGAAATGGAATGTCACTGTGGGAAAGAACATCGTACAGAGTTAAAAAAAATCGATATAGAAGAAGGCGCTTTGCAGAGACTGCCGGAACATATCAAAGAACTGGGATATAAAAAAGTGTTTATGGTAGCCGATGTGCATACATGGGCCGCCGCAGGAAAAGAAGCGGAAGAAGAAATAAAGCGGGCAGGTCTTTCCTGTGAAAAATATGTTTTTGAAGACGAAGAGCTGATTCCGGATGAAAAAGCAGTCGGCGCATTGACGGAAGTTTTTCCGAAAGAAACGGATCTGATTTTGGCAGTTGGTTCCGGAACCTTAAATGATCTGTGCAAGTTTTTCAGTTTTCAGCTGGATAAAGACTATATGGTTCTGGCTACGGCGCCTTCCATGGACGGTTTCGTTTCTGTCGGAGCGGCGTTGATTCGGAATTATGTAAAAACAACTTATCAGGCCCATGTGCCGATGGCTGTCATCGGTGATCCGGCGATTCTGGCCAAAGCGCCAATGGAGATGATCGTTGCCGGTCTGGGCGACATTCTTGGCAAATACACCTGCCTTCTGGACTGGAAAATGGCGCACCTCATTGAAGGAGAATATTATTGTAAACAGATTAACGATATGGTCAGAGCTTCCATTCAGATCGTAGTGGAAGAAAGCAGCAAGATCAAAGAAAGAGATCCAAAGGCAATCAAACATCTGGCGGAAGCGCTGGTGCTGACCGGCGTAGCCATGAGTTTCGTGGGCAATTCCCGCCCTGCTTCGGGAAGCGAGCATCATCTGTCCCATTACTGGGAAATGCAGTTCCAGATGGAAGGGAAAAAACCGGTGCTTCATGGAGTAAAAGTTGGTATCGGTATGCTGGCTGTGGTCAAAATGTATCAGAAGCTTGCCGAAGAAAACATTGATTTTACGCAGGCCAGAAATGCAGAGACGGACGCAGAAAAATGGAAGGAAAAAGTGGTACGCTGCTATAAAGATGCCGCACCGGGAATCCTTGCACTGGAGGAAGAGTGTGGAAAAAATAAAATAGAAAACCGTAACCGCCGACTGGACGTTATGGAGGCGCACTGGGGAGAAATTCAGACGCTGATTCAGCAGGAACTGCCAAATCTGGATAGCCTGGAAGCGATGATGGAATCTCTGGGAGAACCAACGAATCCGGCGCAGATCGGGGTTTCCCCGCAACTGGTGGAAGATGCGGTGGTTCTGGCAAAAGAAGTCAGAAATCGTTTTACGATTTTACAGGTGCTGTGGGATCTGGGACTGCTTGATCGGTACGCAAAAGAGATTGCCGCTTATTTTGAAGAGAAAAAAACCTGTCATCCGGCGGCGTAAATCCTCCGGCACTAGTTCTGGCATTGTGTATAATTAAAGGGAAGGCTGGACTTCCTGCAGGGAAAAATGTTACAATAAAAAAAATGTTCTGATCATGCAGAGGATGGTTCATAACATGATCATTCATAACATGATCAGGACATATAAAATAAACAAAAGGGTAAAAGATTCCCGGGGAAAGAAATATGGCTTTGTCTGTACCCGGGTGTAAAATGAAAGGAGAAGACAATGAGTAAATATGCAATTGGAGTGGATTATGGTACATTATCTGTACGTGCGCTGATGGTGGACATCCATACGGGGGAAGAAGTAGCGACCAGCGTATACGAGTATCCGCATGGCGTTATGGAGGAACATATCCCGACAGGGAAAAAACTGGCGCCGGGCTGGGCTTTACAGGATCCGCAGGATTATCTTGAAGGACTGATCCTTACGATCCGCAATGTCATGGCACAGCAGAAAGCCCTGCCGGAAGAAGTGATCGGTATTGGCGTGGATTTCACCTCTTCCACGGTGATTTCCTGTAAAGCGGACAAAACGCCGTTATGTCACCTTCCGGAGTTTAAAGATGAACCTCATGCTTATGTAAAATTGTGGAAACACCATGGCGCAGAGGAAGAAGCACAGATGATTGACCGTATTGCCAAAGAAAGAGGCGAAAGCTGGCTGTCACTTTATGGAGGAAAAGTATCCAGCGAGTGGATGATTCCTAAAGTTCTGGAAACCCTTCGTCATGCACCGGAAGTTTACGCGCAGGCTGACCGTATGATGGAAGCCCTCGACTGGATCATCTGGGAGATGACCGATGTGGAATCCAGAAGCGCCTGTGGAGCAGGTTATAAAGCTTTCTATCGCCATGACAGCGGTTATCCTTCCAACGACTTCTTTAAAGCGCTGGATCCTCGCATGGAACACTTTATCGAAGAAAAAATGGATGCGCCGATTAAAGCCATTGGAGAGACCGCAGGGTATCTTTGTGCTTCCATGGCAAAACAGCTTGGCCTTCTGGAAGGTACACCGGTAGGAACAGGAATTATTGACGCCCATTCTTCTTTACCTGGATGCGGTATCGGCAAACCGGGTGAAATGATGATTATCGTCGGAACATCTTCCTGTCACATGATGCTTTCTGAGACAGAAGCAGGGATTCCGGGTGTTGGCGGTCTGGTAAAAGACGGAATCATGCCGGGCTATTTTGGCTATGAAGCAGGACAGTGCTGCGTTGGCGATCACTTTGCCTGGTTCGTGGATAACTGTGTGCCGGAAAGCTACCATCAGGAAGCAAGAGCAAAAGGAATTTCCGTTCATCAGCTTCTTACAGAAAAATTAAAAGATTATAAGGCCGGACAGAGCGGACTGGTTGCTCTGGACTGGTTTAACGGCGTACGTTCCCCGTTGATGGATTTTAATTTAAATGGTCTGATCATGGGAATGAACCTCTTAACAAAACCGGAAGAAATCTACCTTGCCCTGATCGAAGCAACAGCTTATGGTACAAGAATGATCATTGAATCCTTTGAAAATGCCGGCGTACATGTAGATTCTATCGTATTGAGCGGAGGTATTCCGGTGAAGAATCATATGCTTGTGCAGGTTTATTCTGACATCTGTAAACGTGACATCAAGATTTCTGCCAGCACCCAGGCCAGCGCTCTTGGAGCAGCGATTCTTGGTATTGCCGCAGCGTCTGAGCAGGTTACCGGATATAAAGATGCCAACGAGATCGCTCAGAAGATCGGGCAGGTTGAAGATACAGTCTTTTCTCCAAATCCGGACAATACAGAAGTGTATGATAAACTTTATGCAGAATACAAAACGCTGCATGAATATTTTGGTAAAGGCGCCAATGATGTCATGAAACGCCTCAATAAGATTCGTGAGGAGAGAAAATAGAAGAATTTCCTTTTTCCAAATCCAGCAGCCAGGCTTTGCGCTCCAGGCCGCCGGCATATCCGGTCAGGCTGCCGTCCGCCCCCACCACCCGGTGGCAGGGCACCAGAACGGAGATCGGATTGCGGGCCACAGCCCCGCCCATCGCCTGGGCCGACATTCCAGGCCGGCCCAGCTGCTCCGCCGCACGCACGGCCAGTTCTCCATAGGTGATGGTGGCCCCGTATGGGATCTGCCGCAGCAGCCCCCACACGGTCTGCTGAAACGGGGTGCCGCTCCAGTGGATGGGCGGCTGGAACTCCGGCTCATGGCCGGAGAAGTAGCAGTCCAGCCACCGTTCCGCCTCCGACAGAAAGGGGTGCTCCCCCTCCCGGCCCCCGGGCTCCAGCCCCCGTCCAAAGTGCACCGCCCCCTGGAACCAGATCCCGACCAGACCCTCGTCATCCGCCGCCAACAGCATCTCCCCCAGGGGAGAATGGTATTCCTTCTGATATTGCACCGTAATTCCTCCTCTTTCTTGTCTTTTCCAGTCTCTTCCCGGAGCAGGAACCACCGGGAACCGGGTGGGTCACATCCGCCGGGACCAGCGCCCGACATTGACCATGTAAAAAATACAGTGCAGCACGATGGCCGCCGACACAAAGGCCACATACATCCCGCCCTGCGTCACCAGGGTCAGCAGCCACAGCCCCCACAGCAGATACAGGCTCCAGTACCAGCTGGAGTACGCCGCCTTCTCCCGGATGGTCACATTGCGCTCGTCCCGCTCCCCCCGCTCGATCTCCTTTCGCTCCTCCGGTGTCCAGTTCCGCTCCACACGAGCCATGATCAGGCGGGAACCGGCCACCCCGCCCAGGATCCCGGCCACTCCAAAGCACAGTCCGCTCACCGGAGGGGAGAGCCGTTCGCCCAGCACCAGCGCGCCGGCAAAGAGGCCCACGGCCACCCCCAGAACAGATCCCAGCAGCACAGTTTTCCTTTGAATATATTTCATTCCAGCCCCCTCCTGTCATGCCCGCCCCGGCGAAGCGGGTCTGTCATTCTTCCTCATCAAACAGGAACACCGCCTCGATGGTCAGACCGAAATAGCGGGCGATCCGGTGGGCCAGCAGCAGCGAGGCGTTGTACCGCCCGCTTTCCAGTGAAATGATGGTCTGGCGGGTGACGTCCCCCGCCTCCGCCAGCTCCGCTTGGGACAGCTTCCGCTCCTTTCGCAGCTCTGCGATCCGGTTGGTCACGCCATCACCTCCTCATTTGTAAAGCTTGCTTTACATTTTGGAGTATAACACCTCATGCAAGATATGTCAAGCCAACTTTACACTTTTCTCCTCTGGTCCGTTCCGCCCCTCCGCCGGACTGCCGCCCTTGTCCCACCGGAAGGCCCGTGGTATAATTGCTGAAATCAGCCCCGCAGCGGACTGTGGGGCAAAGAGAGGGCGGACTGTATGGATGACATTCTGATCGTAGAGGATGACCGTGCCCTCAGCCAGGGCATCCGGCTGGGCCTGGAGGGAGAGGGGCGGAGGTTTATCCAGACGTCCACCCTGGACCAGGGGGAGCGGGCCCTGGAGGAGCGGCCCTTTTCCCTGGTGGTGCTGGACCTGAACCTCCCGGACGGCAGCGGCCTGGAGCTGCTCCGCCGCCTGCGGGCCCGCTCCGCTCTGCCTGTGCTCATTCTCACCGCCAACGACTTGGAGCTGGACCAGGTCACCGGTCTGGAGCTGGGGGCGGACGACTATGTGACCAAGCCCTTCTCCCTGGCGGTCCTGCGTGCCCGGGTAAACAACCTGCTGCGCCGCGCCCACTCCCGCAGAACCGTGCTGGAGCTGCCCCCCTTTACCTTTGACTTCCAGGAGATGACCTACACCCGGAACGGTGTCCCGCTGGAGCTGTCCCGGACGGAGCAGCGGCTGCTGCGCCTGCTGGCGGAGCACCGGGGGCAGACTCTACCCCGGGCGCGCCTGCTGGAGCAGGTCTGGGACGGCGGGGAATTTGTGGACGAGAACGCCCTGTCAGTGGCCGTGAACCGCCTGCGGGCCAAGCTCACCGACGCCCCCATCCGGACGGTATACGGCGTGGGCTATGTGTGGGCGGTGGAGCCATGACGGTCCCGCTTCTGCTCCTCGCCCTCCTCACGGCCGCGGGGGGCGTCCTGTTCGGCCTGTACCACTGGCGGCGCGCCCGAAGGCAGGCGGACCGGCTGGACCGGATGCTGTCCCAGGCCATTGACAACAGCTTTTTGGAGGAGTCCTTCGACGAGTCCATTCCCTCCGCCCTGGAGGCCCGGCTGGCCCGCTTCCTGAACGGCTCCGCCGCCTCCGCCCGAGCCCTGGACGAGGAGCGGCGGCAGATCGCCGCCCTCATCGCTGACATCTCCCACCAGACCAGGACCCCCATCGCCAACCTGCTGCTGTATGGCTCTCTGCTGGAGGAAAGTCCCCTCTCCCCCGCCCAACAGGAGCAGCTCCGCGCCCTGCGGGGCCAAGCGGAGAAGCTGGCGTTCCTGATGGAGGCCCTGGTGAAGTCCTCCCGGCTGGACGCCGGGGTCCTCACCCTCTCCCCGGCCCTCCACCCCATCCAGCCCCTGCTGGAGGACGCGGCCGCTCAGGGTGCGGCCGCAGCCGCGGAAAAGGGGATCTCTCTCACCGTCCAGCCCTGTACCGGTTCCGCCCGCTTTGACGCCAAATGGACCTCGGAGGCCCTGTTCAACGTGGTGGACAACGCCCTGAAGTACACCCCGCCCGGGGGCAGAGTCACCCTCTCCGCCGAGTGCTATGAATTATTTTGCCGCATCCGGGTCACGGACAGCGGCCCCGGCATCCCAGAGGAGGAGCAGGCTCAGGTCTTTTCCCGCTTCTACCGGGGCGCGGCTGTGCGGGAGCAGGATGGGCTGGGCCTGGGCCTCTATCTCACCCGGCGTATCCTGATCCGGCAGGGCGGCTATCTCCGGCTCTTCTCCCGGCCCGGGCAGGGCAGTGAGTTCTCCCTCTATCTTCCTCTGGAATAGGGGTCACCTGGCCTTTTTGTCGATCCATTCCGTGCGGAACTTGGAGTAGACGATCTTCTGTTCGCTGTACAGCCCGTAGTACCCGGAGAGCATATAGGACACTCCGCAGCATACTGCGTACAGGGTCAGGCTCTCCCCGCCGAACAGCTCAAAAACCAGCATCAGCGCCGTCATGGGACAGTTGGTGGCCCCGCAGAACACCGCGGCCATGCCAAGCGCCCCACCAAAGCCGTGGGGAAGGCCCAGCAGCGGCCCCACCGTGGTTCCAAACGCCGCCCCAGTAAACAGCACCGGCACGATCTCCCCGCCCCGAAAGCCCGCGCCCAGAGTCAGGGCGGTAAACAGGATCTTCATCAAAAATGCCTCCGGGATGGTCTCTCCAGCCAGCATCCGGCGGATCACCCCATCCCCCGCGCCGTTGTAGTCCTGACTGCCCACCAGCAGGGTGAGGGCCAGCACCAGTGCTCCCCCGGCGGCAGCCCGAAGAAGGGGGTTGGGGAAATATTTGGCGTACAGCTTGGGGGCGGTGTGGAGCACCTTGCAGAACAGGATGGACACCAGGGCGCACAGGAGCCCCAGCGCCGCCGTCTGCACCATGGAGATCGGCCCCAGCCCCAGCACCCGGCCGATCTCATAGCCCGGGCTCTGGTGCAGGCCGAAGCCCTGGGCCACCTGAAGGGCGGTCAGGGAGGCCACCACACAGGGCACCAGCGCCGCATAGTACATCACGCCCACGCTCACCACCTCCATGGAGAAGCACACCGCCGTCAGCGGGGTGCCGAACAGGGCGGAGAAAGCGGCGGACATCCCGCACATCACCATCACCCGGCTGTCCTTGGCGTCCAGGCGGATCTCCCGCCCCACCCAGGCCGCCATGGAGCCGCCCAGCTGAAGGGCCGCCCCCTCCCGCCCGGCGGAGCCGCCCACCAGGTGGGTCAAAATGGTGGACAGGAAGATCAGCGGCGCGGTGCGCAGCTTCAGCGGCTCCGCCTCCCGCACCGCGGCCAGCACCAGATTGGTCCCCTGGTCCTTCTCCATCCGGCACACCCGGTACAGTAGCACGATGGCCATTCCCCCAACTGGGAGCAGCCACAGGATCCAGGGCTCCCGCGCCCGCAGCTCCGCCGCCCAGTCGATCCCCAGGTGGAAGGCAGCCGCCACGCCCCCCACCAGCAGTCCGATCCCCGCCGAGTACAGCAGCCACTTGAGGAACCGCATCCCCTGCTTCGTCCAGCGCCCCAGCCGGCTCTCTGTTTGTTCCATCTTTCTCTCTCCTTTTCCGGTGTGCGCCCTCTGCACCCCCGTTGTCTCTCTCCGTCTGTGCGGCCCAGCCCGCCCGTCCCCGGCCATCCCGCTTCGGAGGACTGTCCGACTTGTCACCGCTATTGTACCACAGCCCCAGCACGGAGGAAAGCCTCTGCCCGCTCTGAGGGGATTTTCCGCATGTTGGATGTCCCACAGGGCATCCAAACATAGACTTTTCTCCGCCGCTGTGGTATCATCGTATCACTGCGCCCGCGGCCGTGCGGCGCCTTCCATTTTCTGAAAGAGAGTTGATCCCCTTTGCAGCAGCTGTCCGGCACCCTTTTGAACCTCGCGGTCTATCTGGCTCTGGTGGCTCTGGGCGCCTTTCTGGGCTCCCGCCCCGCCATCCAGTCCCGCCCCATGCCCTGGCTGGGACGCTTTCAGACCGCCGCCCTTCTGATCCTCATTGTCACTCTGGGGGCGGAGCTGGGGGCAAACGATGAGATCGTGACCTCTCTGGCCACCATCGGCCTCAACGCCCTCATCATCACCCTCACCTCCATGGCCGGCAGCCTGCTGGCCGTCCATATCCTGCGGAAATATCTGCTGAAGCTGGACGCCCAGGGCCGTTCCCAGAATGAGGCCGCTCAGGAGGAAACTGCCCAGGAAACAAGCCAAGTCCATGTGGACCACACCCTCACCATCCTGATCGTGGTGACCGTGGTCCTGGGGCTGCTGGCCGGCCGCTTCCTCCTCCCCGCCGCAGTCACCGCCCACTGCGGCGCGGTAATCAATCTCGGCCTCTATCTCCTGCTCTTTCTGGTCGGACTGGACATGGGGCGGCAGGGGAATATGCTCCGGGACATCCGGGCCGCCGGGTTCCGGGTGTTTCTGGTCCCCCTGGCCACGGCGGTGGGCACTCTGGCCCTCACTGCACTGGTGGGGTTCTTCCTCCCCATGGGTGTCAAGGACTGCGCCGCAGCAGCAGCCGGATTTGGCTGGTACTCCCTGGCCCCCACTCTGCTGGCCCCCTACTCCCTGAGCGTCTCCGCCACCGCCTTTCTCTCCAACATCATGCATGAGCTTTTCTCCATCGTGGCGGTCCCGATGGTGGCTCAGCGCATCGGATACATCGAAGCGGTGGCCCTCCCGGGAGCCACCGCCATGGACACCGTCCTTCCCGTAGTGGTCAGCGCCACCAGTGACCGCATGGCCATCTACTCCTTCACCTCCGGGGCGGTCCTCTCCCTGTCTGTCCCCTTTCTGGTGCCCGCCATCATCGCACTCCCCTTCTAAAGCAGAAACGACAGCGCCTGAGCCTGCATCGCTTGCAGACTCAGGCGCTGATTTTTTCTATCGCAGGCCCGCAGCCTGATACAGCAGCGCGTTGCACACCGCCGCCGCCACTGTGGAGCCCCCCTTGCGGCCCATAGCCACAATGGCCGGGACATCCAGGTCCTGGCACACGGACCAAATCCGCTCCTTGCTCTCCACCACATTGACAAAGCCCACCGGCACGCCAATGACCAGCGCAGGGCTCAGCTCTCCAGCCTCCATAAGCTCGCAGGCCCGTACCAACGCTGTGGGCGCATTTCCCAGGGCCAGAATCAAAGGCCCCTTCAGCCGCGCGGCCCGCTCCATGGAGACCGTTGCCCGGGTAACCCCCCGCTCCTTGGCCTCATTGGCCACGTCGA
>ENA-ORMO01003417-ORMO01003417.1-human-gut-metagenome-genome-assembly--contig:-NODE-3417-length-10348-cov-2.411542_pt1 | contig 10348 bp, 7 predicted proteins | sample MGYA00242106_ERZ509001 | MGnify/ENA primary metagenome ERZ509001 (study PRJEB26280, sample SAMEA2338736) | human gut metagenome | biome: human gut; feature: human-associated habitat; material: faeces... | reverse complement strand
AAATTTTTATCGGAAGCCATAAAATCGAGTATCCGACATAACATTTCGGCAGAAATACGGTTTACCGGAGACAAACCACTACCGTCATACATAACAAGATCATCCAGAACCACACCTTTCTCTTTCCAAAAATGTTTCAATATCTCGACACCTTTCGATGCCGATGCTTCCGGATAACGAGACAAAGCGATCCAACGCAATAAAGCTTCGGCATACAAATTATTACTGTTATGATTTACAATGCGGATAATATCAGATAAACGGTCTGAAGAATAACGAAACAGCATAGACCTATCGGATAAAGGTTTTGTTTTGCTATTTTCATTCAATATACGCATCGTTACAGGTGTACCTGCTACTTCGATTCGGGAAGCTTTTAAAAAAGACGTTATTTCATTTACAAAAAACAAAGCAGGATCAGGTAAATCTCCTTTTATGACAAAACGATCCCGTTTTTCCGGAATACTCCCATAAATATACCTCCGTAAAGAAAAAGGAGCTCCGTATATATAGGCACTATCAATCGCATTACTGCTCGAAACAAGATGATTAGAAAAACTTAATCCGGATATTTCCGGTTCTACTCCGATAATAACAGGTGTCGAGCCTTTTGCCCCCGAACGCAATATCAGACGATAAGTATTGTCTCTGTAATTAATGCCATAGCAACCTGCCGCAAAATAATTCCCGACATCTTCCCATAGCCATTTCGGCGAAACTCCTTCTGTGCCGAACCGGCTGTCATCGGCAATAATACACCCTTCTATACGATGAATACCTGCATTTTCAAGCTCTTTCAACAAACGATTCCGGAAATCAAAAACCCGACGTGTACCATATTCCGAACCCAATGTCGGATCTCCACATCCCTGAATATATAAATCACCATAAAGCACACCGTCTTTTCCGATATGCCCCGAATATTGTACATCGGTATAAAAACGATGTTCTCCCCCATATATTCCGAGAGCTGTTGCCGATGTCAGTAACTTCAATGCCGAAGCCGGAAGAAGTAGCCGTTGAGAGTCATAAGATGATACTGTTTCTCCCGTTTCAATATCCATAATACAAAAACCTACCGATGCAGAACGCAATTCAGGCAAAGATACAAAACGAGATATACCCATCCCGGCATAAGAAAAATAGAACAATCCCGACCACAGGAAAACAATAATATATTTTAGTTTCATAATCGCACTCATATTAAAATGTCTGATTTTCAAAACAAAAATAACCGATTTTCAAAGAATATACAATCTTACTCCGATTTTATATCTCAAAATCGAAATGGATAGTTCAAAAAAATAAAAAAGTATCGTACATTTGTTTCAAGATATAAAACTTCTTGAACTATTTAATATAAGAGAATCGAAATGTTATTTTCTGAAGAAAACTACGAAACTCATAAACGCGGCCGCATAGAAGTAATTTGCGGATCGATGTTTTCAGGAAAAACCGAAGAATTGATAAGACGGCTCAAACGTGCAAAAATAGCTCGACAAAAAGTCGAAATCTTCAAGCCTTCTATCGATATACGCTACTCGGAAGAAGAGATCGTGTCTCATGACAGCAATTCCATACAATCGACTCCGGTAGATAGTTCTGCAAGCATACTATTACTATCAAGCGGTGTAGATGTCGTAGGTATCGATGAAGCTCAATTTTTCGATCAGGGCATCGTCGATATCTGCAACCAGCTTGCCGATCAAGGAACACGGGTTATCGTAGCGGGATTAGATATGGATTTCAAAAAAGTACCTTTCGGGCCTATGCCCTATTTGTTATCAATTGCCGATGAAGTGACCAAAGTTCATGCCATCTGTGTAGAATGCGGGCATTTAGCTAATTACTCCCACCGACTTATAGACAATGATAAAAGAGTTTTATTGGGTGAAAAAGGAGAATATCAGCCACTTTGCCGTACGTGCTATAATAAAAAACATGCATCGCAAGAATAGATTTCACACCCGTTATATCAACTCATTATCAAGTATAATTAAAATCGAGCAATCATGTATCTTTCACGCCGTCCTTACACTTTTGACCGGGTTACCCGAATCATATTCAGTATAGCAATTCTTGTCGGAACGTTCTATCTGATAAATTTGCTGAAAGGTGCACTTCTACCATTTCTCGTTGCATGGCTACTGGCCTACCTCATGCATCCGATTGTAGAATTTTTTCATAATAAATGCCGCATCAAGAACCGAGTAGTTGCGATCTCGGCAACTTTATTGTCGGTCGTTCTTTTTTTCGGATTGCTCGGATGGATTTTCATACCATCTATTATAGAAGAGATGGATAAAATGAAAATTCTCATTCATAATTATATATCAACGGATAATACGATACCTTTTCTTCCTGAAAGTTGGCACGATTATATCCGGGAAAAAATCGATTTCGAACAGATCGCACAAATGATGAATAAAGAAGACTGGAAAAAATTGATCGAAACAACTGTTACTCAAGCCTGGTCTTTTCTTACCGGATCGGTAAACCAAATTATCACCATTGTAAGTTGGTTTATAGTATTGTTGTATCTGTTTTTTATCCTACTCGATTATGAAAAGATCATCGTCGGCTTTCGAGGTCTCATTCCTCGCCGTTACCGCAGAACTGTATTGGGAATACTCACCGACGTGCAAGTAAGCATGAACCGGTATTTCAGAGGTCAGTCTCTCGTTGCCTTTTTAGTCGGCATTCTTTTCAGTATCGGATTTCTTATCGTCGGACTACCCCTCGCTATCGTATTGGGATTATTTATCGGACTACTAAATATGGTGCCTTACCTGCAAATCATCGGAGTTATCCCGACAGTTTTGTTATGTCTGATAAAAGCCTCTGAATCAGGACAAAATTTTTGGCTTTTGTTCGCAGCATGCATGGCTGTTTTCATCATAGTACAGTTAATTCAAGATATAATTCTCGTTCCTCGCATCATGGGACATGTCACAGGATTAAATCCGGCAATTATACTTCTATCTCTGTCAATATGGGGAACTCTGCTCGGTGTTATCGGCATGATTATAGCACTTCCTCTCACATCGCTCGTGTTGGCTTATTATCAAAAATACATCTTAAAAGAAGATCCAGAAAAAGAAAAGAAAAAAAACATACGAAAAATATCGTAGAGTCTATATAAATTTTCCGACAAAAAATATTCATAAATCCATTCAAAAATAAACCGATTATAATCAAGGAATAAGCCCCATAAGTGCTATATCGTACGCTATATTCCGCCATCGATATTTCCCGACATATTCTCATAAATTAAAATTTATCCCTATATTTGCCGCCGAATTGGTTTTGCTTTTCCTTTTCGTAAAAGCAAATTAAAAGGGAATCGGGTGCAAATCCCGAACAGTCCCGCTGCTGTGAAGCTCTATTCAACATTCTGAAAAAACCGAGCCACTGGTCTATGACCGGGAAGGCTTCAGAATGGGAGTAAGTCAGAAGACCTGCCATTCATTAAAGGTTTGCATTCTCGAGGATTAGAGTGTAAATGCGAAAAAATTATTGATTTCAATTTTTGCAATTTATGAAAAAGATATGTCCGCGATGTGATATTTCTTTTATCAACCGATCCGATAATGCGGATAATTATTTATATACTTCTACTGAACTGGACGATCTGCAAAACTATTACGTCCGATCACTCAATCATTTAAAATATTTACATAAATCTTGTCCGGAAAATGCCGGACTGTTTTTTTATATTTTTTAAACCCTATGTTATAACGACATAATTAACAAAAAACAATGATAAAGAAGATATTGGTAGCCAATCGCGGCGAGATCGCCGTCCGAGTGATGCGGTCGTGCAAGGAGATGGAGATACGGACCATCGCCGTATTCTCCGAGGCCGACAGGGCGGCCAGACATGTGATGTATGCAGATGAGGCGTATTGTATCGGTCCGGCTGAGGCCAGGGAGAGTTATTTGAATATCGACAGAATTATTCAGGTGGCTCTCGAACACGGGGCGGATGCGATTCATCCCGGATATGGCTTCTTGTCTGAGAATCCGGATTTTGCCAGAAGGTGCAGGAGGGCCGGCATCGTTTTCATCGGTCCTGAGCCCGAGACTATGGAGGTTATGGGGGATAAGATTTCTGCGCGTAGGAGAATGAGGGAGGCGGGTGTGCCGGTTGTACCCGGTACTACTGAGAACCTGAATTCTTCTGAGGAGGCTATAGACGTCTGCAATTGTATCGGATATCCGGTGATGTTGAAGGCTTCGGCCGGTGGTGGTGGAAAGGGGATGAGGTTGGCAAGAAAGCCCGAAGAGGTCGAGGAGGCGTTTCTGGCGGCTAAGTCCGAGGCTTTGGCTTCTTTTGGGGATGATACCGTATATATCGAGAAGTTTGTGGTCCATCCGCATCATATCGAGTTCCAGATTCTGGGGGACAGGCACGGGAATGTGATTCATCTTTGTGAGAGGGAGTGTTCGGTGCAGAGGAGGAATCAGAAGATTGTGGAGGAGACGCCTTCGCCGTTTATTTCCGAGGCTTTGAGACGGGACATGGGTGAGAAGGCTGTGGCAGCGGCTAAGGCCGTGAATTATGTCGGGGCTGGAACGATAGAGTTTCTTGTGGACGGGGACGGGAATTATTTCTTTCTCGAGATGAATACTCGCCTGCAGGTCGAGCATCCGATTACAGAGGAGGTCCTGGGGATCGATCTGGTAAAGGAGCAGATTCATATTGCTAATGGAAGGCCTTTGAGATTGAGGCAGGGGGATATTATCCAGAGGGGGCATGCGATTGAGTGCCGAATTTGTGCCGAGGATACGCTGGCCGATTTCTTGCCTGCGCCCGGGATTGTCAGACAGATTACTGAGCCGAACGGTATCGGGGTAAGGGTGGACAGTTATGTGTATGAGGGATATGAGATTCCTGTGTTTTATGATCCGATGATCGGTAAGTTGATCGTGTGGGCTACTTGCAGGGAGTATGCGATCGAGAGGATGAGAAGGGTTTTGTTCGAGTATAAGATTACCGGGGTGAAGACGAATATCGCTTATTTGAGGAGGATCATGGATACGCCGGATTTTGTGACAGGGGGGTATGATACGGGATTTGTCGAGAAGAATGCGGTGTTTCTTCGTGAGGGGTATGATGCCCGGGATGAGGTTTGTGTGGAGGTGGCGATGATTGCTGCTTATATTGATTATTTGATGGGGTTTGAGGAGAATGTGACGGGGAGAACCGATAACAGGCCGATCAGCAGATGGAGGGCGTTCGGTATTCATAAGGGGGTTTTGAGAATTTAATTTTATTGGGATATGGAGATTCGTGTTGGTAACAGGATAGCGGAGGTCGAGTTGATCAGTAAGGTGGGGAATTGTGTGAGGATGTCTATTGATGGCAAGGTCTTGGACCTGGATGTGATGATGGCTGAGAACGGGGTGTGTTCGATTTTGATGGACGGGGTTTCTTATAATGCCGAGTTGATCAGGGCTGAGGGGGGAAAGTCTTATACCGTCAATACGGCGTTTGCTTCTTTGCCGGTGGAGATTCTGGATGCGAAGGCCAAGTTGTTGTCTGCCCGGAGAAAGGAGGGGGAGAGACAGGAGGACAGGATTGTCGCTCTCATGCCGGGAAAGGTCGTGAGGGTGATGGCGGCCGAGGGGGACAGGCTGGCCGCCGGGGATACCGTATTGGTAGTCGAGGCCATGAAGATGCAGAGTAATTTTAAGGTGAGTGAGGATTGTGTGGTCAGGGAGGTTCTCGTCAAGGAGGGGGATCTGGTGAATACTGATCAGGTGTTGGTATGGCTTAATTTAAATGGTTTGGAGGCTTATGGAGAATAAGGATAGTTTATATGCCGTGTTTGACGAGAGAAACAGGGCGGCGGAGATGGCCGGAGGGGCTGACCGAATCGGTAAGCAGCATGCGGCCGGTAAGTTGACGGCGAGGGAGAGGATCGACTTGTTGCTGGATCCGGCTTCTTTTAACGAGCTGGATAAGTTCGTGGTGCACAGGTGTAAGGATTATGGAATGGACGGGGCGAGGATTCCCGGGGACGGGGTCGTGTCGGGGTATGGCAGGATCGAGGGCAGGCTCGTGTTTGTGTATGCTTATGATTTTACGGTGTTCGGGGGTACGTTGAGTGCGGAGAATGCTCGGAAGATCATGAAGGTGCAGGATCTGGCTTTGAAGAACGGTGCACCGGTGATCGCTTTGAATGATTCGGGCGGCGCGCGTATTCAGGAGGGGGTGGAGAGCTTGTCCGGGTATGCGGGTATTTTTTTCCGCAATACCATGGCTTCGGGGGTGATTCCGCAGATTTCGGCTATTCTCGGACCTTGTGCCGGGGGGGCGTGTTATTCGCCGGCTTTGACCGATTTTATTTTTATGGTCAGGGGGTACAGTCATATGTTCGTTACCGGGCCGGATGTGGTTAAGGCCGTGACGCATGAACTGGTCGGTAAGGAGGAGCTGGGGGGAGCGGTGACGCATGCTTCGGTCAGCGGTGTGGCCCATTTCTTGGCGGATTCCGAGAAGGAGGTGATATTGGAGATCCGGGAGTTGTTGAGTTTCTTGCCGGCTAATAATATGGAGGATGCTCCGTGTGTCCCTTGCAGGGATGATATTCGTCGTGAGGTGACGGGATTGAGAGAGGTGATTCCGGATGATCCGAATATTCCTTATGATATGAAGGAGGTCATTGTGCCGGTGGTCGATGACGGATATTTTTTTGAGGTCATGCCGGATTTTGCCAAGAATATTGTGATCGGATTTGCAAGGTTGGGGGGACGGACTGTCGGGATCGTGGCGAACCAGCCTGCTTTCCTTGCGGGGGTGTTGGATATCGATGCTTCGGATAAGGCGGCCAGGTTTATCCGCTTTTGTGATTGTTTTAATATTCCGTTGGTGACGTTTGAGGATGTGCCGGGATTTTTGCCGGGGACGGTACAGGAGCATAACGGGATTATCAGGCACGGGGCGAAGGTGGTATATGCTTTTGCCGAGGCGACTGTCCCAAAGGTCACTTTGATTACCAGAAAGGCGTATGGCGGGGCGTATATCGTTATGGCCAGCAAACTGACCGGGGCGGATATCAATCTGGCTTTCCCGAATGCTGAGATTGCTGTCATGGGGGCTGAGGGAGCCGTGAATATATTGTTCAGGAATGCGGATAATGAAAAGAGGACGGAACTGACCGAGGAATACAGGGAGAGGTTCGCTAATCCTTTCAGGGCCGCGGAGCTCGGATATATCGACGAGGTGATTCTTCCTGAGCAGACCAGGGCCAAGCTAATTGCCGCTCTGGAAATGGCTCAGAATAAGAACGTTTCTAATCCTCCTAAAAAGCATGGGAATATGCCGTTGTAATTATTGAATCATTGAATTATTGAAAATTTAATTTATAAAAAGCCATTATCAATTCTCAAAATAGAGTTTGATATGGCTTTTTTCAATGCTATCAGAATCTGTGTAGATTCACAAATAAGTTTCGACAAAAGCAGAAGAAGCACATACTTTTATCGAAACTTATTATTTTGTAATGCAATCGTTTTTGAAGCTAACCTTTTATTACATTACGCACTTTACTTACTGGAGAGCTATGTTTTGTCTAACTTATAATCAGAAATTTATGCAATAGAAACCGATTTAGGTGCTGGAGCTGGATTTTCAGTCTTAGTAGAATCTTTCTTTACAGGTTCATCCATTAAAGCAAATTTCTTTGTAGGTTCGGTCTTGGTTGTATCCTTTTTCACCGGTTCATCCATCAAAGCAAAATTCTTTGCAGGTTCGGTCTTGGCCGTATCTTTTTTCACCGGTTCGTCCATCAAAGCAAAATTCTTTGCAGGTTCGGTCTTGGTCGTATCTTTTTTTACCGGTTCTTGAGCACAAATTGTTGTTGTAATACCTAAAAACAGAATTGTAGCAACACTAAAAATCATCTTTTTCATAATCATCAATTTTTTAGTTTATTATATTGGTATTTTATTCATAAACACACCAACATAATATTCCAAAAATATGCCAAGAAAATGATATATAACAATTACACAATGATTATCAAATAATTACAAAACAACGCAATTAATATACATCCTACCAAATGTGGAATATTCCACACATAACATGTAGATTTTTTCCTCAATTGTGTAGGGTAATGTACCGTTCTGCCTCTGAAATCGTATTTACAATATAAGTTTCTACAAGTTGGCATTTTTGATCAATCTCGAAATTGAATTCTCCTTTAATTTTCTCCAACTCAATCAATATATCGGTACACTCTCGATGTTCCAACAATGTAAATAGCGGTATCAATTTATGTGACACAGCAGATATCGTACTCATATCTTTATCTTGACGAGCACTCTTAAAACGTTCCAGATTTTGTCTTGTCTCAGAGACAAACGATGCCAATATCTCATTCGCCGCATCTTTATCATCTCCTGCAAATGCCAATAACGCAGAAAAACGAAGTTCCTCCTCTGGATTATGAACGGTTTCTTCCGTATATAAATCAGAAATATAATCCGGATAATATCGGACTACAAGATCATATAACTCCTTTCCCGTAAAAGGCTTGTTTAAATGTGACGTAAAACCCGCTGATAGAAATTCATTATCAGACATATTCGACCGGGCAGTCAATGCTACAACAGGAATGGATCGAACTTCCGGCAAATCAGAAGCACGAATTAAACGAACTAATTCAAAGCCGGATAATTCAGGCATCTGAATATCTGTGAATACAAAATCGAACTTTTGGTCTGACAATAAGCCAAGCACTTCTTTCGGATGTTCACAACAGACACAAGAAAAATTATAACGTTTCATCAATGACGCCGTAAGCTCAAGCTGCAAACGATCATCATCTACCAACAAACAACGAACATTCTTTCCCATATCAAGCACAGCACTTTCTTCTGCAGTTTCTTCCGGTATTACCATATCCGTTTTCTTAAACGGAATAATTACCGTAAAACATGTTCCTTGCTCGAGTGTACTATCGACCGAAATTTTTCCGCCAAGAAGCAAGACCAGTTTTTTTGTTATAGATAAACCAAAACCTTCAGCACCCTGCGCTCCGGGAAGTCTCGTAAACTCCTTAAAAATGCGTTCACGGTCATCTTCCGCAATTCCCATACCGGTATCTTCTACCTGAATTTTCAACCGACTACCTAATAGCTTGACTCGCAATGCAACTGAGCCTTTTTCTGTAAATTTTATAGCGTTCGACAATAAATTATTTACAACTTGCCGAATACGGAAAGGATCTCCCAGATAAGCGCCCTGCAAATCTTTATCGATTTCGGTTATCAGTTCTAAATTCTTTTTACCTGCTACAGGTATAAAACTATCTCCTATCTCACAAAAAAAACGATACGGCTCAAACGGCACATCATGTATCTCCATTTTATCAGAATCCAGTCTATGATAATCCAGTAAATCGGTTACCAATTGAAGAAGATGATCTGATGAACTCTTCATATTCTCCAAATAATATTTTGCCCGGGATTCACGAATATGTCCGGATAAAAGATCGATATAACCGATAATCGAACTTAATGGAGCTTTAATGTCATGTGTAATAGTCAACATCAACTGTTCTCTGCTTTTCAATAATTCTTCTGCCCGACGATTCGATTCTTCAAGTTCTCTCCGATAACGGTTACTCCGGGAAATATCTTTCCAAATAAAAATGATGAAAAGAACTATCAAAATCAAAGAGAACACGGCAATACCTCCCACCACCTGTACAGAATGCCTCATCACCTGGTCTCTGTCCTGATAACGTGCCAAAGATCTGTCCAACTCTTCTTGTTCGAAAGCTCTTACCAAATTATTGATTTTGACCAACAAAATTTGGTTATTATAACGTAGAGCCTCACTCCTGCGAGTAACCCGATTCTGCAATTCTTTTTGCTGATCGAAAACGGCATACTGTATATCGGAAAATATATTGGCAATCGTATCTGCTGCATTATAAGGTTGAACAACCGTATCGGTAATCAATTGCTGAGATTGACTATACACCGTATTTTCATCTTCTTTCCGTGTAGAAAAAGCATCTGCCAAACGCTTAAAGAAACTTTTTCTCGGATTTCTGACCGTGAGGGTATCTTGTTTTACTACAATTTTTTTCCTGATTTGTACCGACTTAACTACCGAATCCCTACGGGTTATTTCTCTCTGAATGTTTTGTTCATACAAATTACCGACATCTGCATTCCGGCGTAATCTCAACCATGCCAACGAATTAGATTCTTTCTCGGTTAAAAGCACGATAATACTATCCATCCGCTGCTTTTGTAACGTATCGGTAACCAACTGTTTCAAAGAGTCTAAATTTCGGTACATTTTATCAAAAGTTTGACGATAATGCCT
>ENA-ORMO01003411-ORMO01003411.1-human-gut-metagenome-genome-assembly--contig:-NODE-3411-length-10363-cov-2.112437_pt1 | contig 10363 bp, 6 predicted proteins | sample MGYA00242106_ERZ509001 | MGnify/ENA primary metagenome ERZ509001 (study PRJEB26280, sample SAMEA2338736) | human gut metagenome | biome: human gut; feature: human-associated habitat; material: faeces... | reverse complement strand
AAATCCAGAGGAATGGAGAATACCAGGGAAAAACAGGAACGTTTCCAGAAAGAAGCAGAATTATTCCGGAACCGCTGGAAAGAATTGCTGGAAGCGGGTGATCCTTATTACAATCCCAACCTGACCTTAGAGCACAGCGATTGTTCCCTGAAATGGTAAATATGGTTTGAAGGAGAATGACATGAAACACGAAATCATGGAAGTCGAAAAAGAAAGGTTTAGTTTAAAGGATAGCAGTCAATATCTGGTGCAGGGAACCTGGGCAGCAGAGTATGTGCCGGAAGTTTTTCTGGATAAGGAACCTGTCTTGGAAATTACGGATTCTTATAAAGACGGGCAGATGGAAATCAGTATTCCCATACCGGAAGATGCAGGACAGTATAAAAAACTATATATTTATGCAGTAAAAGCTGGCAGGAGGATACTTTGGTTTTCAGAAAAAATGAGCCAGATATCCAGAAAACAGAACATGCCGCAATATTTTATTGATTATATTGATGTTGATAAGGAAGCACGAAGATGCATGGCAAGTGGCTGGGCTGTATATCAGACACCACTGGACATCTATGTGGAAAATGAAAACAAAGAAAGAGTGAAATGTTCTCTTGAGAGAGTAAACCGCCCGGATGTACAGCAGCAGTACCAGGAATTTGATGTTGGCAAAGAGAGGGGATTTTTCCTGGATATCCCCATAGAGGAAGAAAAAGGATTCCGTGTTGTTTTTGCAGCTGGGGGACATCGCACCATCCGTTATGTGAGCCTGCAAAAAAGAAAAATGGCAGGAGAAAAGATTGGCGTTTATTACAGAAAAGGAATGCGTTATTTAAAGCTGCATGGTGCGGCAGGGTTTGCGAAGAAGCTGGTCAAAAAGGCTGAAGATTATAAAAACCGCCCCTATCCTTATACAAAGTGGTATCCAGAGCATATGGCTTCAGAAAGCGAACTGGAGCAACAGAGGAAAACTACCTTTGCTTATGCACCGCTTATCAGTATCGTGATTCCTTTGTATAATACACCGGTTCCTTACTTAAAAGAGCTATTGGATTCTGTCCAGGCACAGACCTATCCTAACTTCCAGCTTTGTCTTGCAGATGGCAGTGATAATTCCAGGACAGGGGATTATATCCGTGAGAACTATGAAACGGATAAAAGAATCCAGTATAAACTTTTGGAAAATAATGCAGGAATTTCCGAAAACACCAATGAAGCAATCAAAATGGCAACAGGGGAATTTATTATGTTCTCTGACCATGATGATACTCTTGCACCAAATGCATTGTTCGAGATTGTAAAAGAAATGAATGAAAATCCAGGAACGGATGTGGTATATACAGACGAGGATAAAGTGACCATGGATGGAAAACGGTATTTTGATCCTCATTTCAAACCGGATTTCAATCTGGATATGTTACGATGCAATAACTATATTTGCCATATTTTTGTGGTGAAACGGGAAATTCTGGAGAGGGTAGGAATGCTTCGCAAGGAATTTGATGGTGCCCAAGATTTTGATTTTATTCTCCGTTGCTGTGAAAAGGCGGAAAATATCAGACATGTGGCAAAGATTTTATACCACTGGAGGAATCATCCTGCATCCACCGCAGGGAATCCGGAAAGCAAGATGTACGCATATGAAGCAGGAAGAAATGCTGTGCAGGCTCATTATGACAGAATTGGAATGAAGGCAGAAGTGTCTATGACAGAGCAATGGGGAAGATACCGGACAAAATTGTTTGTGGAGGGAGAACCCCTGGTTACGATTATCATTCCAAATAAAGATCATAAAAAAGAACTGAAGACATGCGTGGATTCTTTGTTTGAAAAAACAAGCTATCAGAATTTTGAAATTTTGATTATTGAAAACAACAGTACGGGAAAAGAAATTTTTGCATACTATAAAGAATTAGAAGCAGCCCATGAAAATGTCAGGGTTCTTATCTGGGAAAAGGAATTTAATTATTCAGCCATTAACAATTTTGGGGCTGAGCATGCCAGAGGAGAATATCTGTTGCTTTTGAATAATGATATTGAAGTAAAGACAGAAAACTGGATGGAAGAAATGCTCAGTTATTGCCAGCGGGAAGATGTAGGCATTGTAGGTGCAAAGCTTTTATTTCCAAATGAGAAAATTCAGCATGCCGGGGTTATTCTTGGCATGGGGCCATCTGGTACAGCCGGCCATCTGTTCTACAATTTCCCGGGAGATCAGTTTGTCTATGCAGGACGATCTCAGACTACTCAGGATTTGAGTGCAGTGACTGCGGCCTGTATGATGGTGAAAAAAGAGTTGTATCAGAAAGTAGGAGGAATGGATGAGGCATTTCAGGTTGCTTTCAATGATATTGATTTCTGTCTGAGAGTGAGAGAAACCGGAAAACTGGTTGTATTCCAGGCTTATGCAGAGCTGTATCATCATGAATCTCTCACCAGAGGATATGAGACCAGTCAGAAAAACAAAAAGCGTTTTAAAGAAGAAATCAAGTTGTTTAAGACACAGTGGAAAGACCTTCTGGAAGCGGGAGACCCTTACTATAATCCAAATCTGACACTTCGCAGGAGTGACTGTACATTAAGAGAATAAAAAAGGCTGCTGCCCAAAGTATTACCGGGAACATTTGAAAATTACCGGCAAATATTTGAGGCAGCAGCCTTTTTTTAGTTAAATTTATACTCGGTTTTTCCCTTTCTTCTTTGGTCTCTTAGAATCCAGCACCGCCTTAACAATTACAGCTGTCAGCACAATTACCAATACAGCCAGCAGCACCATCATAACAGGAAATACAAAAGGAGACCCAATCTGGATTTCAGACATTCCTGTTTTGAACAGGGACATATCAGAGGTAGTACGTGTTTTCACTTCCATAGGCAGGGCGGCATGAACCTTCAGGATTTCGGCTCCCTGATAAGAATAGGTTCTGGTACGCATATCAGCAGAATCTTCTTCTGTAATAGCCATGCAGCCTGGGGTGACATTATTTGGCAGTACCGCATATCCGGCAGGGGTTTCTTCATCCATCCAGTACACGGGATCCATGTGGAACTGGTCAAATCCATAGTCAAACAACGCTGTAGTATCTATAAAACGCTCTTTTCCTTCAGAACGCAGCACAACACAGATCAGTGTCACGTTATCACGTCGTGCAGCCGTGACCAGGGTATTTCTGGCTGCTTCGGTATGTCCTGTTTTTCCGGCAAGGACACCCTCGTAATGAGAATCACCCTCTGCAATAAGAGCATTGGTATTCGTCATATTTCTTGGAGACGCTGTTTTATTTGTGGCAGGAATGGGGGATTTTGCAGAAATTCTCGTTTGCCACAGCTGCTGCAAGAATTCTTGCCAGGTCATGGGCAGTGGTGTAGTGATTCGGGTCTGGGAGGCCATTGGCATTGACGAAGTGGGTATTCTCACAGCCAAGCTCAGCAGCTCTCTTATTCATCATAGCAGTGAAATTGCTCACAGAGCCAGCAACCCGGACAGCCATCTGGGTACAGACTTCGTTGGCAGAAGCCAGCATAATGGCATAGAGACACTGTTCTACAGTAAGCTGTTCGCCTACTTTGGCATCTATGGTAGAATTTCCGGGTTCCAAATCCGGGATGATCACATCTGTAAAGGTAATGATTTCATTTAAGTCTTTGATATTTTCCAGAATCAGCAGGGCAGTCATCACTTTTGTCGTGCTGGCAGGATAACGGACTTCATCCATCCCTTTGTCAAAAAGAATCTGACCGGTAGATGCTTCCATTAAAATACCGGTTTCACTAGCGATTTCAGGCGGTGTGGGCCAGCTTTTTGGGAAGTCCTTGGCAGCCACAGGAACAGCCATCTGAAAAATTAATAAAAGTGCCAGCAGGGGGCACAATAGTTTTGAACTTACATGTTTTTGCCTCAATGGTTTATCTCCTTTCATGCAGATATCCCCAGTATAACACATTAAAGGTTTTCTTTAAACCAAAAATATGGTAAAATAACTCGAGAAGAAAAAAGAAGAATGAAGGCAGGTGTGTAAGATGCCAACAGGAAAGATAGAATGGGGCAGGGTTTTAATCCGCTTATCCCCTTATACCATACAAAAAGGATTACGATATCTGAAGCATTACGGAATCAAGGAATTCTGGGTCAGGCTCCATGAACGCTTTGAGCCGGAAGAGGTTCCTTACGGACCCTGGTACGATGCATATGTTCCATCCGTGGAAGAATTGGAAAAACAGAAAAAAAGAAAATGGAAGTATGCTCCTAAAATCAGCGTGGTAGTGCCGGCTTATCAGACACCGGAGGTTTTCTTCCGCCAGATGATGGATTCTTTACTGGAGCAGACCTATGACAACTGGGAGCTTTGCATCGCAGATGCAAGCCCGGAGAACGCTTCCATGGAGTATATACTGAAAGAATACGCTTCCAGGGATTCCAGAATTTTGTGGAAAAAGTTAGAGAAAAACCAGGGAATTGCAGGAAACACCAACGAAGCCATTGCCATGGCAACAGGTGAATTTGTGGGACTTCTGGATCATGACGACTTGCTTGCTCCCAATGCCCTGTATGAAATTGCGTCCGCACTGGAGCATGAGCCGGATATTGATGTGCTATACACAGATGAAGATAAAGTAAGAGGAGATGGACTGGAACATTTCCAGCCACATTTTAAACCGGATTTCAGCCCGGATCTGCTCCGCTCCAACAATTATATCTGTCACTTTTTTGTGGCAAGAAGAAGTCTGATTGAGAAGGTGGGCGGCTTTTCCAGTGCCTTTGATGGGGCACAGGATCACGATTTTATTTTCCGCTGTACAGAACAGGCTGGAAAGATTCATCATATACCGGAAATCCTGTACCACTGGAGGACTCACCAGTCTTCCACCGCAGACAATCCAGAGAGTAAATTGTATGCTTTTGAGGCAGGCAGGCGTGCGGTTGAGGCAAATCTGCAAAGATGTGGACTGAAGGGGCAGGTAAGCCATACAAAAGATTATGGATTTTACAGAGTGAAATACCAGGTTCAGGGAAATCCCCTGGTCTCCATCATTATTCCAAATAAAGATGCCAGAGATGACCTGGAAAAATGCGTTCACTCAATTTTGGAAAAATCCACATATCAGAATATCGAGATTTTAATTGTAGAAAATAATAGTGCAGGCAGTGAGATTTTTTCTTATTACAAAGAACTTTCCAAAAATCCGAAAGTACGCCTTTTAAGATGGAAACATCCCTTTAATTATTCTGCAATCAATAACTATGCGGCTTCGAAAGCAAAAGGGGAATATCTCCTTTTCCTGAACAATGACACAGAGGTGATTACCCCGGACTGGATTGAAGAAATGCTGGGATTTTGCCAGAGAAAAGATACAGCAATCGTAGGTGCAAAGCTTTATTATGGAAACAATACCATTCAGCATGCGGGTACAGTGATTGGTATCGGTGGTATTGCAGGGCACATGTTCGTAGATATGGCGAGAGAACGTTCCGGCTATATGCACAAAGCATCCATTATCCAGGATTTAAGTGCAGTGACCGCAGCCTGTATGATGGTGAAACGGCAAGTGTTTGAAGAAGTTCATGGGTTTGAGGAAGCCTTGACCGTGGCCTTTAATGACGTGGACTTTTGCCTTAGGGTGAGAGAACGGGGATATCTGGTTGTATATGACCCTTATGTAGAATTGTATCATTATGAATCAAAGAGCAGAGGAACAGAGGATAGCAAAGAAAAAGTAAGAAGATTTCAGTCAGAAATCGAATTTATGCGGTGCAGGTGGGAAACGCTTCTGAAAACAGGCGACCCCTATTACAACAAGAACCTGTCTCTGGTAAAATGGAACTACTCTTTGAGACCAAAAGACTGAAAGGTATTAAGTACCATGTGTGAAGTTTCTGTAATTATTCCGAATTTTAATGGAAAACAGTATTTGAAAAACTGCCTGGATGCCATGAAAAGACAGGTGTACCGGGATTTTGAAGTGATTCTGGTAGACAATGGTTCCAAAGACGGCAGTGCAGATTATGTCAGGGAGCATTATCCGGAAGTGCGTGTTCTTACATTGCAAGAAAATAAAGGGTTCTGCGGAGGAGTCAATGCAGGAATCAGGGTGTCCCAAAGCCCTTATGTGGTCTTGCTGAACAATGATACCATAGCAGAAAAGTATTTTTTAAAGAATCTGGTATCCTTTATGAAAGAGCATCCGGGAACCTTTTCCTGTCAGGCTAAGATGCTAAAGCTTCAGGACAGGGACAAAATAGATGATGCAGGAAATTATTATTGTGCTCTTGGATGGGCTTTTGCTGATGGAAAGGGAAAGCTGGAGACAATATATAACAGGGAGAAAAAGATTTTTTCTGCCTGTGCAGGTGCGGCAATTTATGATAAAAGACTTTTAGAAAAGACAGGTCTTTTTGATGAAGCACATTTCGCTTATCTGGAAGATCTGGATATCGGATACCGGGCAAGACTTCTGGGGTATGAGAACTGGTTCTGTCCAAAAGCCAGAGTGTACCATGTGGGAAGCGGGACAAGCGGTTCCAGATATAATTTATTTAAAGTACGGTATTCTTCCAGAAATAATATTTACATGATTTATAAAAATATGCCGCTGTTACAGATTATCTGGAATTTTCCGTTGCTGTTTCTGGGATTTAGCTGCAAGGCACTGTTTTTTGTAAGAAAAGGATTCGGGAGAGAATATCTGGCCGGGATTAAAAACGGAATTTCCTTGTCCAGAGAAAATCAGGATAAAAAAGTGTCCGGGATAAAGCCGGGGAGATATATGGCAATTCAATGGGAACTCTATAAAAACATTATAAGATTTTTACGGAAATAGAGAAATGCAAAATATTGCACTTTTTCCTGGTTTATGCTATATTAATTAGATATTATGAAATAAAATAAGAGGGTGATAAGACCTTGATAAAAGAAAACCAAAAGCATTTTAACCGGCTTCAGGTGCTGATAGATGCTTTTGTTCTTGTATTTTCCTATGTTATGGCATGGGTGATCAAGTTCCAGATACTGAAAAATGATGACGGGAAGCTGCCATTTAAGGTTTATATGCTGGCCATGGTGGCGATTGTTGCTGTATATCTGGTATTATATCATATGTTTAACCTGTACACACCCAAGCGGGTACAGGGAAGGCGTCTGGAACTTTGGAATATAGTAAAAGCAAATGCAGTGGGAATGGCATTGATCCTAGGTGTTTTGTATCTGATTAAGTTGATTGACTTTTCCCGCTGGATGCTGTTTTATTTTGTTGTGCTGAACGTGGTGCTGGAGACCATTGCCAGAAATCTGATTCGTTATTTTCTGCGGAGTATCAGAAGAAATGGCTATAATCTGAAGCATATTGTACTGGTGGGTTACAGCCGGGCAGCAGAGGAATACATTGACAGGATTCTGGACAATCCCCAGTGGGGATATAAGATTCGTGGAATTCTGGATGATCATATAGAGGCAGGAACGGAATACAGAGGAATCAAGGTGATTGGCCGGATTGCAAATCTGATGGTGATTCTTCCGGAGAACAGACTGGATGAGATTGCAATTACTCTGGGGCTTAGCGAGTATTACCGATTGGAAGAGATTGTGAACCTATGTGAGAAATCCGGTGTTCATACGAAATTTATTCCGGATTATAACAGGGTGATTCCAACAAAGCCTTATACAGAGGATATTCTGGGGCTTCCGGTGATCAATATCCGGCATGTACCACTGACGAATACTTTCTATGCAGCTATGAAGAGAACCATGGACATTGCAGGGGCATTGTGTGCCATTATTTTGTTTTCACCGGTGATGCTTTTTTCTGCAATTATGATTAAAATCACCTCTCCCGGTCCTTTGATTTTCAAGCAGGAGAGGGTAGGGCTTCATAACCACACGTTTATGATGTATAAATTCCGTTCCATGGATGTACAGGCACCGGAGAAGGAAAAATCAAAATGGACTGTGAAAAATGATCCGCGTGTAACGAACTTCGGAAAGTTCATGAGAAAGACAAGCATTGATGAACTGCCGCAGTTGTTCAATGTACTCAAAGGTGAGATGAGCCTGGTAGGACCAAGACCGGAACGGCCGTTCTTTGTGGAAAAATTTAAGGAAGAAATCCCCAGGTATATGATCAAACACCAGGTGCGGCCGGGAATGACCGGATGGGCACAGGTGAACGGATACAGGGGAAATACCTCCATAAAGAAACGAATTGAATATGATTTATATTATATTGAGAACTGGACTTTAGGGCTTGATGTGAAGATATTGTTTTTGACTATTTTTAAGGGCTTTATTAACAAGAACGCATATTAGTACAAAGAATAGCAGAGATTTACTATTTACTGTACCAGGCAGATAAAGGGGAATAAAAATGTCTAAGATGAAAAAAAAGAACAGGCACATAGGTAGAAAAATATTATTTGGCTTTGAGATTGTAGTGCTGATTCTTCTGGTGGGGGTTTTGTTTATCTATACACAGATTAACAAAAAGATGGATCAGCTGAATTTTAATGAAAGTGATACAGAGCAGAAGGAAGGAGAACCTGTGCAGGTGGAGATGAATGAGAGTGTATCAGGCAGTGAGGTGCTCAGCGGTTATACCAATGTAGCCTTATTCGGAATCAATGAAAACAACAGTGATACCATAATCATTGCCAGCATCAATAATGACACCAAGGAAATTAAGATGGTATCCCTGTACAGAGATACGTATCTTAGGGTAGCAGAAGACGAATATGGAAATGGCATTTACAACAAATGTAATTCCGCTTATCTGCGGGGAGGTCCTGTTTCGGCGGTCTCTATGCTGAACACGAATCTGGATCTGGATATCCAGAATTATGTGACCGTGGATTTTGCGGCACTGTCAAAAGCTGTGGATTGCCTTGGCGGGCTGGATGTAGATCTGAGCTATGAAGAAATCGTGCATACCAATAATTACTGCATCGGTACGTCGGAACAGGTAGAAGGAGCAGAATATACACCGATTGAGGAGCCGCCTGTACCGGAAGACCAGAGTAAGATTATCGGAAATTATCATTTGAATGGACTTCAAGTCACTTCTTACTGTAGAATCAGACAGACAGCATCCATGGACATGGGAAGAACCCAGAGACAGCGCTATATCCTGAACCTGATGGCAGACAAAGCGAAGAAATCCAACCTTGCAACATTAAATAAAATCTTGGATGAAGTCTTTCCTATGGTTGCGACTAATTTTTCCAAGTCCGAGCTGATCAAACTTGGCTCAGGCCTTCTCTCCTATAAACTTGAGGAAAGCACAGGATTCCCACTGGATTATGCCATGGGTGCAGATGTGACAAAACCTGTTACGGGTCTTGACTGTCTGATTCCCAAAACCCTGGCTACCAATGTGAAGTATCTCCACGAATACCTTTTCGGAGATAAAGATTATATTCCTTCGGAGACCGTATTTACCAGAAGCGAGTTTGTAGCGGACAAAACAGGCTTTGGAAATGCGTCTGTGCCGGAGGCAAGCAAGTATCTGATTGTGGAGCCATCGGGTGATACCGAAAACGGATCCACAGAGGAGGACTATACTAGTGAGGAAGAGAATCTGTATGATGCAGAATCCCAGGGAAATTATGAATAGAGCGTAAAACATATGAGAAATGCAGGAAATTTGTTGCTAAGCAGAATTCCTGCATTCTTTGTATAAGAACAGGAGGAAGAACCATGAAGGTAACAGTGATTATCCCTACGTATAAACCGGGGGCATCTTTTCGCCGGCTGATGAAAAAGCTTAGTACCCAGACATACCCCATCGAAAAAATCATAATTATGAATACAGAGCAGCAATATTGGAAAGATGAATTGATTCAAGACGTGAGGCAGGCAGAAGTTCATCATATTACTAAGGCGGAATTTGACCATGGAAAAACAAGAGCCATGGGGGCTGCAATGGCAAAGAGTGATATTCTTGTTTATTTTACTCAGGATGCAGTGCCTGCAGATGACCTGGTTGTGGAGCATCTGGTGCAGGTATTTCAAGATGAAAGTGTCGGTGCTGCATACGGAAGACAGCTTCCAAATCCAGATTGCAAATTCATAGAGGCTTACACAAGAGGATTTAATTATCCCAAGAACAGCAGTGTGAAAAGGAAATCAGACTTGCCAAAACTTGGAATTAAGACGTATTTCTGTTCTAATGTATGCTCTGCTTACCGGAAGTCGGTATATGAAAAAATGGGAGGATTTATCACCAGAACAATTTTCAACGAGGATATGATTATGGCTGCCCATATGGTTCAGGCAGGATATGGTATTGCATATCAGGCAGATGCAAAGGTATTTCATTCTCATAATTATAGTTATAAACAGCAGTTTCACAGAAATTTTGATCTGGCAGTACCCCAGGCAGACCA
>ENA-ORMO01003408-ORMO01003408.1-human-gut-metagenome-genome-assembly--contig:-NODE-3408-length-10374-cov-2.138579_pt1 | contig 10374 bp, 6 predicted proteins | sample MGYA00242106_ERZ509001 | MGnify/ENA primary metagenome ERZ509001 (study PRJEB26280, sample SAMEA2338736) | human gut metagenome | biome: human gut; feature: human-associated habitat; material: faeces... | reverse complement strand
CCCCGCCGGCATGAGGCGTTCGAAGAAATCGGTGCTCCCGCTGCATAAGCGGGTGAAGAAAAACAAACGCCCGTCGGCAAAAAATATACAATTAAACCTACGATTTAACAATTCGCATAGCGGTCGTTTCGAAACTCCCCGAACGAACTACCTGCAATTTAGGGTTATTCCCTCCCGACCGCAGGACGTCCGATCCGAATACCGTCCCTTGGAAAACTCTGAAACCGTTCGAGTCCTGCTCCCCCTCTTTCGACGAACAACCTGCCCCTCCGGGACGCCCAAACCCCGCACCGTCCCGACACAACAAGCGGCCCGGGCGGAACCTCTATTCCGCCCGGGCTGCGTACCGTCGTCTGCCGACCGATCACCGTCCTTTCCGGCTACGGCACTCAATCGTAATCGAAGCCCAGCGCGAACTGGTCCACATAAAGCACGCTGCCGGGACCCCCGCAGAAATCCTCGCCGTAACGGCTGGACGAAGCGACGATCACCACATGAGTAGGTTTGGCCTCCAGATCGTAGTATTCCAGTTTCAGATCGAACTGCTTGTAGTCCGAAACGACCTGATCGTCCTCCAGCCCCGCATAAGCGATCACCTTCGGATCGGCAGGCCGGTCGGTCGCCCCGCCCCAATCCTCCAGACGGATGTAGATCGTGCAATAATCCATCTTGCCCACCGCATCCGGATGCTTCTCCCGACTGTATTTGTTACCCGCGGTAGTCACCTCCGCCGGCGTATATTTGTACCAGCCCGTCATGTGCGTCGGCCGGCCCGTATAAGGTCGTCCCATCGTCGCGCTGGAAGCCGGATCCGACATCTTGGTTTCGTAAGTCCCCGTAAACAGATTGCCGGCGGCAATATCTACAATAAGGATATTCCCCAATGTTTCCAAACGGGCCGCCTTCCCCGTTCCATCCACCGTATTGCCCGCACCTTCAACAGGAATACTATTGGAATCCTTATATATAGTGACGCCTTGATTTCCGGTAGCCCAATAAGAATTGGCAGCATCGGCGTTAGGGAACCAGGTCTTGCCCTTTTGCGTCCAATTATCGAAACTGAGGTTCGGCACTTCCACCTCGGCCTCGGTCGTGAAAGCGGCCACATCGCCGTAATTGTCGCCGATCACCCCGCGCACTTCATAATCCGTGGCCGGCTCCAGCCCCTTGGCGACCGCCGTGAAAGTCACGCCTTCCACCGCCACGTCCGGAACATTCTGCCAGGCGTCGTCGCCCGCGCCGGCCTTACGGATCTGGAAAGCGCAGTCTCCCGCCGAAGTCAGCCCCTGCGCCGACAAATAGGCGAATCTGGCCCACGGGTTCACGGTAAACTCGGTAATATACTGCGCCGACTGCTCGACCGAAACGGTCCACAGCTGCTCGATGTCGAAAAACCGGACGATAAAATGCTGCGGCAGCGTAAAGTCGCGGATCGTCGCAGGGTCCACGTTTTCCACCACCGTCCCGTCCGCCTGCACCCATGCCATCGTAGCGTTCGACGGCCCCAACTTCAGCTCTTCGATATGAATGTCCGTCAGCGGCACGCTTTCCGGCACATAGGCGACCACGCTGTAACCCGTGGCGCTGAATTTGGCCTCGCCGATCTGCTGCCCGTCGGCCAACGCGAACGTCCGCACGATATTCTGGCTGGCCTTGAGCGTCCAGAGATAATCCTGATAGGTAACGACCGTGAACGTATAGGGTTTGTCGGCCGGTATCGCATATTCGGCGCCGCCCTGCGTCAGATCGAGGTAATAGGAATCGAGGGTGTCCAACTCCTGTCCGGTCACATTGTCGATGATACGGGCGTCGGGCGTGATCCTGAAATCGTTCAGGAACACGCGGCGCAAGTCCACCGTATCGGCCAGCACGACGTCGATCGTCCGGTCGGAACTGTTCAGCGCGAGCGATTCGGCTCCGCGAATGTCCATCTCGGTAATATCGCCGAGCACGGTTTCGTAGGGTATGTCGTTCTTTATACAGCCCGTCGCCAGCAAGACGAGCGCCAACGCTCCGCCCGCGACGGCTCTTCCGCATCCGTTTTTCATATCCGTCTTCCGCATCGTCCCTATAAATAGAATGTCATCCCCAACGAGATGGAGAATATGTCGATTTTGAAATTGGCGCTGCTGGTCTCCCGCGAGCTGTGGTGTATCTGGTTGGTGGTCTGTTCGGTCCGTTTATACTGGTAGCCGAGCACGCCGATGGTCGCTTCGACGGCCGCGAAATCGTTGACGAACACGGCCACGCCCGGCGAACACACCAGACCGAGCTTGTAGATTTTGGTATATGTCCCGCTCATATCGTCGCCCGAACCGGAGATCATTTTGCCCTGCCCGCCGCCGAGCTGGAGCTTCAGGTCGTTGATCAGGGCGAACCGCCGGCTGTTGCCCAGGTTGATGTAGTTGCGCAGGAATATCGTTCCGGTATAAACGTGTTCGATGTTATAGTAGTCGGAAATACCGAAGCTCAGGTCTCCCAGCGACAGGCTGACGTTGTCGATCTGGAGCATGGTGCGTTCGTAGGTGAACGAAAGGCCCGCCGCAAGGTTGTTGGAAAACGCATAGCCGGCCAGCGGACGGACGGCGAACGTGTATCCCCGGCTGGAAAAATCTTTCAGCAGGCCGAACATCGTGTAATCGTCGTTATCGTGCTGCGTATAGGAGATGTTGCCGCCGAAGAACCACACGCCTTTGGGCATGAAGGTCTGCACGGTGATGCCGCGGTCGAATTTTTCGCGGGCCGCAGCCCCGCCGGTCGTCCCGCAGGCTGCGAGGACGGCCAGGAGCAACGCATATACGGTTTTTCTCATCGGTTTACTCGGTTCGTTTTTCGGTAATTTCGGTTTTCTGTCGGCACACGAAAAAGGCTCTCCTCCCTTCCGGCCCCGCCGCATTTCCCGGCGGAACGGATCCCGGAAAGCCTCGTTTCCGCTCGGTTAGTCATGTTGTCATCGACCGGCGGACAATCGCTCCGGCTCCCAAATCAGTTCGAAATCGTCGATATACAGCGAGCTTCCCGCCCCTCCGCAGAAATCGTCGCTCAGGTAGCTGCACGTCGCACACATCACGATATGGTCCGGAACATCCGCCGAAGTATAGGTAATCTTGAATTCGAACGGTACGTATCCGTTCTGATCCGCACTGCCGGAAGTCGCCCCCGACATCAACTCGCCGTAACCGACCACCGTCGGCTTGTCCGGCCGTTTGGTCACGCCGCTCCCCCATTTTTCGAGACTGATGTAAATCTTGCACTGATCCATCTGCCCCTTCAAGTCAGGATATTTGCCGTCGATGTCGGTATCGATCGCCTTGGGTAGATATTTATACCACCCTTTCAATCCTAACGGCCGGGCCGTATAAGGTTGTCCGTAATGCACCAAGGCCCGCTGAGCGTCGGAATTGGTCGGAGCCGAACTGATCGGGCCGAACGTACCGCTGTAAATCGTACCGGATGCCAAGCTGTTTACCCCCGCCTTGCTCACGTAGTAAGAGGTCATCCACAGAGAGGTCCCCGTATGCGCTTCCGTTCCTGTTACCGGCAAGGTAACATTCTTATCCAAGCCGATACCCAATATGGTGAACTTCCCGCCGGGATTCCCGGTCGCCCAGAAACGGGACCCGCCGGGAATATTCGGATCGTACACATCGCTGGCCCCGTCGAACGAGCCGTAGGATCCTCCCTCGAAATCGAGGTTGGGCACTTCGGTCTGCGCATCCGTAGCGAACGCGGCCGTCGTGCCGGGCGTCAGGTCGTCGCCGACGGGCCGGAATTCGTAAAGCGTTTCCGGCGCCAGACCGCTCAGCAAAGCGCGGAAACTCTTTTCCGCCTCCTGAATATCAGCCTCGCCGACCGAGACGGTTTTCCACGCATCGTCTCCGGTACCCAGCTCGCGGTACTGGAAACCCAATCCCGTCGGAGTCTGATCCCCCATCCATTTGGCCGTCACATAAGCGTATCTGGCCCCCACGCCCGGCATGCCGTTCCCCAGTTGGCCCGACATCGCCCCTCCCGTGGCGAAATCACGCGCCACGGCCAATGTAACGGTCTGCGTGACCAGCTGGTTATCGAAATCATAGACCTCGACATCGACGGCATAATTTCCCTCCGGCAACAATTCGCCGCCCGACTGTGCGGTATTCATCAGTCCGGAAAAGTCGAGCCACGTGTCGGTTTCGCCCACTACGGAGCCTTCGTCCCAGGTCATGATCCCCGCCAGCTGCCCGCGCTGCGCCTCGTCGGTCGCCATATCGTTGTCTCCGCCCAGCGTAACCTGCGCGGGTAGCCCCCATTTGAGCAGCACATCCGCGCTTTCGTGGCGGACGCGGAGCCGCCTCATGCCCGCATCGGCATGTACGTTCAGCCGTATCTGTCCGTTCCGGGTATCCACATTGGTCATCAGCGGTTCCCGGATATCGCCCCCGTCCGCACGGGTAACCGTCGGTACGGGCCGCGTCTGGTCTTTCACCCCGAACGGGAATTCGTACTCTTTCGTATCGGTCTTCACCGAAAGACGGAACATCGCCCCGCCGTCCGAAGGATCGCCCGCCGTGTTCAGCTTCACCGTGAAACGGTAAAAATCGGCCGGCTCCGCGTCGGTTATCGTCCGGATATAGATCTGGCGCTTTTCGGGACTCTGCCGATTGACCGCTCGGAATATCAGCACGAACCGCCCTTTCTCGGTCTGGTCGATCCATCCGGTCTGCTGCCCATCGACTTCGGTCTGGGTGAAAGTCAGCGTGTCGCGGCCCGCGTAATCCTCGGTCGGCTTGACGACCAGGCTGTATTCCTGAAAATTGTCCCTGATTTCCTGAGCGAACTCGACGACCTGGACTTTGACGTTGAGCAGTTTGCAGACCATCAGCACCGGCGTATTCCGCCCCGCTTCGATCGTTACGGTTTCCGTACCGCCGTACCGGGGTTCGCCGAAGAGGGACGTTTCGGACGCCTCGGTATTGTCTTTGGCATGGACCGTATATACCCCTTCCCGGAGTTTGATCGTCCTCACGGTCCGGTGGTCGCCGTAATGGGCCACCGTATCGCCTTTCTGATCGACGATGTCCAACGTGTACCCCACGTCGTTGCGCACGGCCCCTTTCACCGTTACGGCGTCGTCCTCCCGGAACGAGAAAGAGATCGTCCCCTCTCCGCTGTCCAGGCCGCCGCGGGCACAGCCGACCATTCCGGCGAGCAACGCCAGACAGGCTATCCGCCCCATCGCATATGTCATATACCTCAAGTGCTTCATACCGGCTATTTCGTAATGAATCCGCCCCCTCCCGGAGGAAGCCGACGCGGGGTTATTCGGTCAGGTAGATCGACAGGGTGGCCTCTTTCTCCGCCCCCGACGCATCGACCACCTTCAACCCGAACTCGTGCACAGCCGGTCCGTTGGTCGCCGGATCGGCTACTCCGCCCAGCAATTCCATCAGGCCGCCCACTCTGAACGTGTGCGTCGTTTTGCCTTTGATCGGCACGGCCGGATCGAGAATCCCGATCTCGGAATTGGCGAACATATTGACCCACCACATCTCTTCGCTGACGCCGTCCGGCTTTTCGGAAGCCGCCGGCGGGTTGGCGATGTCGAACGCCACGCCGCCCTCCAGCCCCAATCCGGGCAGCAACGAAGCCAGAGCGTCCGATTCGATGGTCACATACAGCCGATCGATCCCTTTCGGGGCGTCGAAACGCACGTCGATTTCATTTTTGTCCGCCACCGACACCGTCAGCCTCTGGGATATATCGAACGCCGAGCCGTTGAAATCGGCCCCCACGATCGCCAGAGCGTCTCCCTCGCCGCCGCCACCTTCGTTCTCCCAATTGTCGTTATTCGAACCGCCGTCGATCACTCCGTCCCCGTCCGGAATCTCGACCGTATGTTCCGAATCGATCGTACTGTAATCCACCGTCACCGACGACGACAGCTGGCCGGTCTGCTGGTAACCGATCCTGACTTTATGCCACTGCATGGCCTGCACGCCGGAGATAATCTCGGTCTGCCCCTCTCCGTTGCCGAGCGGCTGTCCGTCTTCTTTGCGGGTGCCGGTCACCTTGACGTACAGTTTCCCGTCTTCGGGCACTTTAAAATATCCGGCCCGGGTCTCCGAGGAGGACCAGATCAGATCCGCGCTCACTTTCTGGGCTGTCTCGTCGGTATAGTCGAAATAGACCTGCACCTGCGGATTGTCCACCTTGTCGAGGAACTCCTGGTCGTACTCCACGGTCACTTTGACGTTGGCGAGTTTGCACACCAGCGAGACGTCGGTCAGCTCGGAGATACGCACGGTGAAATCCTGCACGCCATAATAGTAGGGGGTCTCCCAGGCGGCCTGCGGCTCGTCCGTCAGGCTGGCCGCTTCGAGCTTGTATTTGCCCGAGGGGATCGTCACCAGCTGCCCTTCCACTTCGGCGAAGGTATTCCACCGGTAATCCTTGTCGTTGATATTGTCGTGCACGACGTTTTCGCCCTTGCTGTCGAGCACGGCCACCCGGAATGTCCCGACATCCGGTACCGCCGCGCCGTCGGCCTTGGTCTTCCCGTCGGATTCCACCACGATGAAATCGCCCTCGCGGCCGAGCGACGAAACGCTCATCGTCCCGTAACGGTTTTCGTTCCCGCCCGTCGGGTTATACGGGTCTTTCGCCTCGACGCAGGAGGCCAGCAGGCCTCCTGCCGCCATAGCTATGGCGGCGAGCCGTATCCGGTTATATTTAGCGTATGTTTTCATGGCCATACCGTGATTTATCGTTGAAAAAGATACCCGGTCTGCGGGTTCCCTATTTAAATTCGTATCCTAATTCCACATTGTCGATCACCAGGACGTTTCCTACATGCGGTTTCCCGTCCGTCTGCTTCACGACAAGAGGGCTTGCCGGAACATCTTTCCCGCCGGAAGTCCCGACCGAGAGGTCGGCATCGGAGCTGAACAGCAGGCATAGCTCGGCTGCGGATTTGGAAGTGTCGTTATAGTCGAGCGTCAATGTCCGGGTCGTCATATTATCCTGCTGCGCCGCCTCCTGCACCGAACCGGTGGCGATCACGGTTCCGTCGGCTGCCCGGACTTCCGCGCGTACCAGAAATCCCTCCGTCCCCGACACGGGCGTAAACTGATACTGGAAACGCACGGTTGCGGGCCGCGAAACGAAAGCCGCCCCTTCGGCCATCGTCTCACCGGCAAATGCATCGTAGGCATACGCCTGGGTATGCTCGCCCGTGATACCCCAATTGTTGTTTGTCCACCAATATGTCCATGTTTCGGTAGCGGCCGTCGGTGGGGTAAAGCTGTAATTTCCCAAAAACAGAATTGCCGCACTGGTATTCCTCGCACGCGATCCCACCTCCTTAGAACCGTTCGCACCGGTTCCCAGTAACAATGATCCGTATTTACCCGCATCGTCCCCCCCCGTTTTGGAATAGCATCCGCGGCCCCAGCCGGTCGTCCGGAGCTGCACGGCCTTACGATTGTAATTTCCCGGATTGTAAACCAATGTAGTTCCATTATTGGAGGATACGTCCGACACGGCGACATCGCTGCCCTCTCCGGCCGGATTCGGCGAAAGGGCCGTCTGCGAGGTGGTGAGCGGGTTGCGCGTCGCCCACCCGGCCGGCGGCGCCTGTACCGTCACGCCCAAAGCCGTCGTAGCCGAAGCCTCGTTCCACCCCGACGCGAAACCGCCGTCCACGAGTCCCGGAACCGGCAGCGCCTCTTCCGTCCGCCAGGTATCGCTCCCCGTTTCCGGAGCGATCTCTTTTCCGTTGGCGCTAATCCGGAACTGATATTCCGTATTCGCCTGCAACCCTTTCAATTCATATCGGGCGGCATAAAAACCGTCGCCTCCGACGGCCGCTTCGGTAACGGTCAGGTCGTCGCCTTCGACGGCATCGTTCCAGTTTTCAGAGGCGGTTTTCCGGTATTGCAACACGGGACGCGTGCCCGTGGACAAATCATAGTTGGCCCTGACCGTAAAGAAAGCGCGGGTAGCCCACATGTCGGCAGCGGCTATACCGGCGAACCGGACCGTCGGCGCTTTGACTTCGGCTTTCACCACGCACGGCCCCGCTTCGGGCGACTGGCCGTAATTGTCGGTCACCTCGAACTGGAAATCGTAGGCCGCGGAACCGCTCTCCGCCGCTTTCATCGCGTCCGTGAAGTCGATAAACACGCTGGTGGAGATAGCGGCGTCTTCGGGCGAGTTCAACCCTTCGCTCCAGACGAAACCGGCCGCTTTGAGCTTGTCCCGCAACGGGTCGCCGCCGCCCAGTCCCGCCAGGTCGATCTCGGTGGCCCCCAGTTTCGAGGCCAGCACACCGCCCGCCCCGTCGTTCAGCCGGATGACGAACGACGAAATCCCGCCCGGCGTCCGGGCGCTCATGCTCCATTTCGGCACTTCGCCCTCGAAGACGCTCTGTTCCGTACCGCTTACGAAGCCGACGGCCTCGAAAACGGGCTTATCCTTGGGCAGGAAATACCGCGGCACTTCGACCGTAACATCTTTCTCCGGATTCAGTTCGTCGTCGGTACCGATCACGATCACCTGCGTGCTGCCCTGGTCGGAAGATACTTTCAGTTTGAGTTTGTACCAGTCCGCCGCGTTCGCTTTCGCCAACGGCTCCGGCGAAAAGACCAGCCGCTGCCCTTCCGGCGTCACGAGGTTGAAACGCATGCGCACGCTGCCGGGCTCGAAAAAACCGCAGCGGGTCTCGCCTTTCCCGAAACGCAGCGAATCCGTACCCACGGTACGGATATCCACGGAATAGCTCTGGTAATAGAACTCGAAATTATCGTCGAACTCGACCGAGATTTTTGCGGCGGCCAGTTTGGCTACCAGGTCGATATGCAGTTTGTCTTTGGATTTGACGACGAATTTCTCCTCTGCCCTGTATGCATAGGACTCGAACGCGGGAAAATCGACCCCTTCGGGTTTGTATTCGGCCACGATCTTATAGGCTCCGGGCGTGAATTTCAGCGCGGACGGCACGGACTCGAACGAAGCCCACCGCGCCAGGGTGTCCTCATGCGTATTGATGACATAAACCGCCAGGTCTTTGTCGGGATCGAGCGTCGGCTGCCCCGCTTTGGAGATCGCCTGCTCGTTTTCGGTATTGTCCAGCCCTACGGACAGGTACACCTCCGCGTCGCCTTCCGAGCCGAAAGGCGTATCGTCGCGCCGGGCGCATCCTGCCGCCACAACGGCGGCCCAGATCGTCATCAGCAGGATCCGAAGTCCGAATTTCTGTTTGCTCATCGATAGCGTTTTGGTGGCACAAAGCCTGCCGGAACCGACAGGCATCCACTGAAAGCAAAGGTACGCGATTTTTCTTAACCTCCAACATTTCCTCCCGGAAACAGGGGGCAAATAACCCGTTCATCTGCAATATATTAATAGCAGGCTAACGTACCCGAAAATCAGACCACGAGTAGTCGTTTTATCAGTATTACCGGCAATCGCCCTGCGTGGAACAACTGCCGCAGGAGCCGTCGCACCCTTCCGGGAAATAGGCTTTATTGCCCAGTCTTTCAGCCTCTTCCCGGCGTATCTGGGCCGAGGCGCACTCGATTCCGAGCCGCTTCATGTCGCGGTTGCTCCCCACGTCGCTTTCGATAGGATGCCCTTTGCGAATCTGGGTGATCGAAAGCCCCAGCACGAACAGGGCCAGTGCGACGATGGCGATCAGTATGGTTATCAGTGTCGTTGACATAATCTTGCGTTTAAAAAATTCACTGTCAGAATGAGAAGCAAAAATAGTGCATTTTTTCTCTAAATTTGTAACTCGTTACCCGAACAGACATGAAAATACTCATCGCCGGGGCCGGCGAGGTGGGCAGCCATCTCGTGAAGATGCTCAGCAACGAATACCACGACATCACGATCATCGACGACGACGAAAAACGGCTCGACGAACTGACGGCACTCTCGGACGTGCTGACCATCGAGGGGGACGTCACATCGTTCGACAGCCTCAAGCGGGGAGAGGTGCAGCGCTGCGACCTGTTCATGGCCGTGGGACCGGAGGAAAACACCAATATCCTCTCGGCCACGCTGGCCAAACAGCTCGGGGCGAAAAAGGCGATCGCCCGCATCGACAACGACGAGTACCTGAGGCCCAACAACAAGGAGGTTTTCATCAACATGGGGATCGACTACCTGTTTTACCCGGAAAAGGTGGCGGCGCAGGAGGTCATCACCCTGCTGGGGCACTCCTCCACGTCCGAATATGTCGATTTCTCGGGCGGTAAGCTGTCGCTGGTGGTTTTCCGGCTCGACGCCTCGTCGCCGCTGATCGGCCATACGCTGATCGAAATCACGCGCGACCGCGAAAACCTGGAATACCGGACGGTGGCCATTTCGCGCGGCGGACGGACGATCATTCCC
>ENA-ORMO01003404-ORMO01003404.1-human-gut-metagenome-genome-assembly--contig:-NODE-3404-length-10392-cov-2.845216_pt1 | contig 10392 bp, 10 predicted proteins | sample MGYA00242106_ERZ509001 | MGnify/ENA primary metagenome ERZ509001 (study PRJEB26280, sample SAMEA2338736) | human gut metagenome | biome: human gut; feature: human-associated habitat; material: faeces... | reverse complement strand
TTACAGCGGCGAAAACAATACCGCTACTATTTCGGATTTAGACTTATCAAGTCCAGGATAATCAGATCGAACTTTTCCTGACGACACAGCTCGATGGCCGACATTCCGTCGGCAGCTTCCTCTACCTCGTAACCTTCGTACTCTGCATATTTCCGAACCAGGACTCTTATCTTTTCTTCATCATCTACCACTAAAAGTCGGTACATATTTCACATCCTCCCTAGTCATCTTGCTGCATTTTTTCTCAGCATGATATACTGTTTCCCAAAAAAGTAGTTTATCAAGGATAAACCCACAAAATTTATCCTATCATGTATTTGTGACGATGGAATGAACAAAAAGAGGACTTTCAAAAAGATTGCTGAATCTTTGCTGATTCTATCACATTCTGTCTGTTTTCCTTCCCCTTTCTTATTATCATATCATTTTATTTGACGTTTTACCATCATTCTGATGAAAAAGCCGAAAGAAAAAAGCCTTCCTGTGGGAAGACTTTTTTCTTTTGCAGGACAAGCTTCTGTCCTTTATTACTGTCGTTTACTGCCAAACAAACCACTGACGCTGTTCCAGAAACTGTCTTCGTCGTCATCGTCTTTTTTGTTGGTCTTGTCGTTCCTATTCAAAGACGGACGCTTTGAGCCACCAGAGCTATTCGAATGATTCGAAGAGGAACCACCCTTATTCTCATCATTTTCGTCCTCAAGCTCGGTGTCGGTAGTAGAACCGCCGCGGTGCAGAATGCAGGTAGACGGAATGTAGGTTTCCTTGTACCATCCGGTTGCTGTGCTCGGGCAATTTTCGGTAGCAAGGTCGCCCGATTCGGTGCAGTACTGCATTGCCTGTACATTTTCTGAATACTCAAAATCCTTGGCTTCCAGGTTCTGATGAATCGGCAGCATCAGGTTTTTCCAGAGAATCGGGGTCGGGTAGGTGTAGTAGCTGATTTCCTCCTGAATATCATAGCCCATCCACACACCACCGATATAATACGGGGTGAAACCGATGAACCAGAGGTCCGGGTTATCAATATCTACCTGGACACCGTTGACATATTTGACACCAGTGGAAGAACCGGTTTTGCCTGCGGTGGTGATGCCGGTTTCATTTTTCATGTTGGCACGCGCACCGGTACCCTGTGTGACAACCGTTTGCAGCAGACGATTCAGTACGGTCGCTGTCTCTTCCGACACCACTCGAACCTGTGTGGTATCCTTCTTCAGAATGATGTTGCCCTCGGTATCGGTAACGTGTGTATAAGTATACGGCTTTACATACTTACCGCCGGTGACAAAAATCTGATAGCAACCGGTCAGCTCCTCCAGGGTCATACCGGTGGTCATGCCGCCGAGCGCCATCGAAGAAAGGCTGGTCGCATCCAGCTCGTGCAGGGTGCTGACCTGGAATTTGTTTTTCAGAGTATCGTAGCACACCTGAGGGGTCAGAATATTGACAATCTGCGCCGGCACAGTGTTGATCGACTGCTGCACTGCATACTGAACGGTCATCGGCGCTTTGGTGTAGGTATTGGTGTAGTTCTGCGGCCACTGGAAGGTCTTTCCGTTCTCGGTCAGGGTCAGCGGCTCATCAATAAAGGTGGTCGACCAGGTAATCAAATCCCTCTCAAAGGCGTTTAGATAAGCCGAGATCGGTTTCATGGTGGAACCCGGGTGCCTCTGCGACTGGGTAGCGCGGTTGAACAGACGGTTGGAGGTCTTTTCGTTGCCGCCAATCATGCCCTTGACGCTGCCGTCCGGTGCGATGACGATGGCTGCCGTCTGCGGATATTCTACATTTGCCAAATCAGGGAAGGTGGCAGGATTTGCATAGGATTCCTCCAGCGACTTCTGCACATCCGGGTCCATTGTGGAGTAGATCCGGCAACCACCGCTGTATACCATTTTGGTCGCATAAGCGCGGGTATAGTTGTACTCCTGCTGCAAATCGGTGACGACATCCTCAATAACCTGGTCGGTGTGCCAATCGGTCAGGGCGGTCAAACCGTCCGAGGTGGATTCCACATCCTTTCTTGGAGCCAGCTGCACATCATAGTCCAACCACTTCTGGTATTCGCTCTGGGTCAGCATCTGCAACTTGTACATCTCTTCCAGGATGTAGTCGCGGCGCTCTTTGTTTTCTTCCATGCCGGTTCCCCAGCCGTAGTCCTCGTTGGCGTTCATGCGCAGCGGGTTGTACTTGGTGGGCGCATTGGTAATGGCAACCAGCGTTGCCGCCTCTGCCACGTTCAGCTCGCTGATGTCCTTGTTGAAATACAGCTTGGATGCGCTCTGGATGCCGTAGCACTGATTGGAGAAGAAGGCGATGTTCAGGTAGGTTTCCATAATCTGCTCTTTACTGAAGTTTTTCTCCAGCTTGAGAGCGGTGAAGATTTCCTGCACCTTTCGCTCCGGGGTGACCTCGTCATTGCCGGTCAGGTTCTTGATGACCTGCTGGGTGATGGTGGAGCCGCCCTGTACACGGGAGGAACCTCCAAAGTATCCAAGGGTGGAACGGATGGTTCGCAGCCAGTCCACGCCGTGATGCTCCAGAAAACGTTTGTCCTCTGCTGCGATGGTAACATTGACCAGCATCTCCGGTATCTGGTCATAGCTGACCCACTCGCGGTTTTGTCCTGAGTACAGCTCCTTGACGATGGTTTCCTCCTGAGTTTCCGGGTCGGTCACATAGATATAGGAGGTGTTGTTGAGGTTGACCTCCACGTTGGAAAGATCGACCACCGGTGCGCCCTCCAAAGAATCGAAGATATACAGCGCCATGACCGATACCACAATCGAGCCGGTGATGATCCCGATAAAAATCAAAATGGCAAAAGCGCGGCCCAGGGTACCAAAAAATTTTCTGACCGGTCCACGACGTTTCGCTGCTGCCAAATAAATCCTCCTCCTTACTTGTTGTCACACTGCAAAGGATATGCAGCAAGGGTATTCTGCGGCATTTTTTGTGCCATTGACAAATGTGTTTTTATGTATACGACCTTTATTATATCATATTAAAAGTGAAAAATCTTAAAACTTTGCAAAAATTAGGAAATTACCTAAACTGTATTTTTTTCACCTTCCATTTTTGTACAGATTTTCTTTTTCGATTTTAAACTGTATAATCGTCCCTCTGCTGGGCACAATCTCCATCAGACGCCTGCTGGCATCATCAATAGAAAGGGTGAGCTGTTTTGAAGAAAAATATACTGATGACCTGTGCGGCTTTGGCTTCGGTATGCATCATCACCTCCTTTGTGCTGACCGTTTCCGACCTGTCCGCTCCCTCGACCGCTGTGCCGGAGCCTGTTCCCGGTGAATCCGCTTCCGACTCTGTCAGCTCCCCTGCCGCCGAAGCAATCGAAGGGATACCTGTCAACGCAGTGCAATATTATCTGCGTGAGCATAATGGAAAGCTGGCGGTTTTTGCTCCCGATAGCGATGTTCCCGAGCTTGTCTTTGATGTCTACCTCTCCACCCTGCCCGCCTATGACCGCGGACAGCTTCAGATGGGAATTCCCATTTACAGCTATGAGGAACTGGTGCAGCGCATCGAAGATTACATCAGTTGAAAGGAATTGCTGTGCAGGGTTACCAATTTGTAATGAAACTTTCATCTAAAAAGGAGGAAGTCCGCTCTTTTGTAGTATATAATAAAGACATAAAAACAAAACTCAACCGGTCCTAACCAACCGGCTATTGTAAGAACGAGAGGTGATACCAGTGAACTTCAAATTTGCACACAATAATATCAATGTTCTCAATTTGGATGAGAGCCTTGCCTTTTACCAAGAAGCACTGGGTCTGACCGAGGTTGCACGAAAAGTTGCAGATGACGGTAGCTTCATCCTGGTTTACCTTGGTGATAACTCCACTAAGCACCAGCTGGAACTGACCTGGCTGAAAGACCGCCACGACCCTTATGACCTCGGTGACAATGAAGTACACATCGCCTTCTCCACATCAGATTTTGAAGCCGCCCATGAAAAGCACAAAGCAATGGGATGTATCTGTTACGAAAACAAAGCGATGGGAATTTACTTCATCAGTGACCCCGACGGCTACTGGCTGGAAATTATTCCAGAAAAGATGTAATTACTTTTTTCTCATAAATTATTCTCCTAACCTAACAAAAAAAAGGAACCTTTTCAAAAAGGTTCCTTTTTTCGTGTCTTGTGTTCAGCAAAAAACAAAGCGGAAAGTGCAATCACTTTCCGCTTTATCTTTTGCGTTTGATTATTCAGCTTCTGGAGCGCCTACTGGGCAAACGCTTGCGCAAGCACCACAGTCGATGCATTTGCCTGGATCGATTTCGTATTTGTCTGCTCCTGCAGAGATAGCGCCTACTGGGCACTCAGCTTCGCATGCACCACAGCTGATGCAATCGCTTTTAATTTTGTAAGCCATACCGGTTTACCTCCATTTTATAAATTTTTCCTTCTTCAGGATAACCACAAGCAAAATGCCTGCCGCTATCCTTCGCACCTCTATTTTAACATATCACAGAAAAAAATCAACCAATATTGCAAAATTTATTGCTCAGAATTGTTATCCTACCCTATTTTTCTGCACAGATTGTGCGAAAAGGTTTCGATTTCCCTCTTGATTTTACAGCAGGATAGACATTTTAGATGATTCTAACGCCGTTCTATTGCAAATTTTCCGCAGTCTCGCCCTCATACAAAAAGAACTGCATCCGATTATCGATTCCAATCGGGACCGACAGCAGGCGTTCTCCGCAACGCTTCATCCCCTGATGCTCATAAAACCCATAGTTGCAGCTGCTGTCGGTGTACAGATAAAAACTGCCCACTCCCTGCACTTTAAAATATTCCTTCACTTCATTAAACAGCCGTTTGCCGATTCCTGCTCCGCGGCATTTGCTGTCGACCGCAAAAAAGCAAAGCTCGCCGTCATATTTTCTTCCACGAGCTTCCAGCAGCTGCTTGTCCACCGAGTCAATGCCGGAGAATACCTTGAGCACCTTTCTATCCTCCCGATGCACCAGCATGGACAGCTGCGCACCGATTGCTTTCCAGGTAAACCCACCCGATGCTTTTTTGCGCAGGTCTCGTCCCATGATAACGCCGACCGGTTTGCCACCCATAACCGCCACCCGGACAAAGCTCTGGCGCAGCAGGCAGCTGTACAGGTACACCCGTGCCAGACGCTGTGCAGTCTGCGGTGGGCTAAAGCGGTCGTAGTTCCATGTTTCTCGAATCACCTGTTCGAGCGCAGCAGCATCTGTGTCAACAAAATTTCGAATCATCAGCTTTTCCATTGTAATTCCCCTTTACCTTTTGTCCATTCGTTGATACAATGAGTGTAATCTATCCAGTAACTGTAATGTCAAGGGGGAATTTTAAAATGAAATCACTTTATTTTACTGCCGGTCAATTTGCCCGCCTGCATCAGCTGAACAAACGCACCCTACATTACTATGACGACATCGGTCTGTTCTCTCCGGCTTACAAAGGGGAAAACGGCTACCGCTACTACACCTATCAACAGAGTGCGCAGCTGGAAAATATCCTTGCCATGCGTCAGCTGAATATGTCCATTGAGGAAATCGCTGCCTACCTCAAGCATCCAAACCCGCAGGATTTTCTGAAGATTTCCCAAAACAAAATTGAGGAAATCGACCAACAGATTCAGCAGCTACAGGTACTCAAGCAGGTGTTTGAACAAAGGCAGCAGTCCCTTGCCCGCAGTGAGCAGATTCACGATGGTCAGATTGAGGTGGAATCCTTTGCTGCCCACCACTACCTGCTCACCCCTATGCCTGTGGAGGATAATCCGATGAGAAATATGCAGCAGATTATGCAGCATCTGCAATCCGCCTGGGAACACAGCTCCTATAAGGCGGGGTGCGGCAGCTATATATCGCTGGAAAAGGCGCTGCAAGGACAGTTTGATGTATACGACGGCGTGTTTACTCCGGTTGACCCACAGGACGATGACTCGCTGTTCCTGCTGCGTCCGGCAGGGCAGTATCTGTGCGGATACAGTGTTGGCAGCTGGGACAAGCTGCCTGAACTGTATTCCCACATGATTGCTTATGCCAAAAAGCACCACCTTGCCCTCACCGGAAATTGCTACGAAATCGGGCTCAACGAGTTTGCCATCTCACGCCCTGAGGAGTATGTTGCCCGCGTCTCTATTCTGATTGACCCTAAACAATAAACCAAGAGGAGCTGTCGAATGTAAACCGACAGCTCCTCTTTTTCCTACTGATTTTCCAGCTTTTTCAATTCTTTGTTGGTTTTAAAGTCGATGTCCTCCCGCTGTGGGCGGGCATCTCGGATAACCTTAACCGCCTCACGTTCAAAAATCATCGGAGCGCCATCGCTGGCTTTGTCCATCCTGACCTTGACCAGCCCGGTCAGAAGGCTGACCTCGGTGACCGTTCCCTTGCCTTCGCCGGTGGAAACATAAGCGCCCACCCGCGGTGTAATACGAAGCAGGTCCTCATAGGCGTTCTGCTCGTATTTTAAACAGCACATCAGCCTGCCGCAGGTTCCCGAAATTTTGGTCGGGTTGAGTGACAGTCCCTGCTCCTTTGCCATTTTGATGGACACCGGCTGGAACTCTCCCAAAAAGGAGCAGCAGCAAAACGGTCTGCCGCAGATTCCCAGTCCGCCCAGCATCTTTGCTTCATCGCGCACACCGATTTGGCGCAGCTCGATTCGGGTCTTAAAGACCGATGCCAGGTCTTTGACCAACTCGCGGAAATCTACTCTGCCGTCCGCTGTAAAATAGAACAGAATCTTGTTGTTGTCAAAGGTATATTCAACGTCCACCAGCTTCATTTCGAGCTTGTGCTTTTCAATTTTTTCCAGGCAAAGCCGGAACGCCTTTTTCTCCTTTGCCTTGTTGTCCTCAATGCGCTTGAGGTCCTCTTTGTTGGCAACGCGGATCACCGTTTTCAGCGGTTTGACAATTCCTTCGTCCTCGATCTCCCGGTTGCTCAGGGCAACCTCTCCGCACTCAATGCCGCGCGCCGTTTCTACAATCACCTTTTCCCCCACCGGCATCTGCACACCGTTGGGTGAAAAATAATATATTTTGCCCACCTGTTTAAAGCGGACTCCAATTACTTCGGTCATGGTTTCCTCCGTTCCAAGATTCTTTATACAAAAAGATGACTCTCTTCTTATGTCAATCCTTTGACACAAAATACCGTCCTACTGCCGCTTCATCTTGACAGCGGCACAAAACGCAGCGGCAACCAGACTCAAGCTGACATTCTGCGAAGCCTGGGCGACCGCCGTATCTATTATATCAAGAATCTGCATCGCCTGCAACGTCGAGAAGCGATTTTTCACCGTTGGAGGAAGCGGTTCCCCTTGAGATACCAGACCATGCTGCTGACGAATCCAATCGACCATGCAGCGGCGAACCTCCTGCATCAGCAGCAGAAAGTTGGTCCGCTGTTTATTATTGGTGTATTCCTGAAGGCTGCACAGCAGCTCAAACTCCTGTCCTACACAAACCATCTGTGCAATCCGCTGGGCATCGCACGCCAACTTTAGACTTCCCTCATCCTGCAAAATCATCCGTGCCTTGCCGATATTTCCGTGCGCCAGACGTGCCGCCTGCGCAATCCGTTCCGCTGTCATCTGCGGTTCCAGGGTATGCAGGGCAGTTTCACACTCCTGCACACTGCACACCGACAAAGGCAGGACTGCCGCCCTCGACAAGATGGTCGGAAGAACCCGCGCGCGGTTGTTGCAGGTCAGCAGAAAGACCACCTGTGCCGGCGGTTCTTCGATGATTTTGAGCAGGGCGTTCTGCGCCTGCTCGGTCATATTGTGGATGTTGCGCAGGATGTATACCTTGTATCCGCCTTCATTGGGACGGATGTAGGCATCCGCGCGCAGCTGACGTACCCGGTCGATGTGAAAGCCTTTGAGCTTGTCCTCGTCCCCGATGACCGATACATCGGGATGGGTGTCGGACAGCACCCGTTTACAGTTTCTGCACCGACCGCACGGGCGCTGCTCGAGCGGCTGTTCACACAGCAAAGCAGCGGCAGTCATGTGTGCAAAGGTCAGCTTGCCGCAGCCATCCTCGCCTTCCAAAAGGATGGTATGCGGAAAACGCCCGTCAGTTAAAAAATTGACGAGCGTTTTTTTAGCCTTATCATTCGAATAAAACTGTTCTAACAACAATCTGCGTTTCTCCTCACGGTATCAGGCTGAAAAGTACAAGCGTAGCTTATACCTTTTCAAATCTCTCGACATCCATGACGAAGATGGTAGCGCCGCCGACCTGTACCTCTACCGGGTAGGTGGTGTACATACCAACGCCGTAAGAAGCAGAAGATGGAACCATCTGTTTGCGTTTCTTGGAGTGGTCTGCGATGATTGTGATCACTTCATCGACCTTTTCATCCTGGGTACCAATCAGGAAGGTGGTGTTGCCCGAAAGCAGGAAGCCACCGGTGGTCGCAAGCTTTGTTACAGAAAAATGATTTTTAGTCAGTGCAGAAGAAACTTTGGAACTGTCATCATTCGAAACGATCGCAAGAATTAATTTCATATATGTAACCCCCTCTGTCCAAGTAGAGCATTTTTGACTACTTGACCATTGTTTTAAGCGGAAAGCAAAACCGTTTCAGCTTTCCATGTGTCTATTCTACCACATCCACAACAAAAATACCAGACTTTTTTAATATTTTTATTGAATCTTTGTGCAATCTTTCTCCCGGCATAACCAATGGGATGCCCGGAGGGCAGGTAATGCGCACCTGAGCCGAGATTTTCCCATCAGCCTGCTCCACATCCATCGAACATCTTGGAGAAAACATTGCATCCCGCAGTCCCATCACCCGCTGCGCTTTTACAAGCGGGAAAGGCGTGACGGCAGTTTTCTTGGGAGAAAGGCTGCGCAGCAACTGCTCTGCCCGCTCATAGTCACATGAACGGCTAAACGGAGAGAACAGCAGGACACACCCGCTGTCGCTGAGGTATTCCTCCATGATGTGATGCGCCCGCAGCAACGGTCGAAAGGATTCTGCGGTATATCCGGTGCCTGCCAGCGGCAAAGTCAGGCGCATTGGCTCACAGTGCTCCGGCAGCACAAAGCCCTGCTGCTGTGCCAACTGCCGCAGCCGGGCGCAGCGTTCTGCCGTTTTGTTGATTTGCTCGGCTCCGTTATCCAGCAAAAATTCTGCTGCCGCATCAATGGACAGCATGATGAGATAATTTGGGCTGGTGGAACCGAACATCGCCATCGCTCCCTTGAGCTGACTGACATACCGTTCATTCATACAGTGCAGCAGCGCCGCTCCTGTCAGGGAGGGCATTGTCTTGTGCAGCGAATCACAGCACAGGTCTGCTCCCAGTTGGGACGGATGCAGCGCTTCCCCCTGCAAAAAACGCAGATGCGCACCGTGCGCGTTGTCCACCAGAAGCGGAACACCCCGACTGTGGGCAACCTCTGCCAGCGCGCGAATATCCGACATCACACCAAAATAATCTGGTGAGGTGACATAGACTGCACAGACCTCTTCGCCTTTTTGTAGCAGAGCATCCAGCTGTTTTTCCACCTGCTGCGGGTCCAGCCGACCAATCAGCCGTTCCTCCTCGGTCCTGGTCGGGTAGACCCATTCCGGCTCCAGTCCCAGCAGCGCCATTGCATTGACCGCCGCCGCATGGATATTGCGTCCTGCCACGATTTTCCCATTCGGTCTTGCCACCATCCGCAGCATCGCCTGGATGCAAAGGGTCGAACCACCCGCACTGATGACCGTCGAGCGGGTACCGTACAGCTTGGTAAAGATTTCCTCCAGCTCCTTGAGCGGTCCATCGTCCTCGAATAAGCTGTCGGTGCCCTCCACCTCGGTCACATCATATTCCATCAAATTGCCAAACGGCTCCAGCGCCGCACCCTTGTGCCCGGGCATATGCAGGCGCGACCAATCGGCTTTTCTGTATTCTTCCAGCGCCGCGCGCAGCGGTGTGCTGATTTTACTGTTCATCTCTTTCCTCCTGTACAATTTTGATGTTGCGCAGGATGGTGTTCCTGCCTCTATAGTTGTATGCTCTTGTTTTCAGCAGCTGCTGGGCGTTCTGTTCATCCATCACGGCCACTGCCGACTGCAAAAATTCCGGCACCGGCGTCAGCTGCGGTTGTTGGTTGCATGGGCAGACGTCATTGCAGATGTCGCATCCCCACACCAGTCCTCCCTTCCGAATCTGCTGTCGCTCCCAGTCGCTCAGTTCGCCTTTTTTCTGGGTGATATGGGAACGGCACCTTTCCAGGCAAACGCTGCCGTCCTCCTGCAAGGCTCCCTGCGGGCAGGCGCGGACACATTTTCCACAATTCGAACAGCTGGGTGGAACCAGCGGCTGATCCGCCTGCAAATCCAAATCGGTGACAATCTCCCCAATAAAAA
>ENA-ORMO01003399-ORMO01003399.1-human-gut-metagenome-genome-assembly--contig:-NODE-3399-length-10415-cov-7.898166_pt1 | contig 10415 bp, 11 predicted proteins | sample MGYA00242106_ERZ509001 | MGnify/ENA primary metagenome ERZ509001 (study PRJEB26280, sample SAMEA2338736) | human gut metagenome | biome: human gut; feature: human-associated habitat; material: faeces... | reverse complement strand
CAAAACACCTACACGATGCGTAGATGTTTTGAACAGGCTAAAGCCGTATAAAAAAACCGGGAGAAGCCAGATCCTGTTTTCTGGTTTCCCCCGGTCTTTTCTCACGGAGAATTTCTATGGGATTTTCTGAGAACAATCTCACATCCCATTTTTATTTCTTTTTTTATGCCGCATTCTGATTCCATAAGATCTACCAGCATGGATGCAGCCTCCATACCACTTGTTTTATAAAAGAAATGCACCGTTGTCAGCCTGGGATCGATGATCTTTCCAGGGGTTCCGTCTCCGATCCCCACTACCTGAACATCCTCCGGTATCCGCAGTCCTTTTTCTTTCATATACGTCATGGCTCCTACTGCCATCGTGTCTGTGGCACACATCAGAGAATCTACCCCCGGATTTCTTTTAAAAATCCTCTCTGCACATTCATACCCTGACTCCATGGTAAAATTTCCTGTTTCCATCATTTCCGGATCTACGGACAGCTGATGCTTTCTCAAGGCATCCTCAAACCCTTTTCTGCGCCTTGCTCCAACCGCTTCATCCTTTTCTGTAACTCCGATGTAAGCGGGATTTTTTCCATATTCCAGAAGCTTATCCGCAATCATATAGGCTGCCTGATAATCATCCTGATATACACAGGGATATCCCTCCAGCTTCTGTCCCAGAATCACAATCGGAACCTTATATTCTTTCAGCATCTGTTTATGCTTTCTGGTAAACATTGTCGCAATAAACACCACACCGTCCACCTGATTGTCCCGAAAAAGAGAAAGAGACTTCAATTCCTCTTCAATATCATTATTGGTATTTGCCAGTATGATCTGATATCCTTTTTTTGTCAGTATATCACTGATGCCTGCCACTTCACGGCTGATGGTGTCTGAGTTGATCTTTGGAAGAACCACCCCCACCAGTTTTGTTTTTTTGGTCCGGAGCATCTGCGCCTGAGCAGAGGGCTGATATCCGGTTTCCTGAATCACCTTTCGGATCTTTTCTTTTTTTTCTTCACTTACATATCCGTCATTTAAATATCTGGATACCGTTGTTCTGGAAACACCGGCCAGTCTGGCAATCTCGTTAATATTCATAAAGGAGCCCCCCTTGTCTTCTGTGTCTATCTTACCAAATCAATCATCGGTTTACCAGTCTTTCTCCAGGATATTGCCAATCTTCCCCAAAATAATTTTGTTCAGTAAATTCTCATACCTTTATAAATTTTGATTATCAAACTATTTATTAAAATTTTATGAAATCCCTTTACAATCATGCATTTTTGATATATAGTTGTCATATACTTGATATGTAGTATTAATTACTACATCATGCTTACATCTATGTTTAGACAAAATTCAGGAGGCGATTATTATGAAACTGAAACTGAAAGACCCTTGGAGCGCGATCACTCATGGCATCGCTGTACTTCTTGCCTGTGTCGGAGCTGCACCCCTTCTTATAAAAGCTGCCCGTGCAGAAGATACCCTTCACATTACCGCACTTGCAGTATTTATCCTGACAATGATCCTTTTATATACAGCCAGCACCATTTATCATTCTGTAGATTCTACAGAAAAGGTCAACCGGAGACTGCGTAAAATAGACCACATGATGATCTTTATCATGATCGCAGGAAGCTATACTCCGATATGCCTCATCGCCCTTCACAACAGAGTCGGTTATATTCTCTGCGGACTTGTATGGACTATCGCCATAGCCGGCATTCTGCTGAAAGGTTTCTGGATCAACTGCCCAAAATGGCTTTCCTCCGTACTGTATATCGGAATGGGATGGCTCTGTGTGCTTGCCTTTGTCCCCATCTTCCATTCTCTTCCCAGAGCCGGGTTCAACTGGCTTCTGGCAGGCGGTATTATCTACACCATCGGTGGAATCATCTACGGACTGAAGCTTCCCATCTTTAATTCAAAGCACAAAAGCTTCGGTTCCCATGAGATCTTTCATGTATTCATTATGCTTGGAAGCGCCTGCCACTTTATCGTCATGTATTTCTTTATCTCAACCATGCCTTTATAAAAAATCTCTCCTTATCCTTCAGTATTTTCTTTCTGACGGGTAAGGAGAGATTTTTTCAGAATTCCATTAAAGCATCCTTTTGTTTCCGGGTAAGCTTTTTAATCTGACATTCTCTTTTCATAGCCTCTTCTTTCGTGGCAAATCCCTCATAATAGGCAAGTGTTACCGGACGCTTCGCCCTGGTATATTTCGCTCCGCTTTTTGCCCCGTTATGGGCCTTCAGACGCTTTTCAAGGCAGTTTGTCCACCCGGTATAAAGACTTCCGTCCCCACACCGGACCATATAAGTATAATTCATCTTCCGCTCCTTTTATGTAAAGGACAACTGCCTTTCTCTTCCAGCAGTCATCCCTGTATTACTTTTCATTACATCTATGATTAAGCAGCCGGTATTTAGATGTATATCACTTATTCCCAAAAGCATATCTCACAAAGAAAAATACTGCGGAATACAGAAAAAGCAGGTAGGAGAGCTGCCGACTGCGGATTTTTATTCCCACCTGCTTTTATTATACGTTGTTTTTTAATTTTTGTGAATCACTGTTCCTGATTTATTCCGGAAGATAAGCAATGGGATCCACAGGCTCTCCGTCTTTTTTCATGGCAAAATAAAGATTACTGCCCTCTTCACTGTAATATTTGGTAGGAGATGCAATATAGCCGATCACGGTGCCTTTTTCTACTGTCTGACCTTCTTCCACTGCCAGATCCTTCAGCTGCCCGTAAACAGCCTGATAGCCGCTTCCAAGCTCCATGGTAACTGTAGTCCCGGTCTGTGCGTTTTCCTCGATGGAATAAACAGTTCCCGGTACAGATGCCAGGACCGGAGCGCCTTCCACCGCCTGAACTGCAATAGCAGGACTTAGTTTATACTGGTCAAGTGTAGGAAAATATACCGTCTGATCCATATTATAGTCCAACAGAATATTTCCATTTACCGGCCACTCCATCTGTGTCTCTTCAGAAAAACTAAGAGAAGGAGCGGAAACTGCGCCTGCTGCTGTTTCTGTATTTTCTTCCTCAATTGGATTTTCAGATTCTGTACGTTCCTGTTCCTCCCCAGACGGCAATGTTTCTTCCTGTGCAGATTCTGCCTGATCTGTTTCTCCTTCAGTATTTACATTCTGCTCATTGGTCTGTTCTCTGTCTGCAGGATCATTGTCCATTACATTTTCCATATCTGCTTCTACCTGGTTCGTTCCTGCATCTACCAGAAATTCTTCTGTATCTGTCTCCATTTCTGCCAGTACCTTATTTTCCTGTATCTCCTTTTCCGGCTTTGATGTACCAAACTGATAGGCTCCGATCCCGGCTGCTGCAATAACAGCCAGAAGTGCTGTGTTTGCAATATACTTTGCGATTTTGTTTTTTGTCATATTCCTTTCACCTCTACTTATGATCATTTCTGTATTTATAGGGTGTCCAGAATATATAAGTCTATTCACTGAATCATTTCTTTCCTGCAGTTTTTTACCAGATTTTATCTTTCATAGGATGCCATTTCCATGGCAGGAAAATATGTTTCCAGGATTTCCTTCCATGTACACCCTTTTTTTGCCATTTCATTTCCTCCGTTTTGAGAAAAACCCAGCCCATGACCTTTTCCTTTAGACAAAAAACGAAATTCACTTCCAATCTTCTGGATTGTAAAATTTGATGATGCCAGCCCCATTCCACGGGCAAAGCTCTCTCCCTCCAGAAACTCTCCGTCTGCTGTCAGACTTGATACATAACCTGTTTTCTCCCTTTCTCGAATATTCAGCTCTGATGGCATCTGCTGCTCAGATATATATGTACTGTTCAGATAAAATTGGGACTCCTTATCTATACTGCTGTCCACAGATTCCAGATATGAGTATTCCTTACTATGAAAAGCTTCCATGCCATCTCTGGTCTGTCCCCCGCTGATCTCATGATAGGGCACCAGTTTCAGCTCTCCTTCTGCTGTAAGTATCTGTCCCTGAGTTTCCTGTGCTGCCTTCCTGTAAACTATATCCGGAGCTTTCCACAAAAAACGCAGTCCTTCCGTTTCTTCTTCTGCATCTTTCAGAATATCTGCTGCATTTTCTTCATTAAGCCTGCGCAGGAAATTTGTTCTTGTGATCACCGCCTGAGCTTTAATAGTCTCTTCTTCATACTCCTGTGAAATCTGCCGTGAAAGAAGTACCGGAATGTATTCCTCCGGGTCTGGAGTACGGTTCAGAACTGCCATTTCTATTCCATTGACAGCTATGGTCAGTAAATACGGAATAAAAAATAAAACAAAAGGTCCCGCATACCAAAATGCATCTCTTTTTTTCATGATAATCTTCCATATGTACTTTGTCTTAATATATGTCGTTTTCTGCTGTTTTATAATCAGACTTTATATAAAAGCCTGTCCATTCTTACTGATTTGATCATATCCAAAAAACTCCTGTCCAGCTCACAAAAGCTCTGGACAGGAGTTTTTTTATTGTTGTATTGAAACATCAGTTTTTCATTCCGGAACCAGGTAAAAAGATACTTTGTCTTTCTCCTCCGGAATCTTTTTTCCCAAAAAAAGCCTTTTATACCTGTGCTTCCATAATCTGTCACCTGGTCCCTGTTTCCAATAAAACACTTTCTTTAAAGGCAGACGAACCTTCTTTTTATCATAAAACAGATTTCTATATCCATCTGGCGCAGACAGGCACAGCACTTCATTGGTTTCTGTTACTGTTTTCACAATCCTGTTTTCCCTTCCGGTGATCACTTTCATGCCAAAACAGATTACAGCAGCAACTATCATGTGGAAAAATTCTTTTAAACTCTTCATAACAGTCCTCCTTATTTTTATGCCTGTCCCACCGGGGCTGCGCATTTCCCACAGTATTTCAGGTACTATAACTCTATGCATCAGAGCAGGACTGTTAGAACAAAAATTTTTTATTTTTCAGAAGCTAACTGATCTTCAAATACTTTTAACTCTTTTTTATATTCTTTTAAATCTGCGTTTAATAATTCTGCAGTTTTCTCAGAGCACTGGTTCCGTGGAAGATCCGGATAATTTTCTGTCAGATAATCTCCAAGATATTTTGTAGCTTTCTGCGCGCCTACAGGATTCAGATGATGTGGATCATAAAAATCTTTTTCCCAGTCGATATTTATTTCTTCCAGCAGTTCTTCCAGATTAAAATCAATATAAGCCGCTCCACAGTCTTCGGTCAGTTTTTTAGCAGTCAGATACCGCCCATACGTCCAGCGGTCATCCGGCATATTTACAACAATAACATCTGACCCCTGAGATTTACAGTATTCAATGATATCCTTATAAAATGACCAGGAATCTTCATTCTCTTTTTCCGGCTCCACACTTTTATCTACATGATCCCTTGCCTCAATCTTCTTTGCCCGATAAACCGGATACTGTCCTCTCATAATATCATGACGGTATTGCAGGTTATACAGATCTGTCCAACGAAGTTCCTTCCATCTGTCATGATAGCGAAGCAGAGGGAATACATAATCGACCATATGCTGAGAATCACTTCTCTTTACTATTTCAGAAATCACTTTCAGTTTGTCCAGAGAAAATCTTTTAAAATCCATACCTCTTCGCAGATATGGCTCATAAACATTATAATTATATTCAAGAAAAAGACTTGTCACTCCCATGACCACTACCTTAGGCTTCTGATAACGGTAGGCATCCTTAATATTCAGCCAGGTCACCGGAGGCGCCTGAACCGTACTTGCACGGGTGTGAGCTACAATTCCATAATCCTCCCACAATTCCAATGGGGAAAATCCCACCAAAAGCGTACTGCTTCCGGCGATCAGCACATCTACTGTATTTTTTTCTGTTTCATAAAAGGTTCTGTTCTGGTCTGTATCCTGTATATAATACGGGATAAACAATTTTCCAAGGAATATAAGAATCATCATAAAAACAACTATGACGATCATACATCGGACCGGAACCCATCTGTTCTTTTTTTCTTTCCACATATCCCTATTTCATCTTTTCTCTTAATTCATTCATGTTGATTTTTCCATTAAAGTTCAAAGGCATCTTTTCCAAGTAGCAGAACTTCCTTGGTATCATAAAGTTAGGCAGACGTTCTTTTAAGTGTCTGGCAATCTCCCTGGAAGAAACTTCTTCACCTGTATAAAACAGCCAGATCTGTTGTTTCTCTTTTTTATACAGACACACAGCCTCACGGATTTCCGGCATAAGAACAGCTGCTGCCTGTATTTCGCCCAGTTCTACTCTATGTCCCATATGTTTGATCTGATCATCTTTTCTTCCACAGAAAAGCAGTTCTCCCTGTTCATTTATCCTGCCAAGATCACCAGTCTTATATACGATCTCATCATAAATAGGATTCAGAGGATTTTTTACAAATACTTCTCTTGTTTTTTCTGGATTTCTATAATATCCCAAAGCCAGCGAAGTACCCTGTACATAAATCTCTCCCACTTCCCCGGGAGCTGCCTCTCTTCCGTCTTCTGTGATAAGAAGAATATTTGTATTGCGGAATGGCTGTCCAATAGGAAGGTTCTCTTCTTCCGTTACTAAATGATCTACCTCATACCAGGTACAGCTTGCCGTAATCTCTGTAGGTCCATAATGGTTCACAAAAACAGCTTCTGGAAGATTCTCCTGCCATATTCTGAGATGTTTACATGACATTACAGAACCTGTAAAAAACACTTTTCTTACAAATTCAGGACGTATTTCCTCAAATGTCCCCAATTCCGAGCATAAAGTCAGAGCACCTGTTACCCAGCATATGGTTGTTACTTTATTTTCATTCAGATACTGAAACAAACGGACCGGCATTGAAAAATATTTTTTAGGAATAAGAACTGTCGAAGCTCCTGTTTTTAAAGGAAGGTAAAGATCCCTCAAAGCTGCTACATAATCCAGAGGAGACTGATTTCCAAAAACCTCCTCTTCACCAATGTCAAAAGTTTCAGAAAAAGCTTCTATATAATCAATCAGCTGTCTGTGGGATTCCACTACCCCTTTTGGTATTCCTGTGGAACCAGAAGTAAATATCACATATGCCGGATCCACATCCATTACCTGACTGCGGACAGCTTCCAGCTTCTCAGGACATTCTCTGGCTTCTTCCATATCCCTGGTTGAAATAATCTTCCCTGTAAATTCCAGTTCTTCTGCAGCCTGGCGATATGTCTCATCTGTCACCATAATATCTGCCTGCACTGTATTCAGGATCAATTTCAGACGATATTTCGGAAGTTCCAGATCAATAGGCACATAAAAACATCCACTGTAAAGAACTGCAAAAAACAGTTCCGGAGTGGTAACTGTTTTATCTGTAATAACAAGCACAGGTTTTCTGGGAGAAGTATATTCCGTAAGAAAACTTCCCCATCTGCGTGCTGTCACAAGCGCTTCGCGAAAAGTGATTTCATTATTTTCATCTCTGTACAGCACTTTTTCTGCAAAGCACTTCTGAGCCTGCTCCAAATATTCCAAAATATTGATGATCATACTCTGCCCTCTCTTAAAATCCTCTGTAAATAAATGATTTTGCATCATAACCTATTCCATAAATTCCGAAGATCACAATAGCAAATATTCCAACAAGATAAATGATCCAGCGGAATACTGCATTCTGTCTGGCGATCAGCTCACGGACACTGTATCCACATTCCTGAATTGTACTGATCATGATCCAGAAAATGAGACAAATTCCCAGAAGAATAAAATCTTTCTGTGTCAGACCCAGGGTAAAAATTCCTCCGTTAAAAAGGACTCCCGGATTAAAGTCAAGACTGTGCCTCATCATCCAGACAGCCGCCCCAAAGCTGGCTCCTCTGGAAAAGAATCTTCCGATCACGATCAATATAAATGTTCGCGTGATCTGAAACAGCTTCCAGCTGAATGCCTTTGTATTAATCCGCAAAAGTTCCGTCAGACGGACAATATAAGGCTCAAAAAGGATTCCGCCTATAATGAAAACTGCCTGATAAAGGCCATAGGCAATATATTTAAATTCTGCTCCATGCCAGACTCCGATCACAAAGAACGTTATAAGCTGAGCAAAAATTACCGGAACCTGCTTTCCGATCCTGTCTCCTAAAAGTTTCCTGGAATTTTTCCCCAGTTTTCCAAAAAACTTAGACAGAGAAATGGGATAAAAAATATAATCTCTGCACCATGCACCCAGAGTAATGTGCCATCTTCTCCAAAATTCCGGAATACTGGTCGCAAAATATGGTCTCTTAAAGTTTAGTGTAAGGTCGATTCCGAATATCTGGGAAACACCTCTGGCTATATCCATTCCTCCGGAAAAGTCTCCATATATTTGGATTGTATATCCAATCACACCAAGAATCGCATAAAATCCTGTATATTCTGTATAACGGTCAAACACCTGATTTACAAAAACAGCAACTCTGTCTGCGATCACCAGTTTTTTGAACCATCCCCACATCATAAGCTGGATGCCAAACTTTATCCTTTCATATTGAAAGGAATGTGGTTCATAAAGCTGTTCTGCCAGTTGGTCGTACCTGCTGATAGGTCCCTGGATGATCTGTGGGAACCAGGATACGAAAAGGGCAAATTTTGCCAGATTCCTGTCTGCTTTATACTGTTCCCGGTAAATATCGATCAAATATCCTAATGACTGAAAAGTATAAAAAGAAATACCCAGCGGAATCAGGATACCAGCATCAAAATGAAGCCAGTCCAGATTCAGTGCCTCTGAAATCATATTGATATAAATCTTAAAATACTTGACAAATGCAAGAATTCCCAAATTAAGCAGCAGTACTGACAGCAGGATCAGTCTCTTCTTTTTCTCATAGCCGGCTTTTATTTCCTTCTTTTTCTTCCGGTCGAGTTCTGCTTTGTGCTCTTTCACATATATCTTATATTTGTCTATCTGACGTTCTATTAAGAGACCGCCGCAAAAAGTAGTCGCCGTAGTAAACAGCAAAAAAACATATGTATGGGGACTGGATAAAAGATAAAAGATCTGGCTTGCAGCCAGCAGGATGCACCACCGATATTTAGGCGGACATAAAAAATAGGCTCCTGCTGCTGCCGCAACAAAGATAACAAAATTAAGTGATACAAAAGACATGGCTTACTCCTGTAATGATTCTATCAGCGCTACGATCGCCTCTACAGAATTGAAATTTTCCGGAACCAGATGTTTTACAGAAATGTTGATGTCAAACTCATCATTCAGCTCACCTACCAGAGCTACTACATCCAAAGATTCCAGCTCACCATCATCAATAAGCTTCACACCTTCGCTCAGATCAATGTCAGGACGTACATCCATTAAAATTTCGATTACTGTTTCTTTCATTTTCATTTCCTCTTTCTCTTTCTTTTTATTTTTTCAGAGATTTTATTCTCTGAATAATCTCTTATATTATTTACGGATATAAGAACGGGATATCGTTCCATCAAACTGGAATCCAAATTTTTCGCTGGCAGAAAGAACTGCCTGATTTTTCTCATCACACCATTGGATCACATATCTGCAGCCCTTTTCTTTTAGTATAGAAAAGCATAACCTGTATAATTCCGTAGCAATTCCCATTCTCCGAAGATCTTTACTGACAGTTATAAGCCATATAGAACCTGTTCTGCGATTTTCCAGCTTCACCCGTGCCACGCCGCAGATCCTTCCCTCTTTCCATACAGTAATAAGCTCTTTCTCTTCCAGCATTTCCTTCAGTTTATTTTCCTCCGGTATAGTGGAATTATAGATGTCCATAACTTCCCAAAGTTCATAAATTGCCGGTATATCCTCTTTAGATGCGTATTTCCACAAAAGATCCTGTCTCAGATTTTTCTTATCTAATGGTATCAGATCTTTTTCCTGTATTTCAGCCCGGATTCTTATATTTTTTACATATGGGTAAAATCCTGCCTCTTCTGTTTTTTTCCTCAGCTTCTGTATATGAGTATCTTCTTTTTCCTCCCGATAAATGCATTCGATCAACTGTGGTCTGTCTTTTTCCGGCAGATCAATATCCGACTCTTCCGAAATATAAAAATATAGCTTACAGAAATCTCTTTCCTTTACAGAAAAAACAATCCCGTCTTTTTGCTCTTCATAATATAATTTTCCCTCATCTATGTGAGGTGCCGCTTCACCAGGAAGCATCATATGATTATACACCATATCCGGAATTTTTTCCTGATATTTGTTCAAAAGATCCCAATACTGATCAAGTTCTAATATTTTCTTCATAAATTCATTCCTGTAAAATATTTATAATCAGTGTAATACGAAATAAATTGAATGTCAATTACTATAAATCTTTTCTGGCAACAAAAAAAGCCTTCAAGCATAATCTCTTGAAGACTTTTTAGTGAGGCATCGGGGATTCGAACCCCGGACAACTTGATTAAAAGTCAAGTGCTCTAC
>ENA-ORMO01003398-ORMO01003398.1-human-gut-metagenome-genome-assembly--contig:-NODE-3398-length-10419-cov-2.806156_pt1 | contig 10419 bp, 8 predicted proteins | sample MGYA00242106_ERZ509001 | MGnify/ENA primary metagenome ERZ509001 (study PRJEB26280, sample SAMEA2338736) | human gut metagenome | biome: human gut; feature: human-associated habitat; material: faeces... | reverse complement strand
GTGCTGGGGGAACCAGGTGTCACAAACGAGAGAGATGGAACGGCATATGCGGAGGGCTGGGTAGTAACAAATGGCCCGCATGCATCCCTCGATCCACGCATAGGTTGTGGAAAGGCGGAAAAGAGGGAGAAGCTGCCATGCAGGAGCTTGTTGTGGAGATCATGAACCGTTTTGGATATACCGGAATTGGGGGACTGATCCTGATTGAAACCATTTTCCCACCCATTCCATCGGAAGTGATTCTTACATTTGGAGGGTTTCTGACCACCTGCACGAAACTGACAGCCCCGGGTGTGATCGCATCCTCCACACTGGCATCTGTGTTGGGAGCCTTCTTGTTGTATGCGTTTGGGCGCCTGCTAGCTCCTGCACGGATGCAGAAGCTGTTTGCCAGCAGGGTGGGAAACCGCCTGGGATTTCAGGCCGAAGAGTTGGAGCAGGCGGTGCAGTCCTTTGAACAGAAAGGAGAAGGCGCGGTGTTTTTCGGAAGATGCGTGCCGATTGTCCGCAGCCTGATTTCCATTCCAGCGGGAATGGTAGGGATGAATCTGCCTCGCTTTGCCATATATACGGCGGCAGGCAGCCTGATCTGGGATACCCTGCTGGTGCTGTTGGGAGCGGCAGCGGGCCGTTCCTGGGAGACCATCACACAGTATATGGATGCTTATGCGGCCCTGGTGCGGATCGCCGGAGCTACTCTGGCCGTGACATTTCTGCTTCGGCTGATAAAGAAGAAACGGAGCAAATAACTGGTTTAGGTGCAGTGCCTCTTGTATTTGGAAGGCGCGGGAAGCTTCCCCGCTTGGCGGCGATACTTTGTCCATTGGAGGGGCAATGGCACTGCGAAAATAGTTATATTATCACAGAGGTATTTGAACATTTCTCCGCAGTCGTGTATAATGAATGCGAAATTCAGGCGGAAAGTGAGAAAACGCTTTCGCCTTCCCTGGCTTTACGCGCGTGAAAGCGTGCAGGGGGAGAAAAATGACTGCGCGGCCCGGCGAGTTGGCGGACAAAAGGGGATGGGAAAATGAAAGTGACAACGAAAGACCTGGCGAAGATCTGTGGTGTGTCCCGCACGACCGTGACAAGAGCATTGCATGGTACGGGAAGAATCAGCGAGGAAACGAGGAGAATGATTCTGGAAAAGGCGAGAGAATTGGGATATCAGCCTGATCTGGCGGCGAGAAGTTTGGTGGTGGGAAAAAGCATGATGCTCGGGGTGACGATTGTGGATCTGAACAACATGTATTTTCCCAGCATTGTGGACGCAATAGAAAAGAGGGCAAGGGAAGAGGACTACATCCTGACCATTACTTTGCATGAGGATAGCAGGGAATTGGAAAGAAAATTGATTCATACCCTGGTAAGTCACAGGGCGGACGGGTTGATTTTGAACCCGGTGAACAAGGGAGAAGATTTCTGGAGAATGATGAAGAATATCAGTATTCCCTACTGTATCCTTGGGTTGAAGGAAATGGAGGGATGCGCGTCGGTGGGGGTGGATGAATTCCGCGCTGGACAGGCGGCGACAGAATTTATACTGCAAAAGGGATATAGGGATATTGTGTTTGTGGCCCCGCAGTTGTTTAACGATCTGGGCCTGCCTAATTATGGCCATTATAAACGCTGGCTGGGCGTTCAGGATGTAACCTCCAAGGCAGCCTGCCGCTGCAGGCTGATTAAAGGTCTGGATTTTTGTGAACAAGTATCGGACATGCTGGCAAAGCAGGATGGAGAGAGGATTGCATTTCTGTGTTCTGGAGCAGTTTATGCGGCGGATGTGATGAGAAATGTGGCGGTCCGTGGCTTTAAACCGCTTGTCGATTACGGGATTATGGCCTTTGATAGGGTAGATATTTATAGATACAATGAACTCACTCTTACGACGGTAGATAACCATACAGAATTGCAGGGATATCAGGCGTGTGATTTATTGATCAAAATGATAAAAGGAACGCAGACAAATACACAAATAGAAATCCCTTTTGACATAGTTCAGGGGCAAACTCTATAGAAAATGTCCTGGAAATGGGGAAAAAGTATGAAGATTATCCAAAAAAATGAAATCCGCTATTGACGGGGGGGGGGGCAAATACTAGCCATATCTTAAATGAGTTCGCGAGAACGCAACCCTTAATCTATACATACTGCACAAAGGAAAAAACGGAAAAGTTCTACTGAAAATAGAACTTTTATATTTTCCTAAATGCGTACACGAGTGCGCAAAGATAAATTGCCAGTACGGAAAAGGACATATTTGCGCAACAAGGTGTTGTGAAATGTATATGGATTAAGGGGAGAGAAGATGGCTGTAAATGTGATTATGTGAAAGGAGAGGACAATTATGAAAAAGAAACTTGCAGCGCTCCTGGCACTGACTATGGTTGCCGGTTCTCTTGCTGCCTGCGGCGGTTCCACAAGCACGGACACGTCTTCGGCATCAAGCGCACCTGCTTCAGAGGCAGCTGCTGAGAGCACGGAAGCGGCAGCTGCTGAAGGTGCAGAATCCGCAGCATCAGGAGAAGTGGCCAGCGAGCCGATTACGATTGATTTCTGGAATTCCTGGACGGGCTCCGACGGAGATACCCTGGTAGCAAAGGTAGAAGAGTTCAATGAAACGAATCCTTGGGGAATCACGGTTAATATGGATATCAGCGCCGAGTTTGCAGAGAAGCTGGCGACGACCCTTCCCACTGGTGACTGCGCTCCTCTGATTTTGATGGGAACTGGCGATAGGTTCCGTTACAGCGAATATCTGGTACCGATTGATGATATCTGGGAGAATACCAGCCTGAAAGAAGAAGACTTCAATCCGAATACCATGGAAGTTTGTAAGACAGATGGTACCCTGTATGCTATTCCTTTCCAGCAGTCTCTGTACTATATGTACTGGAATAAGGATCTGTTTGAACAGGCCGGCCTGGATCCGGAATCTCCTCCGCAGTCCCTGGAAGAGTGGGCAGAATATGCATCTCTGATCACCAATGAGGATACCAATACTTATGGTTCCGGACTGTTCCTGTCCTACGGCAATCAGGAAATGAGCGTTATGGGTCTGGAAGGCGGATGGGCTGTAACCGAGACAGAAGATGGAAAGTGGGACGTGAATATCGCGGACAACGAAGGCTATAAGAATTACCTGACCTGGATGAAGGAACTGTACAACAATGGAGACAACCCGGTTGAGAATGAGATTGACTCCATGTTTAAAGCTGGCCAGATCGGTATTATGGTAAATGGCCCTTGGCTTGCAGCGGGTGCAGATGAATCCGGAATCAACTTTGGTATGTGCAAGATCTTCGGCAATGAGCCTCAGGGCGATGTGGCTGGATTCTTTGTTACCAACGGCGCAACCGAAGAAGAGAAGCTGGCATGTGAAAGATTCATGCAGTGGTGGTATACCGGTAATGAAGGAACCGCTCTGGAAGATACGGGAGCAGGCGTATGGAGCCTGAGCATTGGCTTCCCGACCGCTTATCTGCCTTTGGCTGAGACCGAAGCGTATACCAGCAATGAGAGACTGAGCGCGCTTGCGCTGGATGACAATAGTCAGGATTCTCTGTGGATTACCACGGATCCGAATTTCAAAGGCTGGAGTGAAACTGTTACGGAAATGGGAAATCTGAAGCAGTCGGTTGTCTATGATACTCCGATTGACGAGGCGCTTGCAACCGCACAGGCGAATGTGGAAGCTTTGGTAAAGACCTACGAAGGCGATGACGCGCTGGCTGAATAAGGTCTGAATCGAGATAGACGAACTGACGGGAGAACCGATGAACTTCTTTTGCGGTTCTCCCGTTTCTTAGAGATAAGGAGGAAATAGAGGTGAAGAAATCAAAAGGCATTTTCGCTTATTGGAATAAGCCTAACCATGCTGCCTACCTGTTTATCCTTCCCGCGGCAATCCTGCTTTTGGTCTTTAATGTCATTCCGCTGCTTGCATCCTTTTATATCAGTACGCTGGATATGACGATTTCTTTTGACAACGCGACGTTTGTGGGACTCGATAACTTTAAAGAAGCGCTGGGAGATGCCCGCTTTTTAAACAGCGCAAAGGTAACGATCGTATTCACACTGATCGAAGTTCCGATCCAAATGGTCATGGGCCTAGTGATGTCGGCTCTTTTGACCAAGAATACGTTTACCAATAAACTGTTTAGAAGCATATATTTCATACCGATCATATGTAGTGCTACTGCGATTGGCATCATGTTCCAGATTATTCTGCATTCCAATGTAGGTTTGATCACCTATTGGGTGAGGCAACTCGGCCTTGGTAAAGTGAATTTCCTGAATACTCCTGGATTGACACTTGGAGTGGTGATCGCCGTATCCGTGTGGAGAACCTTTGGTATATCAACGATTATCTTGATTTCCGCTATGCAAAACGTTCCGTCCGATTATTATGAGGCGGCGGATATTGACGGGGCCGGGAAGATCAGGCAGTTTTTTTCCATTACGTTGCCTTCCATCATGCCTTCCTTTTGGTTCCTGCTCATGACCCGTATCATTGGCTCTCTTCAGGTATTTGACTTGATCTATACGTTGACAGACGGTGGCCCAAACTTTACCACAGAAACACTCGTAGCGTATGTATATACCAAGGCATTTGACTCTGGAAGCAGGATGGGGTATGCGACCGCCATGTCAGAATTTTTGTTCCTCTTCATTATGATTATCACATTGATTCAGTACTATGTGATGTCTAAGACGGAAGATTAGGGAAAGGAGGGCATGATGAAATCAAGAAGACTCAAGGCAAGATTGGTCAGGATCCCGATTCTGATCCTATTCATAGCGTTGGCTGCAGTGATGCTAATTCCGATCATTTGGCTGCTGTTTGGCGCATTTAAGCCGGATACAGAGATTATATCCTATCCGCCCACCTTTTTTCCACATGAATTTACGCTGAGTAATTTTACGAAATGTATGCAGCGTATTGATATCATTCAGTATATTAAGAACTCCATCATCTTTTCAGTGGGAGCGACTCTGCCCTCTCTGGTTGTGAATTCACTGGCTGGCTATGCTTTCGCCAGATATGAGTTTAAGGGGAAAGATGTGATTTTCGTTATTTTCCTGGCGACGATGATGATTCCGTTTCAGGTAATTATGATTCCGGAATTCCTTGAAATCCATATGTTCGGCATGTATGATACTTATGCAGGGTTAATTATTCCAAAGATCGCATCCGCATATTGGATTTTCATGATGCGTTCCGCCTTTGCAGGACTTCCCAAGGAACTGGAAGAAGCGGCGCGTATCGATGGGCTTAATGAATTTGGAATTTATGCCAGGATTATGGTACCTCTCATTAAGCCTACCTTTGTGACAATGATTATCTTGAGCGTGAATGGCAACTGGAATGACCTGTTGTGGCCTCTTATTATGACTAGCGATTCCAGTATGAGAACACTGGCAAATGGTCTTGCTATGTTCGTAGGCGTAAGGACGATCGAATACGGCGCTGCGTTTGCTGGTGCGGCGATTTCCTTGATCCCGATGCTGATCATGTATATATTCGGTCAGAAATACTTCGTGGAAGGTCAGGCGACCAGTGGACTGAAAGGTTGAGAAAAGAAGGGGCAGGACCTGTGGGGCTGCTCCTTTTCTTTTCTTCAGTAGGAAATCAAACGATTTTGGTAATAAACTCGGCATGAATGTATGTTAAGGAACTCGCTTTTAGAAAGGGTGGAAAAGGAGGAAACAGATATGGGGAAAAGAAAAACAAAAGTGGTATTTCATCCGGATTATCGTATCGGTAAAATTGACAGAAGGCTGTTCGGCGCATTCCTGGAGCCGATCGGGGACTGGGTCTATGGGGGAATCTGGAACCCGGAGCATGAGACGGCGGATGATCTGGGATTTCGGAAGGACATTCTGGAGCAGGTGAAAGAATTGGGCATTCCAGCAGTCAGGCTACCAGGCGGCAATTTCACTTCCGGCTGGGCGTGGAAGGATTCCATCGGCCCGGCAGAACAGAGGAAGGCCCATCTGGATCTTGCCTGGAGGCAGTATGAAACCAACCAGGTTGGCCATGATGAATATCTGGAGTGGGCGAGAAGGGTGGGAACAGAGCCACTTTATACGCTGAACCTGGGAACCGGAACGATACAGGATGCCATGGACTGTGTGGAATATACACGGATCGAGGACGGGACCTATTGGTCCAACCTGCGGAAACAGAACGGATATGAGAAACCGCATCAGGTGCATACCTGGTGCTTAGGCAACGAGATGGACGGGCCCTGGCAGATCTCTTCCTTTGAAAAGGATCCGAAAGGGTATGGGATCAAAGCGCATGAGATATCCAAAGCGGTGAAATGGATCGACCCGGAGGCGGAGACGGTGGCCTGCGGCACTTCCACACCGAACAACCGGACTTTCCCGTCCTGGGATCTGGAAGTGCTGAAGGAGTGCTATGAGACGGTGGATTATCTGTCCCTGCACTATTATCATAATGCCCCTGAAGGGGATCTGGCCGCCTACTTAAGCGCCTCCCGCGCCTTTGAAGATTTCCTGGAGGCGGAGACCGCGGCCTGCGATGTGACAGGGGCCCTTCTGCGCCATCCGAAGAAAATGAATATTGCTTTTGACGAATATGGCTGCAGCTTTTCCGCGCAGAAGGAAGTGACGAAAGGAAGGGCCGGAGCGATCGACCACAGCACCTACCCGGAATTTTCGACGCAGATGGAACGGCCATTCCGCTTTAATGATCCGGCCAATCCGCCCAAACGGGAAGAAAAAGAAAGCCCGATGCTGAACAGCCTGGCCTTAACTTCTGTCCTGATGATGCTTCTGCGCCATGCGGATCGGGTTAAGATCGCCTGCATGACAGGAGGCCTGTTTACGATTGGCCATGATGAGAAGCATGTATGGAAACAGATCGGCTATTATCCTTACGAAATGCTGATCCGCTATGCAAAAGGCTGTTCCCTGCGGCCCAGCGTGGAGGGGCCCGGCTTTGATGTAAAAGGGTACAATCTGGATGACTTTAACCAGTGTCCGGCATATACGGATCTCGCGTACATTGAGGCCTGTGCATCCGTGGATGACGAGGCCGGGGAAATCGCAGTCTTTCTGATTAACCGCTGTTGGGAATCGGAGCTGCCTGTGGAGCTGGATATGAGCGCCTTTGGGGGATACCGTCTGAAGGAGCATATAGAGTTGTATACAGAAGATCTGTATGCGAAGAATACCGGGGAGAACCCTTATGCGGTGGTACCCAGGGCGAATGAACAGACCCGCATGGAAAATGGAATGATCTGTGCGGAATTGAAGGCGCTTTCCTTCAATATGATAAGGCTGGAGAAGGAAAGAGACTGAATGGGCATCGCTTAGCAGAAAGGAGAAGAACTGTTAAAATGAACATAGATGTACATGATACTTTATATGAGAGCAACGGAACCTTCCGCCCCGCTCAGGATGCGGCAAAGATCCTGCTGAAAAAACGCTATTCCAGCGTGGTGTACTGTCCGGCATCCGATGAGCGTGCGCCCGGAGCCATGTATCCCAGATGCATTGTCCTTGAACACAACGGGGAGAAAAACGGGATCCTGCTGGCCACTTTTGAGTGTTATACCCATTCGGAGCCGGTGTTTCCCATATATGAGAGCACAGACCGGGCTGAAAGCTGGCATTTGAAGAGCCGGATAGAGGATCTGGAAACCCATCTGGGATGCAGATACCAGCCTCACCTATACGAACTGCCTGCAGACTGCGGCGGATTGAAGGAGGGGACACTGCTGTGCGCAGGCAATGTCATTCCGGATGATTTTTCCACCACTTCATTGCGGCTGTATAAGAGCGAGGACGCCGGAGAAAGCTGGAGTTATGTGAGCGAGATCGTATCCGGCGGCTTTGCAGGAGTGGATATCGACAAGCCGGATGAGCAGCGTCCTGTCTGGGAGCCTTTTATCACGCTCACGCCGGACGGCAGGCTGATCTGCTTTTATTCCGATGAACGGTATGCGGCAAAGGATGGATATAACCAAATGCTCGCGCATAAGATCTCGGAGGACGGCGGACTTACCTGGAGCCAGGAGAAGATCGATATCGCGTTTCCGGGCGGAGTGCTTCGACCGGGAATGCCTGTGATCACATCCCTTCCGGGCGGGAAATTCCTGATGGTCTATGAGATGGTCAATCAGGATAAAGTACCTGTGTATTTCCGCATTTCGGATTCCATAGAAGACTGGGGAGATAAGGATTTCATCGGAAATCCGGTGGTATGTGAAGACGGAAGCGCGCTCACTGGGACGCCGTATGTGATCTGGATCCCGCAGGGAGGCGAGGAAGGAACGATACTGGTAAGCGGCCGGGGCTTTTCCCAGATTTTTGCCAACAGCAACCTGGGAAAGGGATTCTGGGAGAAAATGGACTGCCTGATTGAAACGGACAGTGCCTGCGGCTTTGCAGGGTACAGTCAGTGTATGGTGGCTCTGGACGGCGGACGGCAGATCCTGAGCCTGTGTCCCAGACAGATGTCCAGAAAGCTGGCGCAGATCGAAGCGGCGGTTGCGGATGTGTATGTGAAAGCCTGAAGCAGCGGCCGGTGCGGCGGAATGAAAACCGGACGGAGCCGGACATCTCCGGCTCCGCTGCAAAAGGCGGCAGGGACTGAAGGATTAATGGAATAAAAGGGATGGAGGATTCTATGAAAGAGGCAAAGGTAATCTATGATAAGGACTTCACGATCGGGGAGGTGGACAGAAGGCTGTTCGGTTCCTTTGTGGAGCATTTGGGAAGGTGCGTATACGGCGGAATCTATGAGCCGGATCATGAAACGGCGGATTCCAACGGGTTCCGCGGGGATGTGAAAGAACTGATGAAGGAATTGGGCGTGACCCATATCCGCTATCCGGGCGGGAATTTCGTTTCTGGTTACGACTGGAAAGACGGCGTGGGCCCGAAGGAGCAGCGGCCTGTGAGAAAGGATATGGCGTGGAACGTGCTGGAGACCAATCAGGTGGGCACCAATGAATTCGCTGCGCTGATGAAGGAATTGGGCATGGATCTGACCATGGCGGTAAACCTGGGAACGGGAACGCCCAAGGAAGCGGGAGAACTGGTGGAGTACTGCAATGTGGAAGGCGGCACTTACTGGAGCGAGCTGCGCAAGTCCCATGGCGTTGAAGCGCCTCATAACTTCAAGGTCTGGTGCCTGGGCAACGAGATGGACGGAGAATGGCAGATCTGCATGCACACCGCTGAGGAATATGCGCGCCTGTGCAAGGAGACGGCCAAGATTGTGAAGTGGATGGATCCGAAGGTCGAGACGATTGCCTGCGGCAGCCGTACCAATGAGATCGGGCACAATACCTTCGGAGACTGGGATAGAAAGGTGCTGGAGGAATGCTATGATTATATCGATTATCTTTCCCTGCACCGCTATTTTAATTATAATCCGTGCAAGCAGCTGGCTTACAAAATGTACGATACGCCGGCGGACATCCCCTTCTTTTTCCAGGATCTGAAGAACTATCTGGATACTGTGATCGGTGCCTGCGATTTTGTGAAGGGAGTGCGCCGTTCTGAGAAGACCATCAACATCTCTTTTGATGAATGGGGCGTGGTTACGGAGTCAGGAGCCATTCCGGGCGGGGTGGATCAGGAATACGGATATGCAAGTTTCTGCGAGATGGATGCGGTGATTTACGGAGGCCTGCTGTGTACCTTCCTTAATTATGCGGATCGGGTGAAGATTGCGAACCAGTCTCTTCTGGTGAACGAGGGCGGAATGATCACCACGGATCCAAAGGGAAAGGCGATCCGCCAGGCCACCTTCTATCCTTTCCAGGACGCGGCCAAGTATGCGAAGGGAACAGCACTGCGCGCCTCGGCAAAGCTGCCGGAAAAAGAAACGGAACATCATGGCATGCAGGAAACCGTTACGGTCGCATGTACCTATGATGAAACGACAGGACAGATCGCTGTATTCGCGATGAACTGCGATGCGCAGGAGGATGTGACCCTCAGCCTGTCCCTGCGTTCTTTCGGAACGCTGCGGTCTTTAGGCTGGAGAGAGCTCTACAATGAGGATATGTATGCGCGCAACACCTTTGAAGAAGAGTTTCGCGTGGTACCCGCAGATCGGGAACTTCCCGAAATCCAGGACGGCCAGATTACGGTTACATTGAAGAAGCATTCCTGGAATGTGCTGCGGTTTGAAGAAGCAAGATAAATAAGAGGAAACAGAACAAAAGGGTTCCCAAACTGGCGAAGAGAAATGCCGGGGCCAGGCAGTAACAGATGTCCTGTTGCTGCTTGGTCCCGGTATTTTTCTGCGGCTTATATGTGAGGGATGATAAGGAGATGCGGTTCTGTCCTCCGGCGTCAGCCCCATCCGGGCATCCCTCCCCTGTCCCTGCGGTGGAGAGGTGTTCGCTGGTACTGTCTAAAAACGTCGGTACTTAC
>ENA-ORMO01003394-ORMO01003394.1-human-gut-metagenome-genome-assembly--contig:-NODE-3394-length-10433-cov-2.424070_pt1 | contig 10433 bp, 9 predicted proteins | sample MGYA00242106_ERZ509001 | MGnify/ENA primary metagenome ERZ509001 (study PRJEB26280, sample SAMEA2338736) | human gut metagenome | biome: human gut; feature: human-associated habitat; material: faeces... | reverse complement strand
AACAGGGATATCCTTGTTGCGATTTTTATACCAAGTTATTCCATGAAAAGCGGAATCCTCGGAACATTGTGTTGCATTTTGTTCATGGCTTGCCAAAACAAAGCTCAGGTTAAGAATGACATTCCGGTTATCGATGGTATGACCCAAACGAAAGCGACTGTTTCGGAACTGTTCCCCGAAACCTGCGTCGTTCCGTTGCAAACGTCGGACAGTTCTTTGGTCGGAGTCATGGTAAAAGACCTCAAACGATCGGGTGATCGCCTTTTCCTGTTGAATCAAATGAGCAGCCGGGCCAACCTGCTCTGTTTCGACACGACCGGGAAATTCGTCCGTACTATCGACCGGATCGGACACGGTCCGCAGGAATATACCTATTTAGGGGATTTTGTCGTAGTCCCGGATTCGAATGCATGGGTGCTCACGACAGAACAGGGAAAATACATGATATTCGATACGGCCGGAAACTACCTCTCTACCGTTCGACAACAACCGCCTTACTATTACAACCGCCAGTTTATCCGCACGGACGATTCGACCTGCATCGTTTTTCACGACGGTACTTTCCCTGAAAACAGCGATCTGCTGGAGGTCGATGCCCGAACATTCGCTATTCGCCGCAGTGCGCCCGCTTCCGATCCGTTGGCTTCGGAAGGGACGCGCCCTCTGTCGTTATGGGGCGGGAAGGTACTCTATTACCATATGAACGATACGATTTACGACGCGACCGACATTCAGAATCGACAACCGCTTTATTACCTCGATTTCGGTGATGGCCAGCGAGAGGCGGAAAAAGAGGCCCGCCGGATTTTGTCCGAATCCAATGACCGGGAGCAGATGCTGACGCAGCTGGGCGAAGCCTTCCTAAAAGGCGAATATATGCTTGTCGCCCGTCTGTTCGAGAACGCGCGGTGGATAGTCGTCAGCGGGATGAGGCAAAATCCGGATGCCGGCGAAAAAACCGATTTTCATTCCTCCTCTTTTTGCATTCTTTACGATAAAGAGAGCGGTCAGTCTTATCATTCGGATTATATTACGTGGGATATATTAAATACAGGCCCGCTCGACAATATCGCCTTGGTTGGGTGCGACGAGCGGGGGACGTTATACGCCGTTTGGTACGGGACACCTTCCGAAAAAGACAAACGGCTGATCGCCCGAAGCGATAAACTCCCGCAGGAAGTCAAAAATCGACTGCTGCAACTCGAAGAGGGCGACAACCCGGTTTTGTTTATGCTCCGATAATTCCGCCCATGAAACGAATCCCGATTATAGCCCTTTGGATTTTGGCGTTCTGGAGCTGCGGCACGTCCCGCCCCGTTCCCGAAGAAACCTTTTGGAAACAGGTATTCGAGCGAGAAAACCTGACCGATTCGAGCGTGTTGCTCCTGTATATCGGCGAAGGCATGTGCGCGGAATGTATTAACAAAGAACTGATCAACTTGGGCGAATATCCCGAAATCGCCCGGAATACGGTGATTATCGGCAGTTTTTCGAACAAACGCCACTTCCTGGCGTCGGTCGCTTCCGTCCAGGTCAAACGCAAAATATTCGTGCCGGCGGATGGAATGCCGAATATCAAGTTCGCCGCTGCCCTGCAACCGCATTATATGCTCTATGTCGCGCCTTCCCGGACTTTCGAGCCGCCGTACTATCCGGTCGATTGCTCGACGGAAAGAACCCGCGATTATTACCGCAGTGTCCGTTCCGTATTTTCTGTCCGGGAACGGCCCTCCCTGCCTTCCGACACCGCCCGGTAAATCTGCGGTGAAAAATATCGGCGATTCTTATAAATTTTTAATACCTTTGCCCCGTTATTTCTGAAAACCGGAAACCGAGGACGATCGTGAAAACCTGCGCACTCTCTCTGCGACGACGACGATAGTTCCCCTGCATAGTTCCCGACCGTACCACGAAGGCCGGGCGATATGACAGAGGAACCTCCTCCTTGTATCCTGTCATGCCCATAACAAGGCAGGCGCTCCCTCTTTCAACCGGAAAATAACCGTTACATTCTACATAAATCTTGCACACAAGATGACAATCGATGATTTTGATGTCCTCGTGGCAACCGAAGAGCATACCAAATTCGCTCAGGAAATCTGCACCGAGATGGCCGAATCCGCCAAAGCGCGCGGCACCGGCATCGCCAAACGTACCCCGGAGTACGTAGCGTCCAAAATGCGTGAAGGGAAAGCCGTCGTAGCCTTCCATAAAGACGGACGCTGGGCCGGATTCAGCTACATCGAAAGCTGGGGTCATAACTCCTATGTGGCCAATTCGGGGCTTATCATCAATCCGGAGTTCCGCAAGTTGGGACTGGCCAAAGCGATCAAAACCAAAACTTTCTTCCTCTCGCTGGTCAAATTTCCGGGAGCCAAGCTGTTCGGCCTGACCACCGGTCTCCCGGTTATGAAGATCAATAACGAACTGGGCTACCGTCCGGTGATTTTCTCGGAATTGACTGACGACGAGACATTCTGGAAAGGTTGCGAAAGCTGTGTCAACTTCCCCATCCTGCAAAGCAAACAACACAAAAACTGTCTCTGCACGGCGATGCTGTTCGACCCGGCGGTGGACACGATCCGCGTGCCGTGGCCGACTGACTTACCCAAACCCGAAAACCTTAAATAACCGTTCGTTTATTTGTACTGTTCAGGTTCGAGGCGACTGTTCTCTTTGTGAACAACCGACGCTGCCAGCGCATCCGGAGACCGCTTGCGGGCTTTGGTGAGCGGCGAGGAGGAACCGAGTAGCGTTCCGAGACCAAAGACCGTGAACGGTCTTTGGCAAGGTAGCACGAGGAAGCCGCAGGCAAAACGAGCGTAGCGAAGTTAAAGAGAACAGTCGCCTCAAACCTGAACAGTACGGATAAACGAACGGTTAAAATACTAATTTGCGCTAAGATACGATTTTTTCGGGAGAACAGGCGCAAGAATGCGAATAAATCAGTATCTTCGGAAATTGTATAACAATCGAACTATCGCAAAAAACAGACAGATATGGTCAATAAAGTTATTCTGATCGGGAACGTAGGCGCCGAGCCGGAAGTACGCGCATTGGAGACCGGCATAAAAATGGCACGGCTGAGGATCGCCACCACCGAACGCATCTACAACTCCTCCACCGGCGAAAAACGCGAACACACCGAATGGCACACCGTCGTCCTCTGGCGCGGTCAGGCCGACTTCGCCGAGAAATATATCCGCAAAGGGAGCCAGGTTTACATCGAAGGGAAAATCCGGTCGCGCGAATGGACCGAAGAAGCCACCGGCAATAAACGGTACGCCATCGAAATCCTGGCCGACGAAATCCGACTGCTCGGCGGGCAACGGAGAAACGACGGCAACTACGGCGAACACCGCAGCGGGCCGCAACCGGGACACCCCGCCTACGGCAGCCGGCAAGAGGCGCAGAACACCGTTCCCGGACTGCCCAAAGACGCCGACGACCTGCCCTTCTGACCGCCCGCGGCAGGGAACAGCGGGAAGCTATTTTTCGTACCTTCGCGCTATGCCTAAAATAAACTTTCGACACGACAGCGCCCCCGCCCCGTCCCGCATCGCGGACGACACGGAGCGCAGAATCGCCTGGTACCGCCAGCGGGGACATGAAGTCCCCCCGCGGCGGCTCATCAAGACCCCCGAACAGATCGAAGGGATACGCCTCAGCGGAATCGTCAATACCGGCGTGCTCGACCTGATCGAAGAACGCATCCGGCCCGGCATGAGCACCGCCGAGATCGACCGGCTTGTGTACGACTACACCGTCTCGCACGGAGCCGTACCCGCTCCCCTGAACTACGAAGGATTCCCCAAAAGCGTGTGCACCTCCATCGACGAAGTGGTCTGTCACGGCATCCCCAGCGACAAAGTCATACTCAAAGAGGGCGACATCGTCAATGTCGATGTTTCGACCATCCTGAACGGCTATTACTCCGACGCCTCGCGCATGTTCATGATCGGCGAAGTGTCCGACGAGAAACGGAGGCTGGTCGAAGTGACGCGGGAATGCCTGCACATCGGGGCCGAAGCCGCCAAACCGTTCGGATTCGTCGGCGACATCGGCGCGGCGATCCAGCGGCACGCCGAAAAGAACGGCTATTCCGTCGTGCGCGACCTGTGCGGGCACGGCGTGGGGCTGGAATTCCACGAAGAGCCGGAAGTGACCCATTACGGCCGCCGCGGCACCGGGATGCTGCTCGTGCCCGGCATGGTCTTCACTATCGAACCGATGATCAACATGGGCGACTGGCGCGTCACCGTCGATCAGCGGGACGGATGGACCGTGCGTACCCGCGACGGCAAACCCTCCGCGCAATGGGAACACACGTTCGTCATGACCGAGTCGGGCGTGAAGGTCCTCACGCATTAGCTTCCGGACCGAACGGCGCACTGCCGTCCGTTATTCTCCGGTTCTCAGCCGGAAGTGAAGCCCGGCCCGCACACCGAGCGGCGCCGCAGGACCGGACAGGGAGACCATCTCCCGATTCGGGGTGAGATCTTATGCGCCTACACAACAAACAGCCCGCCGTGCCGCCGCACGGCACGACACCCGACCCGAAACATGTACGGACTGGCCGACTGCAATAACTTTTTCGTCAGTTGCGAGCGCGTCTTCGCGCCCCGGCTGGAAGGCATCCCCGTCGTCGTACTGAGCAACAACGACGGGTGCGTCATCTCGCGCTCGAACGAAGCCAAAGCCATCGGCATCCGAATGGGCCAGCCCCTGTTTCAGGCCTCCCCCCTCATCCGGCGGCACGGCGTGCAGGTGCTGTCGTCCAACTATGCGCTGTACAGCGACATGTCCCACCGAGTGATGACCACCCTCCGCTCGCTGGTTCCCGCCGCCGAGGTCTACTCCATCGACGAAGCTTTCCTCGACCTGTCGGGCATACCGACCGGCGAACTATCCGCACTGGGGCGCCGCATCGCCTCGACCGTGCGCCGTCATACCGGCATCCCGGTCAGTATCGGCACGGCTCCTTCCAAAACGCTCGCCAAAATAGCCAGCAAACTCTGCAAACAGTACCCGAAACTGCACGACAGCTGCCTGATGTACCGGCCGGAAGACATCGCCAAAGTACTGCGGACATTTCCCGTACAGGACATCTGGGGCATCGGGCGGCGGCACGGCCCGATGCTGCGCGGAGCCGGCATCTTCACCGCCGGACAATTCGTACAAGCCAGGGAAGAGTGGATCCGCCACCGCATGGGAGTCGCCGGCCTTCGGACCTGGAAAGAACTCCGCGGCGAACCCTGCATCGGATTCGAACACACGCCGCCCGCCAAACAGCAGATATGCACTTCGCGCAGTTTCGCCGCCGCAGCGACCGATCCGGACGACCTGCGCCGGGCGGTGGCCCTCTTCACGGCCCAGTGTGCGGAAAAACTGCGCAGGCAAGGCAGCGTCTGCAGCGAAGTGCAGGTCTTCATCGCCACCAACCGGCACCGCCCGGAGCTTCCCCAACAGTACGCGAACCGTATCCTGTCGCCGCCGACGCCGACAGACAGTACGCTGGAACTGACCGTACTGGCCGAACGCGCCCTGCGCAGCATCTTCACGCCGGGATTCGGATACAAGAAAGCCGGAGTCATCCTCAGCGGGATCGGCCCCCGCGCGGCCGTGCAGACCTCGCTGTTCGACCCCTCGGACCGGGGACGGCAAACCCGGCTGATGAAAGCGCTCGACCAAGTGAACGGCCGCTTCGGCCGACACACGCTCGTCACCGCCGCGCAAGGGTTCGATCCGGTAAAAACCAATCGTAACCACGTCTCGCCGAACTATACCACTTCATGGGACGAACTGCCGGAAATCAAAGTCTGAAACCGACCGCCGAGGTCGGCCGCCGGCCCGTTACGACCGGAGACGAAGCTCCGTTCCGCGTAAAAAGCGATCCGTTTTTCCGGTAACGGACGAAAATCGGAACCGTTGTGCTACTTTTATGGTCGATTATTAACCTAAAGAGCGATGGAAAACCGATTACTCGACCTGAACGCCTCCTCCGACCGGCTGCCGGACATCGACCTGCCCGTGGATTTTTTCGCCTGGGTGGACATCACCCCGGAGGTGTTGGGCTGGTATAATATCCCCTGCAAGATCAAAGCCGGTATTTTCGTCCTTTGCACGGAAGGCGAACTGACGGCCACGATCAACCTGAAAGAGTGCCGGATCCGGAAAAACCACTTCATCGTCGTGGCGCCGGGCAGCGTGATCCAGTTCCACGATTCGGGCACCGATTTTCGGCTTTCGTTCGTGGGTTTCTCGTCCCGTTTCGTCGGCAAGGTGAACCTGCTCAAATCGACGATGGACTTTTTTCCGGTCATGATCGAAAATCCCGTGCTGCCGCTGACAACCGAAGCCGCCGGCATCTACAAGGACCTTTTCTCGCTCCTGCACCGAATGTTCACCGGCGACATGCTGACCCATCCGGAAATACAACGATGCATACTGGAATCGCTGCTGTACGGCATATCGGGCATGTACAAAAAGGCGGAAAGCGAAGACGGGAACCGCCGGCTGAGCCGCGGCGAAGAGATATGCAAAGAACTGTTGCGGTTGGTGATGAAACATTATGCCAGGGAACGCCGGGTATCGTTCTATGCGGACGAGATGCGCCTCTCGGCCCAACACCTCTGCACGACGGTCAAACAACAAACGGGCAAGACGGTGGCCGACCTGATCGCGGAGGTGGTCATCATGGACGCCAAAGCGCTGCTCAAATCGACCAATATGCCGGTCAAGGAAATTTCCATTTCGCTGAATTTCCCGAACGTATCCTTTTTCGGCAAATATTTCAAACGCTACGTGGGCATGAGTCCGCAACAGTACCGCAACAGCTGACCGCTTCCGACCGGGCGCGTGCCCCTTTCTCACGGAGGGAACACAAAACGGCAACCATACGGACATTTCGTCCGACGACCTGCCGGACAAGTGTCGTATATCGGAACGCCGCCTTTTAGCGCCGCACGATGAATATCTCGTTTGAAAAGAACCGGATCGAACCGCCAGAAATCGGACTCGCAGGGGTATGAAAATTCAGGCGCCGGTACCAGATACCGCATAAATGCGGTAAATTGGCTGAAAAAACCGGAGGCACGGTATCGTCTCGGTCAATGCGGCAATGCGGCCTATGCTTCGAAATCATCTTTTTCCGCTTGCTTTCGCCGGTCTTTGCGCGGGTACTCTGCTGGCTACCTCCGACGCTTTTATCGACAGCCGGATACTCCCCAAGCGGTACGCATTCGCATTCGGTATCGCGGCGATACTGACGGTTGCGGCTATTGCCGGCCATACCGATCGCGACCGATTCCGGAGGCAGACGGCGCGATTTTGCGCCGTCGTCATCGGTGCCGCCTGTCTCGCAGAGGCTGTCACAGGCATACTTCAATTCATGCAACTATGGCCCGCCTATGGAAAATTCCGCGTAACCGGTACTTTCGACAATCCGGCGGGCTTTGCGGCAGCTTTATGCTGCGGGTTGCCGTTCATACTGTCATTTTTGAATGAGGAACGCCGGGCGATGCGTTATTCGGCTGTCGCCGCCACGATACCGGTCGTCGTCGGAATCGTTCTGTCCGGCTCCCGTACCGGGATGCTATGCGGCGCCATCGTTCTGGCGGTCCGCGTTTACGGCACACTCGGACGCAGGAGGCGCTTACGGCGGAGCGTACCGTTGCTGGCGCTCTTGCTGCTGGCGGGACTCTATCTCCTGAAAAAGGATTCCGCCGACGGACGGCTGCTCGTCTGGCGTTGTTCGTTGGAGATGATAATCGACAAACCCCTCTTCGGCCACGGTCCCGGAGGGTTCACGGCCGAATATATGAACTACCAGACCGATTATTTCCGAACACATCCCGACAGTCCATACGCGCAGCTGGCCGATTCGGTCCATCACCCGTTCAACGAATACCTGTTGGCGGCGGTCGATTACGGGTGTCTCGGCCTGCTCGTGTTGATCGTGTCGGGCGCGGCGATCGTACGGCGGTACAGCCGGGCAGCCGGGGAAGGTCCTCTAATTCGGGCGTCCGGTTCCTGTCTGTTGGCGATCGGGATTTTCGCCATTTTTTCGTATCCGTTTTTCTATCCTTTCACTTGGGCAATGGCATTGTTCAGCCTGTGGATCGTGTTCGGGCGTCCGGGGTTATCCCGTCGGTTGCCTCGCTGTTTGGCTGTCGGGGCGGCAGCGACGCTGTGCGTATTCGCCCTCCGGGATATGCGAAATCAATATGCCTGGCAACGTGCCGACCGTATGGCCACTGTCGGGAATCCGACGAACGCGCTGCCATTGTACGAAAAATGGTATCCGAAGCTTGCCCGAGATCGGTATTTTTTGTACAATTACGCATACGTATTGAACGAGGCGGGGGAATATGCCGAGAGTTTGGCGGTAGCCGAGGCTTGCAGCGAGCGATGGGCCGACTATCACGTGGAGTTGCTGCGGGGCGAGGCGGCTTTCAAACTGGAACGGTACGGCGAGGCGGAACGGCATTTCGCGCAGGCGGCCCGGATGTGCCCTTCGCGGTTTATGCCGCTGTATAAGTTGGTTACGATCTATCAGGCAACCGAACGGAAGAACAAGGTGTACGACTTGGCGAAACGAATACTGGCCAAGGAGGTGAAAATTCCGTCTGCGACCGTTACGGCCATCCGCCATGAGATGCGCCGAATAGTCGATACGACGAATAAAGTTCAATAACCTAAATCCCCGTAACCATGAAAAGAGAGACATTACGAAACGGTTTGACACTGACCGTCCTGTCGATCACGATTTGTCTGTCGGCAGCAGTGTCGGTAACTTCCTGTCAGAAACAGAGTTTCGAGGAAGAATCGCCCGCGCCCCGAAGCGCCATGAACAAAGCCGAGTTACCGTATCTGGATTTTACGACCGGCTACAACGGCACAGGCATTGCGTCCGACGAAGATTGGAAAATATTCGGCCAGGCTTTACAACGTGCAAATGTCAGAAAAACTGACGGAGTCTGGCAAATGGACGCAAAATCAGCTGAAGACATTAATGTTTCACCAACGGTTTTTTCTTACTTAATCCGGATCATCGAGAATAGCAACACGCCTATTTTTCCCGATTTAGCGGCTCTGCGTATCGTTCCGCGAGTAATTCTTCCCGGCGAAGGAGATCCGCTGGAAGAGCCGACCCGAAGCGATTGCGTCGCTTCCTGTTTCGGGTGGATACACGACATGATGGGTTTCGGACCGTCATACGATTCGGCGAACTCGTGGATTAACAGCACTTTCGGAAGCGGAGTGCCGAGCAATCAGATGGAATCCACTTTGAAACATTTTTACGGTCCGAATAATGTATCCTCATTTCCGGTCAATAATCAAAACGGCATATACGACGATTCCACCTCGGCCGTAATTCTTAATTATAAGGTAGACACCTCAGGCCATGCTGTTATTTATGAAGGGACATTCAATGGTACGCACATAGTTATAGACCCTCAATTTGACAATACTGAACGATTGATAGATTCCACCGATGTTATATCCGCATTTAAGGTTACGAAATAACTTAACTACTTTTTCCGATGATTCGCCGAATACTGTTATTCGTTATCGGAACCGGTGGAATCGTACTCCGCGCATCAGCTCAGGAGAAAGGCATCGCCATCTCTCCGGTCGCCGATTCCATCGCTGCCGTAAACCACGTGGTACGAAACCCTCCTCGTAAGTTCCATGCGACGGATGATTTTTTCGTCTGGAAGATGGGACACTCCTGGCAACGCGTCAAACCGAACGAGCCTCGCAAGATATTCGGACAACACGGAACGGTCGGTTATCCGTTTCGATCCGACGATCGGCAGTGTATCGTAGTATACAATGTATTGTTTGCTTATCCATTGACAGATGCCAAAGGAAAATCGGATGACGGATTTTATACCGACCATAATCTCAGGCATCGCAATGCCATACAGGCAGACTTGCTTGCTCTGTCTCAGGGCAAGAATTCGCTCCGGTTCGAGAACTCCGTCAGGGTTCGTTCCGACCGGAAAATTCGCAGGCAATACCATGCCGACTCCCTGTTCCTGATCGATATCCGGATGCCTGAACCGTTGATACGGGACTGCACGGTCTATACGCATTGCGTCCAAATGTATTTATCTAAAAAAGAACATCGTCATTTGTGTTTCAGTTGGTTCTTCACCGACGAAGGTTACGCCCGACGACAGAAATATATGCGGGCGATAGAGGGAAAGGTCTATTTCAAGAAAAACCGGCGGAAATTATCGGCAAACCGGTGAAAGTCCCGTCGGGCACGGTCGAGGCTATCAAACGGAAAATTCGGAAACGGCTCGGAACCGTTCCCGAATAGTTACGACAAGGCCCGTACCGTTTCCCGGCGCGGGCCTTGTCTGTTACGGGCGCGGGTAGGTTAATCGAGCGCTTCGATATATTTCGCCTCGTCGAACGTCCCC
>ENA-ORMO01003390-ORMO01003390.1-human-gut-metagenome-genome-assembly--contig:-NODE-3390-length-10441-cov-13.044579_pt1 | contig 10441 bp, 8 predicted proteins | sample MGYA00242106_ERZ509001 | MGnify/ENA primary metagenome ERZ509001 (study PRJEB26280, sample SAMEA2338736) | human gut metagenome | biome: human gut; feature: human-associated habitat; material: faeces... | reverse complement strand
GCAGCCGGGGAGATAGCGGTGCCCTGTACCTGCAATCCGCTACAGCAGGGGTGATGCCAATCCGAGGCTTGTATCCTGTGGAGCTGCCCTCTATAAGTGGCGTTGACGTTTGGGTCTTACGCAACAGGAATCTGTGAACCGTGTCAGGACAGGAATGTAGCAGCACTAAGCAGAAGCTCTTGTGTGCCGTAAGGGTGCCTGGGCTGAGTTAACTGTAGAGGTAACGTCTGTGGGACCATTCCGAAGTGCGGCGCGCAAAAAAGAATATTCATGATGCAGGTCATCATATAAAAAAGCATTCAGAATTTTATCTATTGATAATTTCCTGAATGCTTTTCTTATTTTTGTAATTTGCAAAAAGTCCATATATTAACAGAAGCAGGAAAGAGCCTTATACAATTTCCATCAGATAAAAAAATGATTAATCTTCCACTGCCTGTACCTGACTTTTGTTCTTATATTTCTTCATCACATGAAAATAATAAGGAATCAGCGGGATCAGTGCAGCGATCCATGCGGTCGGGTCAGCCATACAGACACCGGCAAAGGAAGTATGTCCCGCAACCAATACGACAATTCCGGTTCTCGCCACCAGTTCAAATACCCCGCCAAGCATTGGCACAAGTCCATATCCCATTCCCTGCAGAGTATTTCGATAGAGGAAAATACTTCCGAGAAACGGATATGCCCAGAATACTGTCCGGAAATAAGTAACAGACACATTTACTACGTCCTGTTCCAATGGATCTACGAAAAGATATGTCAGATATTTTCCGAAGAAAAACATCAGGAACATAACAAAAACGCTCCATCCCAGGACCATCATCTGCGTGTAACGAACTCCCTGTTTCACACGATCCATTTTTCCTGCGCCCCTGTTCTGACCTACATAGGTTGCAATGGTTGCACCGAAGGCTGTAAATACTGTGGCAAAAATATTCTGGATCTTACCGGCAGCAGAGAATCCGGCCATATGTACAGGTCCGTAAATATTGACCGCGCTCTGTACAATAATGGTTCCGATTGCTGTAATCGAAAACTGCAGTCCCATAGGAATTCCAAGCTTCAGAAGTCTACCAAAGCTGTCCCAGCATATCTCAAAATCCTTCCGCTTCAGATGAAGAATTGGAAATCTTTTTACAATATAAATCAGGCAGCACACTGCCGAAATTCCCTGTGCGATCACTGTGGCATATCCGCATCCTTCTACGCCCATTCCAAAGACTACAATAAAAACTACATCCAGAATAACATTGATCACAGCCGAAATGATCAGGAAATACAGTGGAGACTTGGAGTCACCCAACGCACGCAGGAAAGCCGCAAGTGCATTGTATGCACCCGTGATAATAAGACCTGCATAAATAATTCCCATATATGCAGTTACATCACCAAATACCTCTTCCGGCGAATTCATCAGATGCAGAATTGGTTTGTTCGCAAGACTGAATCCTATTGTCATGACAATGGAAAATGCAGCCATAAGGTAAATGGACATGGCAACATAATGGCGCATCCTGTCAAACTTTTTCGCTCCGAACATCTGGGCTACGATAATCGCAAATCCGCTGCTGAGTCCATTCAGCCAGCCAGTCACAAAAAACATCAGTGAACCGGTGCTTCCGATAGCTGCAAGAGCATTTACTCCGATAAATTTTCCGGCAACAATGGAATCTGCAATATTATAAAACTGCTGAAAAAGATTTCCCAGGCACATTGGGATCATAAATTTTATTATCAGGCTCACCGGACTGCCGACGGTCATGTCGTTTGTTGTATCTTTTTTCATTTTTTATTCGCCTCTTTTTATTTCTGCCTGTAACATTAATCCTGTTACTTCTATTACTTTTATTACTCTTATTGCCTTTAAGATTTTTCCTGTTTTTGTTTTTCCGTTTTTTACTTTTATTGTTCCGGTTCTCTCTCGAAATTCTCCTGTGCAGCTTTAAGGGCTGCCTTTTCCTGCTTCTTTTTTTCACGAAGCTTTCTGAAAAATTCAGATAACATAGAAGAACATTCCTCTTCCAGAACTCCCTGTGTAATCTTTACCTGATGATTAAATCCATCCACCTGCAAAAGATTCATCACAGAACCCGCGCAACCCGCTTTGGCATTCATACAGCCGATCACTACTTCATCTATTCTGGACTGGACAAGTGCCCCGGAGCACATCTGACATGGTTCCAGCGTCACATACATAGTGCATCCCTCCAGCCGCCAGTCTCCAAGTTTTTTACTGGCTTTGCGGATTGCATTCAGTTCTGCATGGGAAAGTGTGTTTTTATCTGTGTTTCTTCTGTTATATCCACGTGCGATGATCTTACCCTCATGCACGATCACACAGCCGATTGGCACTTCTTCCAGAGCTTCTGCCTTCTTCGCCTGACGGATAGCTTCTTTCATAAAACGTTCCTGATCTGTCAACTTTTCTTTTCCTTTCTGCTGTTGCATCACTACCAGAATAGCAAAAAGAAAGCCTGAAAACCAATTGGTTTCAGACTTCCTATGCGTAGTCGAAGCGACGGGATTCGAACCCACGACCTCTGCGTCCCGAACGCAGCGCTCTACCAAACTGAGCCACGCTTCGTCAATGCAAGTGCTATTATATTAATAAAATTGCAGTTTGTCAATAGATTTTTTCAAATTTTTTAATTTTTTTGAATATTTTTGTTATTGAGAGCGGAATGAACAGTGGCATATTTTTTTGTAACAGTCATATACATTATTGAATCTGGTTTTACGGAGGAAGGATTTTGTCTGGATATCGGCGTTTTATCGCATATGTATATGACTATGAAAACGGAAAGAAAGGCAGCAACTGCGGATTTATTAAAGTTGAAGTAAAAGATCAGCAATGTTCTGTTGAGATTCATCTGCATTGTCCGGAGCTGCCTGAAAATGTAAAATGCAATATTTATGGATTTACACGAAAGGATGGCCTGATCAACGGAATTCTTCTGGATACCTGCGAGACAGAGAAAGAAACTGTAGAATGCCTGATCATAACAGATGCAACAGATATGAATGACTCCGGCATTGCAATTGGTAAGATGGGTGGAATGATCATTACTTCAGATACCGGTGGATTCTTTGGTACTGAATGGGACGATCAGCCTATACGTCCGGAGAATTTCCATGAAATAAAAGCTATGCCTGCCGCAGATATTCCTGAGTCTGTGAAAATCACCTCACAAAAACCCGAAATTCCGGCAGGTATGGTATTACAGGAAATGCCCGAAGAACCAGAAGATATTTCAGAAAAACCTGAAAATATCTCGCTTACAAAAGTTCCTGACGACACTTTATCAGTCGAACCATCTGCCAACATTCCGGCTCAGGGAACGTCTGCTGATAATCCAGGAGAAGTGTCATCTACTATCTCAGATAATACTGTTGAAGATACCAATAGTTCTGAAAATACCAGCACTCCTGTCCCGGAAAGAAGTGCAGAAAACAGAAAAACCTCTGCCGAATTTTCCCCCTTCTCCGATGGCGAACTGATCGCTGCATGGAAGATACACCTTGATGATCTGAAGCGTTTTCCGCGGCATTACTGTGCACTGCGCAATAACCGATTTCTCCAGTACGGGCATTATAATTTCGGATATTTGCTTTTAGGACAAAGAAATAACGGACAGTATATCCTCGGCGTTCCCGGCGTTTATAATCAGCAGGAACGCTTTATGGCAAATATGTTTGGCTTTCCTTATTTCAAAGAAAGCAGCTATATAGAGATTCCAAAAATGCGCGGCGGTTACTGGTATCGTTTAATCGATGCCCCGGATTCCCACAGATAAAATCGTCTTTTGAAGAATCTTCTGAAAATTCTGAAGTTCTTCAAAAGTATAGCTTCCATATCCAGGCCTGAGGACTCCGTCTGAGTCCTTATAAGCCTGCAGATAATATTCTTTCGCTCCTGCCAGCCACCCGGCGATTTCTTCAAAATCCTTCTGCGTATGCAGTTCCCGTACTACTGTTGTTCTGAATTCATAGTCCAGATTCCCATGCAGCAGAAAATCTGCTGTCTCAAAAATACTGTCCATATCAGGCTTTTCTATTCCGGTCAGATTTCCATAGTTATCCGGACAGGCTTTGATATCCATAGCTACTTTATCGATCAGTCCGACTTCTGCCAGATGTTTTACAATCTTCGGACGTGAGCCATTGGTGTCCAGTTTAACAGCATAGCCCAGCTCTTTGATTTTTCCCAGAAATTCCTCCAGACCATCTGACAGTGTAGGTTCCCCTCCTGAAATGCAGACCCCGTCCAGAATCCCCTTTCTTTTTTTCAAAAAAGTCAAAAGTTCCTCCTGACTGTAATCCGGCTGTTCTCCGGGAGCCACAACCAATATACCATTCTGACAGAACGGACAGCGGAAATTGCATCCACCCAGAAATATAGTACTGGCTACCTTTCCCGGATAGTCCAGCAATGTCGTTTTATTAAAGCCACAGATTCTCATTGTTTATCTCCATTCCAATTATATTTTACCGTATATAAATCTGATATATCATTTTATCATCAGGCATCTGAATCCTCAAGTTAAACCACCTATGTTATAGCAATCCGGACAAAAATCCGAAAAAAAGAACCCTGTTTTACCAGAGTTCTTAATCACATTATTGTTTTGTTATCAGTTCAGCTGATAAACCTCAGCAGACTGAAGTCCGAAGCTTAATGCTTCTGAATGGCTGTCGCAATAAATATCAACGTGTCCGTAAGGTGTTCCCAGGTCCTCTACTGTATAGACATTTCCGTTGATCAAAAGCTGTGTTCCAAAGGGTACTCCCGCCATAGCCACAGTACGTCCTGCTGTCGGGACTGTTCCGCTGGCTGTCAGGTTACCTGCTGTACCGCAGCACTGTGCGCAGTTGCAATATGCAGTCAATGTAAAATTGCCAAGGTATTTTCCCTGACCGGAAGAACTGTCTGAGGATGCCTGGCTGTCAGATGTATCTTCTGATTCGCTATCGTCAGAGTCTCCCTCATAGGAATCTGCATCGTTCTCTTCGTATATATCTTCATCAGCAGAATCCCCTGAATCTTCAGAATTATCATCAGATTCTTCAGTCTCCGAAGAATCCTGACTGTCCGAAGAGTCTTCCTCATAGGAATCTGTATCTTCTTCATAATCATCAGAACTCTCTTCCGCAGCCTGTTCCTGTGCCGCTGCCGCCTCTGCTTCGGCCTGTGCCTGCGCTGCCTCTCTGGCTGCTTTTTCCTCTTCTGCCTGCTGCACAAGCTGAGCAATACTGTTGTCTGCATTATTGATTTCTGCGGTCAGTGCTGCTGCCTCTTCCTGGTTTGCGCTGATCTGGCTTACATAGGAAGAGATGTTATCACTTGTGCTTGCTGCAAGATTCTGAACCTCCTGCTGTTTGGCTGCTCTCTCTTCAAGAAGCTGATCAATAGCAGCCTTCTCTTCCTCAGCAGTTGTTTCCTGATCTTTGATAGTATTCTGGAGATTCTCGCATTTCTCCAGCATAGTCCTGTCATACTGGGAAATCTTCGCAACACTCTCTGCATTGTTGAGGAACTCAGAAAGATCCTTAGATGACAGCAAAGTCTCTAATGCAGATGTACCGCCATTCTCATACATATACTGGATGCGGAGCTTCATATCATCATATTGTTTATTTAATGCCTTCTTGGCTTTCTTTAATTCTGTGTGAAGCTGTTTCAGCTCATTCTCTTTCTCTCCGGCCTGTATGCTGAGTTCAGAAATTGCATTAGTCAGGTCTTCATACTGTGTATTCAAATCAGACAGATAGTTCTCCAACTCCTGCTTCTTGCTCTGAAGGCTGTCAATATTCGCCTGTGTCTGGGCAAGTCCGGCTTCTGCCTGCTGTTTCTGAGCCTGCATATCAGCAATCGCATCTTCTGTTGCATATGCAGTTGTTCCCATAGAAAAAGTAAGCATTCCGGCCAGCAGTAATGAAAAAACTTTTTTCTTCATAAATCAATCACCTTTCTCGTTAATCTGAAACCCAGTATATCATATTTCGTAAAAAAATCAACACTTTTCATTAACTTATGTAATAATTATGTAACATTTTGCGTTTTCACCAATGCTAACAAAAACAGGCACTGCCCTTTTTCAGAGACAGTGCCTGTGCTTCTTCTTATTTGTTTACAGTTCTTTATTCACCGGTTATTCCGCTTCTGCAGCTTCTTCCGATTCCGCATCCATAACTTCCTGGAACTTGTCCAGAATAATTGTCTGGATCCTGTCACGTGTTGCAGAATTAATCGGATGTGCAATATCACGATATTCTCCGTCTGTTGCCTTACGGCTTGGCATAGCAATAAATAACCCTTTTTCTCCTTCAATCACCTTAATATCATGTACTACAAATTCATCATCGATCGTTATGGAAACAACCGCCTTCATCTTTCCTTCTTTTGCTACCTTCCTCACACGCACGTCAGTAATATTCATGATACAAATTTACTCCTTTCGATTTACCGAATCTATCCGGCTGTTTTATTTACAGTATATATCTGTCATTTTTCTCTACGACGATCTTCACTTCACCGTCGCCGCAGTAATACGAATTTGCACGAATAGTATCCCGGCTTTCAACAATGCAGTTCTCAATATGAGTATTATCTCCCAGATATACATTGTTCAAAATCACAGAGTTCTTGATCACACAGTTATTTCCTACAAATACGTCTTTAAAAAGGACGGAATTCTCCACCGTACCATTAATAATACATCCGCTGGCAACCAGGCTGTTCTTCACCTGTGCTCCCGGATTGTATTTTGCAGGAGGCAGATCATCAATCTTTGTCTTAATTGTCGGTTCCTGTTTGAAGAAATAGTTTCTGATCTCCGGTTTCAGGAAATCCATATTTGTCTTATAATATGCTTCCGCTGTAGAAATATTGCTCCAGTATGTGTCAATCTTATATCCATAGATTCTCTTAAGATTCTTGTAGCGGATCAGAATATCCTTTACAAAATCATGTCTGCCTTCCAGTGCAGCTCTCTCGATCAGTTCGATCAACTGTCTTCTTCGGATAACATAGATACCTGTTGAAATTGTATTATAAGAAGAAACCATTGGCTTCTCTTCAAATTCCTCAATCCTGCAGTCCTCATTCATACGGAGAACACCAAATCTCTCAATCTCATTGGGATCATCGCAGGTAGTGCATACTACCGTAACATCTGCACGTTTCGCAATATGATATTCAAGAACCTTGTTGTAATCCATCTTGTAAACACAGTCGCCGGATGCGATCACTACATATGGTTCATGACTGCTTTTAAGGAATTCCAGATTCTGATAAATAGCATCTGCTGTTCCCTGATACCACAGACTGTTCTCTTTTGTAATCGTAGGTGTAAATACAAAGAGACCACCCTGTTTTCTTCCGAAATCCCACCATTTGGAAGAGCTTAAATGTTCATTCAGAGAACGGGCATTGTACTGTGTCAGAACAGCAACTCTCTGAATATGGGAGCTTGCCATGTTGCTCAGTGCGAAGTCGATACTTCTGTAGCTTCCGGCGATCGGCATTGCTGCGATTGCCCTCTTATTTGATAATTCTCTCATGCGGTTATTATTACCGCCAGCCAAAATAATACCTATCGCTCTCATTATTCGTCACCGTCCTTTGCTGTAATCACCTGTCCGCCAGCCAACTCACCATCAGGATAATCCTCAGGAACAGTTATGCCTGAGATTGCTGTATTCTTTCCAACCCTTACATTATCCGGGATCACGCTTCGTTCACCAACCGTAGCAATTCCAAATGCATAAACTGCAGGTTTCAGCACATTCGGTGCTTCCTCACCACATCCCAGTACAACATTGTTTCCAATAGTAACATCCTCGGCAATAATAGCCTTATCCATCTGTACGCCCTCACCAATGGTAGAATTGCGCATGATAATGGAATCACGGATCACGCTGCCTTTTCCGATCACAACATTTGGTCCGATCACAGAATTATGTATTTCCCCATAAATTTCTGCACCCTCACCGATCAGACATCTGTCTGTAACCGCATCTGCCGAAATATACTGAGGCGGGATAATATCTCCCTTTGTGTAAATCTTCCAGAATTCTTCATAGAGATTAAATTCCGGAATAATATCGATCAGTTCCATATTGGCTTCCCAATAAGAACCAAGTGTTCCTACATCCTTCCAGTATCCATTGTATTCGTAGGCGAAAAGTCTCTCACCTTTCTCCTTGCAGTATGGAAGAACATGTTTGCCAAAATCACAGCTGTTCTGATCCTTCAGAGACATCAGTGCTTCCTTTAAAGCAGGCCAGCTGAAAATATAAATTCCCATGGACGCCAGATTGCTGCTTGGATGCTCCGGTTTCTCCTCAAATTCCGTAATGCGTCCTATGTCATCTGTTACCATGATACCAAAACGGCTTGCTTCCTCAATAGGTACCGGCATACAGGCAATCGTCACATCCGCTTTATTCGCTTTATGGAAATCAAGCATTACTTCATAATCCATCTTATAGATATGGTCACCGGATAAGATCAGGACATAATCCGGATTATACTGTTCCATGTAATCCATATTCTGGAATATTGCATTGGCCGTTCCTGTGTACCACTCACTGCTGGTGCTCTTCTCGTAAGGCGGAAGTACTGTTACACCACCTTCGTTTCTGTCAAGATCCCATGGAATACCAATTCCGATATGTGTATTAAGTCGCAATGGCTGATACTGTGTCAATACACCCACTGTATCGATGCCTGAATTAATACAGTTACTTAAGGGAAAATCTATGATACGATATTTCCCGCCAAAAGCAACTGCAGGTTTCGCTACTTTTTCTGTCAGTACACCCAGTCTGCTGCCCTGACCGCCGGCCAGAAGCATAGCTATCATTTCTTTCTTAATCATGCAATCACCTCTTGTTGTAGTTATGGTAACTATTCGTCAGTCTGCTGTTTCGCGAGGCACTGAACAGTTACAGGTTATGATTATTTGATTATAACACACTTTCATCTGTTAGTGAACATTATTTACAATTTTTGTTTTTTATTTTTTGTTTTTTTATGATTTTTGCACACGTTTTTTATTCGGCCTGTATTTCTGCCGATATATTATTAGGCATTTTTTATATATCCAATGTCGTTTTTTGTGATTTTTTATCAACAAAAAGAAGTCCTTTTCATTTTAAGGTACAGGGAGTATAATAAACAGACAGACAAAACAGTTCCAGTAACTGTGCTAATATTTCACAGTTATCGGATTTATAAAGATTTGTAAATAATTGATCAAGGAGAACATACTATGTATCAGATAGATTTTCACAAACCACTTCATATACATTTTATCGGTATCGGCGGCATCAGCATGAGCGGACTGGCCGAGATTCTTCTCGGCGAGGATTTTGTCATTTCCGGTTCCGATTCCAAATCCAGTCCTCTTACTCAGGCACTGGAGAAAAAGGGAGCCACCATCTATTACGGACAGCGTGCCACAAACATTACCGATGACGTAGATGTTGTGGTATATACCGCGGCTATCCATCCCGACAACCCGGAATTTGCCTGCGCAAAGGAAAAAGGCCTTCCAATGCTCACACGTGCAGAACTTCTCGGACAGATCATGAGGAATTATGATACTCCTGTTGCCATTTCCGGAACTCATGGAAAAACAACCACAACATCTATGGTATCTCACATTCTTCTTGCAGGAGACTGTGACCCGACCATCAGTGTGGGAGGTATTCTTCCTGCTATCGGCGGAAACATCCGTGTGGGCAATTCTGAGACTTTTGTCACAGAAGCCTGTGAATACACCAACAGCTTTCTGAGCTTTTTCCCGAAGATCAGTATTATCCTGAATATGGATGCAGACCATCTGGATTTCTTTAAGGATATTGACGATATCCGTCATTCCTTCCGCCGCTTTGCAGAGCTTCTTCCTGCTGACGGTACACTGATCATTAATGCAGATACTCCGAAATATGAAGATATCATCCGGGATCTTCCATGTAATGTGATTACTTATGGTCTGGAACATGATGCAGATTATCAGGCAGCAGATATCACTTATGACAAATATGGACATGCTTCCTTCACTGTTCTGCGCAACGGCGTTAAGGTTGGCAGCTATTATCTGAAAGTGCCGGGCATCCACAATGTTTCCAATGCACTGGCAGCAATTGCCCTTGGCCATCTTCTTGGTCTTTCCGAAGACGTAATCATCAAGGGACTTGGAAGCTTCACCGGTACAGACCGCCGTTTCCAGTATAAAGGAGAAGTTGCAGGGGTTACGATCGTAGACGATTATGCACATCATCCTACAGAGATTGAAGCAACTCTTCATGCCGCACACAATTATCCACATAAGAAATTATGGTGTGTATTCCAGCCACATACATATACCCGTACCAAAGCTCTGCTTCCGGAATTTGCCAAAGCACTCAGCCTGGCAGATCATGTGGTAGTTGC
>ENA-ORMO01003388-ORMO01003388.1-human-gut-metagenome-genome-assembly--contig:-NODE-3388-length-10442-cov-6.110234_pt1 | contig 10442 bp, 11 predicted proteins | sample MGYA00242106_ERZ509001 | MGnify/ENA primary metagenome ERZ509001 (study PRJEB26280, sample SAMEA2338736) | human gut metagenome | biome: human gut; feature: human-associated habitat; material: faeces... | reverse complement strand
CCCCGGCGGCCCATGGGCCGCCGGGGATCGTTCTCTTGGGGATGATGCCTGGGTCACTGGACCTCCGGGGTAAAGCCCAGGTCCTCCAGCTCGCTGACAGCGGTCTTCACGCAGTTCTCGCAGCCGTCCACGGTGACGGCCTTTTCCTCCAGGCTTACCTGGAACTTGAGATCTGCCTCCGTCAGGGCGTTGGTGATCCGCCGCACGCAGTTTTCGCACATCATGTCGGGTACTTTGATGGTCTTCATGGAAATTCCTCCTCTATATAATATCATCATTTCTGGTCATAACAGCTTGGGGCTCTTGGGCGGTCCGCTCACTTCATCAGCCGCTCCACCGTCCGCACCAGCTCGTCCACGATCTCCGGGTCGTCCCGGCGGATGCCGTCCACCACGCAGGTGCGGATATGGTTGGCCAGCAGCTCCCGGGAAAAGGCGTTCAGGGCGGACTGGATGGCGGAGACCTGGGTGAGGATATCGGTGCAGTAGGCCTCTTTTTCCACCATGCCCCGGACGCCCCGAACCTGGCCCTCGATGCGGCTGAGGCGCTTGAGCAGAGCCTGATATTCGTCGGCCTCCCGGTGCTTGTGCTTGCAGCAGCACGCCGGAGGGTCCTCCTCGGCGTCCTTGACGGCCACTTGCAGATCCAGCCCCATCTCCCGGTTCAGCCGGTCCAGCTGGCGCTGAGCCTCCCGCTCTTCCTCTGTCATAAGATCTCCTCCTCTTAAAAATCGATCCAATGGATCGCCGTCACAGCTTGGCCCGGCCCAGCCGCAGGGCGTTGCCCACCACACATACAGAGCTCAGGCTCATGGCCGCTCCGGCGAACATGGGGGAGAGCAAAGGGCCGCCGAAGAGATGCAGCAGGCCTGCCGCGATGGGGATGCCGATGGTGTTGTAGCAGAAGGCCCAGAACAGGTTCTGCTTGATGTCCCGCAGAGTCAGGGCAGACAGCCGCAGGGCCCGGGGCACATCCTGGAGGTCCGAGCGCATCAGCACGATGTCGGCGGACTCGATGGCGATGTCGCTGCCGCTGCCGATGGCGCAGCCCACGGTGGCGGCGGTGAGGGCCGGGGCGTCGTTGATGCCGTCGCCCACCATCATCACCTTGCGGCCCTGAGACTGGAGCCGCTCCACCACGCCGGCCTTCTCCTCTGGCAGCACCTCGGCGATGACTTCGTCCACACCCACCAGGGAACCGATGTGCTCCGCCGCCGCCCGGTTGTCGCCGGTCAGCAGCACGGTCCGGATGCCCTGCCCGCGCATTTTCTGGATGGCGGCGGCGCTGGTCTCTTTCACCGGATCGGCCACAGAGATCAGGCCCAGCAGGGTGCCGCCCCTGGCGAAGTACATGGGGGTCTGGCCCTGGGCGGAGAGGCGCTCCGCATCAGATGCCAGAGAGGAGACGTCCACGCCGTGCTCCTCCAGCAATCGGCGGTTGCCGGCCAGGACGGTCTCGCCGCCCAGCACGGCCTTCAGGCCCCGGCCAGACAGGTTCTCAAAGCTCTCCGGCCGGGCGGTGCCGCCGTAGCCATGCTCTTGGGCGTAGGCGGTGATGGCGGTTGCCAGGGGATGGGCGGACACCGCCTCCACCGCCGCCGCGGCGGACAGCAGGTCGGATGCCTCACACCGATGGGGTAGGACCTCCGTCACGGCGGGGGTGCCCTCGGTGAGGGTGCCGGTCTTGTCCAGCACCACCGTGTCCACGCTGTGGGTGATCTCCAGAATCTCGCCGGAGCGGATCAGGATACCATGCTTGGCCCCCAGGCCCGTGCCTACCATGATGGCGGTGGGAGTTGCCAACCCCAGGGCACAGGGGCAGGCGATGACCAGCACCGATGTGAACACCCGCAGCACAAAGGAGAAGGGCTGCCCGGCGATGGCCCAGATGACGGCGGCCAGCAGCGCGATGCCCATGACCACCGGCACGAACACACCGGCCACTTTGTCGGCGGTCTTGGAGATCGGGGCTTTCCGGCCCTGGGCGTCCTCCACGAACCGGATGATGCGGGAGAGGGTGGAGTCGTCGCCGGTACGGGTCACCTGGACGTACAGCACGCCGTTCTCATTGACGCTGCCGCCGATGACCTCGCTGCCCACGGCCTTCTCCACCGGCAGGCTCTCGCCGGTGAGCATGGCCTCATTGACGCTGCTCTCGCCCTGGGTGACGGTGCCGTCCGCCGGGACCCGGGCGCCGGGCTTCACCAGCACCACGTCGCCCACCTTCAGTTGGCTGGTGGGCACCTCCCGGCCCGTGTCCGCCAGGATGGCGGTGTCCGGGGACAGCTGCATCAGGGCGGTGATGGCGCCTTTGGTCTTCTGCATATTCCGGCTCTCCAGGAACTTGCCCAGGGACACCAGAGTCAGCACCACGGCGGCGGACTCATAATAGAGATTGTGGACGTAGCTGGGATCGTCGGAGATCAGAAAGGTCATCACCAGGCTGTACGCAAAGGAGCAGCCGGAGCCGATGGCCACCAGGGAGTCCATGTTGGGGTTGCCGTGGAAGAGGGACTTGAAGCCCCCTTGGAAGAAGTTCCGGCCGCAGTACAGCACCGGCACGGCCAGGATCAGCTGCAGCACCGCGAAATTCATGGGATGGGTGTGCATGGAGAAGAGGTCCGGCAGGGGCAGAGCTGGCAGCCCGAAGGGCAGCATCTGCCCCATGGACACATACAGCAGCACCGCGGAGAACACCGCCGCCGCGATCAGCTCGATCTTCCGCCGCTTCAGGGCGGCGGTCTCTGCATCCTCAGCATTCTGGACCGTGGCGGGGGCCGGGTGCTCCAGGTGCAGGGCGGCGCCGAAGCCTGCCTTCTCCACCTTGGCCACGATCTGCTCCTGGGTGCATTGACTTTCATCGTATGCAATGGTCATGATACCGGTGGTGAGATTCACCTCGCTGCGCGCCACGCCGGGCAGCTTCCGGGTGACCCGCTCCACGGACGCGCTGCACGCGGCGCAGTGCATCCCGGAGATGTCGTATTTTTCTTCTCGCATAGGAACCTCCAATCTGCCGGAGAGATACCCTCCGGGGGTATTCTTTCTGAGACCTACTATATACCCCTAGGGGGTATTTGTCAAGGGGGGAATTTTCGGCTGTGAAAAAATGCCGTGGAATCCGGAAAACCCCTTGACAACCGGGGGAACTATGGTATGATGAATATGAAATCTAACAAAAAATTTGTGAAACTAAAAAATTTTGTATGGTGAGGATTATGAGAGATTCGATCAAATGGGTCGCCAATCGGATGCCCAAGAGCGACGACCGGCAGCTTTCCATCATGTCCCTGGGGAACGTGGCCAAGGCTCGATTCTTCCACAGCAGCTTTCCCCAGTATTCCATCACGCCTCTGGCCCGGCTGGACGGCATGGCCAAGTACCTGGGCCTGGGTGGCCTGTTCGTGAAGGATGAGTCCTTCCGCTTCGGCCTCAACGCCTTCAAGGTGCTGGGCGGCTCCTTCGCCATGGCCCGGTACATCGCCAAGGAGATGGGCAGGGACGTCAGCGAGATGACCTACGACTACCTGACCAGCGAGGCATTCCGCCAGGAGTTCGGCCACGCCACCTTCTTCACCGCCACGGACGGCAACCACGGCCGGGGCGTGGCCTGGGCGGCTCACAAGCTGGGCCAGAAGGCAGTGGTCCACATGCCCAAGGGCTCCAGCCAGGCCCGGTATGAGAATATCGCCAAGGAGGGCGCCCAGGTCACCATCGAGGAAGTCAACTACGACGACTGCGTCCGCATGGCCGCGGCGGAGGCCGCCGAGACCAAGCACGGCGTGGTGGTGCAGGACACCGCCTGGGAGGGGTACGAGGAGATCCCCGCCTGGATCATGCAGGGCTACGGCACCATGGCCAACGAGGCGGCGGAGCAGCTGCGGCAGGTGGGGATCAACCGCCCCACTCACGTGTTCGTGCAGGCCGGTGTGGGTAGTTTGGCCGGAGCAGTGATCGGATATTTCACCAATCTGTTTCCCAACGATCCTCCCACCTTCGTGGTGATGGAGGCCCGGGCGGCAGACTGCCTGTACCAGGGCGCCCTGGCAGGGGATGGACAGCCGAGGATCGTGGAAGGCGATCTCAAGACCATCATGGCGGGCCTGGCCTGCGGAGAGCCCAACATCCTCTCCTGGGACATTCTGCGCAACCATGTCTCCGCCTTCGTCTCCTGCCCGGACTGGGTCAGCGCCCGGGGCATGCGGATGCTGGGCGTGCCGGTGAAGGGCGACCCCACGGTGATCTCCGGCGAATCCGGCGCGGTGGGCATGGGCCTGATCGCGGCCCTGATGGAGACGGACGAGTACCAGGACCTGCGGGAGGCCATCGGCCTGGACCGGTTCAGCCAGGTGCTGCTGTTCTCCACGGAGGGCAACACAGATCCCATGAAGTTCCGCAAGGTGCTGTGGGACGGCGAATATCCGACGGTGTAAAAAAGAATAAAAAGAATCGGGGGAAGCATTGCTTCCCCCGATTTGTTTTCGGTTTAGGCGGTGATGACGCGCGTATCGCTGTAAATTTTTTCACTGCCGGAGCTGTCTTTTGCATAAAGGACAACGGTTGCATAGTACTTGACACCGGAGGTGCCATAATACGTTATTTTCCGATATGCATCAGCAGTATTTGTATCAGTCAGTCCGCTGGTATATGTTCTTACATTATCGTAACTGCCATCAGACTGTTGTTCCCAGATGTAAATCTTGTCGGCACCAAGCACATCCATTTTATGAGTAGCAGTAATGTCAAATTCAACGATAAATTTTCCATTACCTTGAGGGGTTGCCCAAACTTCTGTAAAAGCAAAATAATCGCTGGCTCGTGTGGAAGAGGCGCTTACGGTCGGAGCCATATTAAAAATAAAGGTAAACAAAAATATAAAAGATAATACATGAACAAATTTCCGCTTCACAGATATTTACTCCTCATATATAGAATTAGTCATTTTTTCTAAGTCTTCAAACTCGAGATCCCCCTGAATCAGAACTTCAACATTTCTGTTTACCCACGCAACACAATGCGTTTGGTTGTTTTCATAGAAATAGTGAATAATTCCATTAATCTCATGTTTTTTGACATTTTCATCGTTCTTTTGGTACACGCCGATATATTCTTCAGGAAGGTTGTCATAAATCTGTATACGGATTATGAAATCGCCATTTTCACTTGTGTATAGGGCTTGGATTCGAGTACCATCTGAGCGATGAGTAACATGAACATCATCATCCAGTTGAGTCCCTTGAGGATACCATTTAGGAACAATTGAGCTACTAGACTCTTCGGCAACCGCTAGGCGTAACTTTAGAAAGGGATCATCCTGCGGCACTTCCGCTTCCTCCTGCCCCGGCGTCACAAATCCAAAGGTCTCCGCGGTCCAGTCCGCGAACGCCTGGAGGATGTCGAACCCAAAGGCGGAGGCAGCGCCGCACAGAATCACAATGCACGCGGCCGTGATGACGGCTGCCCGCAGAATCCGGCGGCTTTTCTTTTTGGGGGAAGGGGAGGTGATTTGGTCAAGATGGGATGAGTCACGTTCCGGGAGGACCTCAGTCTCATAGGCAGAAGCCTGTCCTTGATAATTTTCCTTGAAATCCCGCCATGCGGCGTCTACGTCGGCCTCCGCCGCCGGGGGATTCGCATCCCGCTGCTTCATCACCTCCATAATCGCCATGATGTAGTCCACGTCCGGCTCACCGCCGTCCGCAGCCGTGAATTCCTGCTGGAGCAGAGCCTCCAGCTCTTCGGTGCGCATTTGTTCCAGGAAAGGATACGCCGTATTTCGATCTGATGGCATCTCCGGGAACCTCCTCTGTATCTATAATGACCGTTTCGGCCCCGCTTGTTCACAGGGGCGGCGAAAAAACTTTTAGTGCCGGTTCCACTGTTTGACGAACCGCTCCTTTGAACGCTTGACCCGCATGGCCAGGGCGGACTTCTTCAACCCCATCTCCCGCGCCAGCTCCTCGTAGGTGTACTTCTCCAGATAGAGCTTCCGCAGGATCTCGTACTCCTCCGGCGTGAGGATGCTGGTGATCTCCGCCCGCTGCTGGAAATCATCCTCCGGAGAAGCGGGCATCTCGCCGGCGGCCCGGATCAGGTGCTTCCGCCAGAAGCGGTCCTCTTTCAGGAGCTCCAGGACCTTATAGCGCAGGACCCGGTACAGCCATCCCGTGGGCGAGGCGCTGCTCCAAAGATCTGCCTGATGCTCCCAAGCGAAGGCGAACAGCTCCTGCACCACCTCTTCCGCACGCCCGGCGACGGAGACGTACCAGCTTCCGCCAGTCCGCAGGGCGATCTCCGCACAGCGGAGCAGGTCCGGATACAGCTTCCGGTAGAGGGCTTCAAATCGCGGTTCATCAAAAGAATCGTTATGCGCCATAGGCGTCCCCCTTCTCTTTCTATCTATCGGGGTGCCGCGCCGCCGGAGCGGGCCGCGGTACGAATTTGATTCTAACACAAATTGCCGCAGGTTTACAACTTTTTTGCAAGCGCTCTCCGCAGCACGGGAAAAAGCCGCCGGAACCGCGAATGTGCGGCCCCGGCGGCCTGGATGGATCATCTGCGCTGCCCGGTCCTGGTCTGCTCCACGATGTCGTCCATGACCTCCCGGCTGACGGCGCCCTGGACGTAGCCGAAGACGTTGCCCTCCGTGTCGATCATGAATGTGGTGGGATAGGCGCTGATGCCGTACTGGTAGAAGAGCGTGCCCGTCTCGTCCATCACCACGGGATAGGTGTAGCCGTTTTCCTCCAGGAAGGCGGTGATGTCTTCGGCGCTGCCCTCCTGGCCGATATTGGGCCCGGCCACGCCCAGCACCACCAGCTCCCCGGCGTTCTCGTCCCAGTCCTCATACAGGGCCTGGATGTCCGGCATCTCCATCTTGCAGGGGCCGCACCAAGTAGCCCAGAAGTTCAGAAACACCGTCTTCCCCTGGTAGTCCGAGAGGGTGTGGGTCTGGCCGTACTGGTCCGTCAGAGTGAAGTCCGGAGCGGGGACCATGGGGATCTCCTGGCTGTCCGCCCCGCTGTGCTCCTCCTGAGAATCGCCGGAGGGGGCCGCCTCTTCGCCGCTGTTCCCGGCGGGCTCTTCCTGCACCGTGCCGGAGCCGGCAGCCAGATCTGCGGAGATGCCGCCGGTGGCGCCGGTGAGGGTCAGGATGCCCATGACGATCAGCAGCACCGCGCCGATCTTCACCGTGTAGCGCACCACATTCTGGTGGGACTTGAAGAAATCCAGCACCGTGCCGGTGAAGAGTCCCACTGCCAGGAAGGGCAGTACGAAGCCCAGGGTGTACACGCCGATCAGAAGAAATCCCGCAGCGGAGGACTCCGCGGAGGAGGCCATCAGCAGGACGCTGCTGAGGGTGGGGCCCACGCAGGGCGTCCAGGCGAAGCTGAAGGTGAAGCCCATCACCAGGGCCACCGCCGGGTTCATAGCCAGTTTGTTCAGATGGAAGGGGAGGCGGTGTTCCTGCTCCAGCAGCATGGTCCGCTTGCCCAGCCCCAGCTGGTACAGGCCGAACAGCAGGATGATGACGCCGCTGGCCCGGGCGAACCACACTTGGTAGTTGTGGAAGAACTCCCCCAGGGCGGTGAGGCCCAGCCCCAGCAGGAAGAAGGCGAAGCTGATGCCCACCACGAAAAAGAGGGTATTGAGGAAGATCTTTCCCCGGGGATAGCGGCGGACGCCGTCCTCGCCCACCACAGCGGCGCCGCCGGCCAGATAGCTGACGTACAGCGGCACCAGCGGCAGCACGCAGGGGGAGAAGAAGCTCAGCGCGCCCTGCAGAAAGACAGTGACGGCGGATACGCTGGTCTCAATGGAAAAGCCCATGGGGACATCCTCCTGAATATGAAGTCATGGCGCCATCATACCGGGTTTTCCGGCCGCTGTAAAGAGGGATTTGCCACATCTTCCGGGAAACACGGAAGAATCCTCTTGACAGCGGGGAACGGGGCGGTCAAGATAAAGAGTGGAAAACAAGGCCGCAACGGGCGGCAGGGAGGCACTTTGCAATGGAAATGGTGGATTTGTACGACGAGAACCGGCTCCCTCTGGGCCGGACGGCGGAGCGTTACGCCCCCAAGGGGGAGGGAGAATACCGGGTGGTGGTCCATATCTGCGTGTTCGATAGCCGGGGCCGCCTGCTGATCCAGCAGCGGTCTCGGGAAAAGGCCGTCTGGCCGGAGGCATGGGATGTGTCTGCCGCCGGCGGCGTGGATGCCGGAGAGACCAGCCGCCAGGCGGCGGAGCGGGAGTTCCGGGAGGAGCTGGGCGTGGCCCTGGACCTGACGGGAGTGCGGCCCTCCTGCACCGTGAACTTCGACGGCGGCTTTGATGACTTCTTCCTGGTGGAGCGGGACCTTGGCCTGGAGGAGCTGACGCTCCAAAAGGAGGAGGTGGCCCGGGCCCGTTGGGCGGAGCTGCCGGAAATCCTGGACATGGTGGACCGGGGGGAGTTCATCGACTATCCCAAAAGCTTTCTGGCGTTTTTGTTCGACATGCGGGGGACCTTCGGCTTCTGCACCAAATGAAGCTCCGCCTGGACCGAAGCTTCAGTGCTTTTTCGGAAAACGGCCTTGACAGGGGACGTTAGACATGGTATAAACAAAACATACTGATGGTATGTATACAAGGGAGGACCGGTATGGCCCGAAACAAGCACCCGGAGGAGACGGTGGAAAAGATCCTGGCGGTCTCCGCGAAGCTGTTTATGGAAAAGGGATATGAGCACACCACCCTCCAGGACATCATTGACAATCTGGGAGGACTGACCAAGGGGGCCATCTACCACCACTTCAAGGGCAAGGAGGAGATCCTCCTTGCCATCGCGGACCGGATGGGAGAGCAGACGGAGGCCTGGATGCGGACGGTCCGGGACGATCCCGGCCTGACCGGAGCGGAGAAGCTGCAGAAGATGTTCCGGGCATCCCTGGAGAACTCGGACCAGACGGACCTGTTCGTGCTGGCGCCCAATATGCTGAAGAACCCCAAGCTGATGAGCATCCTGCTGGAGAGCATGATCGGGGAGGTCCTGCCCAACTACATGGAGCCCGTCCTGCGGGAGGCGGTGGCGGACGGCTCCATCCGGACGGACTACCCGGAGGAACTGGGGGAGCTGCTGCTTCTCCTGTCAAACGTGTGGCTGAATCCCATGATCTACCCTGCCACGCCGGAGAAGACCCGCCGCCGCATGGAGCTATACGACCAGATGCTGCGGAGCATGGGCCTGGACCTGCTGGATCAGGAGCTGTTGAATCAGTGGGAGCGATTTTGCCGCCTGTCCCAGGAACGGCTGTAAACAACAGAAGAAACTGCCCGACAGGGCAGCTTCTTTTTCACATAAATACATACCAACCAAATGTATGAAAAGGAGGAGCGTATGAGACAAACTGATCGGATCCTGCCCCAGGACCTGGCCGCCTGTCTGTGGCTGCTGGGTCTGGCCCTGCTGGCAGGAGAGAACGGGAGGAGGAATTGAGATGCGGGAAAAGCTGTTTCACCGGGACTTCACCTTGGTGGTGATTGGACAGATCATCTCCCTGCTGGGTAACGCCGTGCTGCGATTCGTCCTGCCGCTGTATCTGCTGGACGTCACCGGTTCCCGGAGCCTGTTCGGCCTGTGCTCCGCCGCGGCGTTCGTGCCCATGGTGGTGCTGACGCCCCTGGGCGGCGTGGTGGCGGACCGTCTCCATAAGCAGAGGATCATGGTGGTGCTGGACTTCTTCACCTGTGCCCTGGTGGCCCTGACGGCGCTGGCCTTGGGGCATCTGCCCCTGGTGCCGGTGCTGGTGGCGGCCATGATGTTGCTGTATGGTATCTCCGGGGCATACCAGCCGGCGGTGCAGGCCAGCATGCCCCTGCTGTGCCCGCCGGACCGGCTGGTGGACGGTAACGCCGTCATCAACCAGGTCAGCGCCCTGTCCAGCCTGCTGGGACCGCTGCTGGGGAGCCTGGTTTACGGTGCCTTCGGCGTGACACCGGTCCTGGCGGGGGCCTCCGCCTGCTTCTTTGCTTCGGCGGTGATGGAACTGTTCATCCAGATCCCCCATACGCCAAGACACACTGGAGCCAGCGTCTGGCAGACCGCCAGAGCGGATCTGGCGGAGAGCGGGACCTTCCTCCGGCAGGAACGGCCGGAGATCCTGAAGTACATCGCCCTGGTCAGCGCCTTCAACCTGCTGCTGAGCGCGCTGCTGGTGGTGAGTATGCCGGTGCTCATCAAACAGACCTTGGGGCTGGGGGACACCTGGTACGGCCTCAACCAGACCGCCATGGCGGCAGGGAGCCTGGCCGGGGGCCTGACAGCGGGACTGCTGGGTCCCCGGCTGACAGTCCGCCGGTCCTGGTTGACGCTGCTGGCCTGCGGGGTCTGCCTCATCCCCATGGGGCTCTGCCTGCTGGCAGGCGTGGGGGCTGTCGCGGCCTTTGCTGTGCTGACGGCTG
>ENA-ORMO01003386-ORMO01003386.1-human-gut-metagenome-genome-assembly--contig:-NODE-3386-length-10451-cov-2.236533_pt1 | contig 10451 bp, 9 predicted proteins | sample MGYA00242106_ERZ509001 | MGnify/ENA primary metagenome ERZ509001 (study PRJEB26280, sample SAMEA2338736) | human gut metagenome | biome: human gut; feature: human-associated habitat; material: faeces... | reverse complement strand
GTCCGCAAGGAACATGCCCGGATCATCAGTGAAATGGATCTGGACGGCTATGCCGTGGGCGGACTGGCTGTGGGAGAAACCCATGAAGAAATGTATCACATTCTTGATGAGACTGTGCCGTATCTCCCGGTGAATAAACCAACCTATCTGATGGGCGTGGGAACGCCGGCCAATATTCTGGAAGCTGTTGATCGGGGAGTAGATTTCTTTGACTGTGTATATCCATCCCGGAACGGACGGCATGGTCACGTATATACCGGTCATGGAAAATTAAATCTTTTCAACAAAAAATATGAACTTGATGCAAGACCGATTGAAGAAGGCTGCGGATGTCCTGCCTGTCGAAGCTACAGCAGAGCCTATATCCGTCATCTTCTGAAAGCAAAAGAGATGCTTGGTATGCGGCTTTGCGTACTGCATAATCTTTATTTTTATAATCATCTTATGGAACGCATTCGTGCGGCTATAGAAGAACATCGGTATAAAGAGTTTAAAAAATCCACCCTGGAGGGATTTTTAACGCCGGAGGATGAACTTCGGTAATAGATTATTGATGATAAGAAACAATGGAGGTAATGACTTATGTTATTAAACCAGGCGAATGGAAGTTTAATGATGATTCTTCTTTATGTTGTAGTATTTGGTGGTATCCTGTATTTTATGGCTATCCGTCCACAGAAAAAACAGCAGAAAGAAGCAGCAGCCATGCATGCAGCCATGCGTGCCGGCGACAGTGTACTGACCACAAGTGGTTTTTATGGTGTGATCATTGACATCATGGACAACACGGTGATCGTTGAATTTGGAAACAACAGAAACTGCCGTATTCCGATGACAAAAGACGCCATCGCGGCAGTGGAAAAACCAAATCTGACCAAAACTGAAGAAGAGTAAAAGGAAGACCGGTATTTTACCGCGTCAGAAAACCCTTTCCGGTAAGTTCCGGAAAGGGTTTTTCTTTTCGCAGGAAAAAGGGATAATTTTACCGGTTCAGGCATACCATGTAAAAAAACAGTGAGGCAAAAAGATGAAAAATGAGGGAGAAACCGGAAAAATCACAGGAACAAAAGTGATGTCCATGTTTACCGGACTGGCTGCCGCTGCCGTGGCAACGGTTCTTTTTCTGGCAGTGTTCGCTTTTGTTCTGTTAAAAAGCGGAATGTCGGCGCAGGTGGGGAATATTGGTGTGATCTGTATCAGCGTGCTGTCCTGTTTTGCCGGGGGATTTTTTTGTGGAAGGAAAAATGAAAAAAGAGGCTTTTTATGGGGACTGGCTGTGGGCATTCTTTATTTTTGCCTTCTTTTACCGGTACGCATGCTGGGCGGTCAGCCCATGTCTGGCCAGGGTATCCATATGCTGACGTCTTTTTTGTATTGTGCCGGCAGCGGTATGCTGGGCGGCATGCTCAGCTGAGTTTGGCGCTAAGTCTGCTGATGAAGAAAAAAACTCTTTCTTTATAAAAATGTTTGTGCTATACTACTACAAAGAATGTCGATTTGGGGTACTCTGCCTGGAAGAGGGATCCTTTTTCGAAGCATTTTAAAGATTATGAACAAGGAGGCAGTATTTATGAAACGTGTAAAAACACTTACCGGAAACAAAACTTATGCAGTAAGTATGTGCAAAGGCGGATGTGGAGAATGCCAGACATCCTGTCAGTCCGCATGTAAAACATCCTGTACAGTGGGAAACCAGACTTGTGAGAACAACAAATAATAGAACCGCAGGACGCTGTCGCCGGAGGACCGGTATTCTTCGGGATATGCTTGCAATAGGGTGAACAGGATTTCTGTTCACCCTATCTGTTGTGGAAAGAAAAAACAGGAAAACAGGAAGGAGATATATTGTGGTTCATCAGTATAAGAACAATGGCTATAACATTGTGATGGATGTGTGCAGCGGCGCAGTACATGTGGTGGATGATGTGGTTTATGACGTGATTGCCCTTTTTGAAGAGCACGATCTGCCATCCATGAAAGAAAAGCTGACTTATGAAGAAAAAGAAATTGAAGAAGCTTATCAGGAGGTTCTGGAGTTAAAAGAACAGGGCCTGTTGTTTACAGAGGATATATATGAAGACTATATAACAGAGGTGAAAAACAGAAAAACTGTTGTCAAGGCATTATGTCTTCATATTGCCCATGACTGTAATCTGGCCTGCCGTTATTGTTTTGCAGAGGAAGGAGAATATAAAGGCGACCGCTCTTTGATGAGCGCCGAAGTGGGCAGGGCTGCCCTGGATTTCCTCGTAGCCAATTCCGGTAACCGCCACAACCTGGAAGTTGACTTTTTCGGCGGGGAGCCGACCATGAATTTTGATGTGGTTAAAGAAGTTGTGGCTTACGGCCGTTCTCTGGAGAAAAAATACGATAAGCATTTCCGTTTCACTTTTACCACCAACGGAATTTTGCTCAACGATGAGATGATGGAATTTGCCAATAAAGAGATGGATAACGTGGTATTAAGCATTGACGGCCGTAAAGAAGTCAATGATTATATGCGGCCAACCCGCAATGGAAAATCCAGCTATGACATCATTATGCCGAAGTTTATCCGGTTTGCCGAATCCAGAAATCAACAGAAATATTATGTGCGCGGTACGTTCACCAGAAGGAATCTGGATTTTTCCAACGATGTGATCCATCTGGCGGATATGGGATTTGAACAGATTTCCATGGAGCCGGTAGTCGGATTGCCAGAGGAACCTTACGCCATCCGGGAGGAAGATCTTCCGCAGATCTTTGAGGAATATGATCGTCTGGCAAAAGAGATGATCAAAAGGGAAAAAGAAGGCAAAGGATTTACCTTCTTCCATTTCATGCTGGATCTGACTGGAGGTCCTTGTGTGGCAAAACGGTTATCCGGATGCGGAAGCGGAACGGAATATATGGCGGTCACTCCATGGGGAGATCTCTATCCTTGTCATCAGTTCGTTGGAGAAGAAGATTTCCTTTTGGGCAATGTTTTTGACGGCATTAAAAAAACAGAACTTTGCGATGAATTTCGTCAGTGTAACGTATACACAAAAGAAAAATGCCGGGATTGTTTCGCAAGATTTTATTGCAGCGGCGGCTGCGCTGCCAATTCTTATAAATTCCATGGAAACATTGATGACGCCTATGATCTGAGCTGTGAGATGGAAAGAAAAAGAGTGGAATGTGCCATTATGATCAAAGCGGCTCTGGCGCAGGAGGGAGAAGAAGATGGCGAGTAAAAAGAAAAAAAACAGAAATCCGAAACAGAGCGCCATACTGACTATCCTGGCGGTAATCCTTGTGGCGGCAGTATGTATTTTTACGGTTTTTGCCGGATTGGGCAAAGACCATAAAGGATCGGCAAAAAATATCGAGTTGGGTCTGGATCTGGCCGGCGGCGTCAGCATCACTTATGAAATCAACGAAGATAACCCGTCGGAGACGGATGTCAAAGATACGATTTACAAGCTGCAAAAGCGTGTGGAAAATTACAGCACTGAGGCGGAAGTTTATCAGGAAGGGGATAAGCGAATCACCGTGGAAATCCCGGGTGTGACCGACGCCAACAAGATTCTTGAGGAACTGGGTAAACCGGGAGATCTTTCTTTTATGACGGAAGATGGAACGGTGGTACTGACCGGTTCCAATATTCAGAGCGCCGAGGCGGGAACCACCGAAGAAAACGGAATGAAAAACTACGTGGTTTCTCTGACCATGGATAAGACCGGCGCAGCGGCTTTTGCCACAGCGACGGCGGCCAATATCGGCAAACCGATTTACATTTTTTATGACGGAGAAGTGGTCAGCGCGCCTACGGTTCAGTCTGCCATCACAGAGGGAGAATGTGTCATTGAAAATATGGAAAGCTTTGAATCTGCGGAGGAACTGGCGTCAACGATTCGTATCGGTGCATTGCCGCTGACACTGACAGAGATGCGTTCTAACGTGGTGGGCGCCAAACTGGGACAGGATGCCATCCGGACAAGTTTGATTGCCGGAGCCATTGGTCTGGTGGCCATTTTCCTGTTTATGACTTTGTTATACCGCCTGCCGGGATTTTTAGCCGGTATTGCTTTGTTTGGCTATGTTGTTCTTGACTTATTGGCCATTAACGGATTTAATGCGACGCTTACCCTTCCGGGTATTGCCGGCGTTATTCTGGCCATCGGTATGGCGGTGGATGCCAACGTCATCATTTTTACCCGAATTAAAGAAGAAATCGCTGCGGGAAAAACGGTGATCAATGCCATTCAGAGTGGATATGATAAAGCCTTGTCCGCAATTTTAGACGGCAATATCACCACGTTGATCGCCGCCATTGTGTTATACATCAAAGGTTCGGGAACCGTCAAAGGTTTTGCCCAGACTCTGGGAATTGGTATCCTTTTATCCATGTTCACCGCTCTGTTTGTGACGAAAAAACTGATGCTCAGCGCATATGCCCTTGGCCTTCAGGATGAAAAATTCTACGGCCGCGCCAAACCGGTCAAAGTAGTGAATTATATTAAGGCAAGTAAAATCTGCATAGTGATTTCTCTTGCGCTGATTATCCTTGGATTCGTTTTCATGCCGATTAATCATAAGAAGATCGGACATATTTTAAATTACGATCTGGAATTTTCCGGCGGTACGTCCGTTACGATGACGCTGGAAGATAAAATTACCGACAGTCTGGACAAAGAAATCTGCGATACGGTACGGACGAGCGTTAATGCGAAGACAGTACAGAGTCAGAAAGTGCTGAATTCCAATCAGCTGGTGGTAAAAACCAATGAACTTACGCTGAAACAGAGAGAAAAACTGGAGACCGCCCTGAAAGAGACGTATAAGATCTCCAGTTATCAGACGGAACAGATTTCCGGAAGTGTATCCAAAGAAATGAAACAGGACGCCGTGGTTGCCGTGACCATTGCAACGATCTTCATGCTTTTGTATATTGCTTTCCGGTTTAAAGATGTTAAATTTGGCGCCAGTGCGGTCATCGCTCTGCTTCATGATGTTTTGATGGTACTGATGATCTATGCGGTGGCAAGACTTTCAGTGGGCAATACGTTCATCGCCTGTATGCTGACGATTCTTGGTTATTCCATCAATGCAACGATCGTCATCTTTGACCGGATCCGGGAGAATCTGAAAAATAATCAGCTGGTAAAACAGGGAATGGATGTGGTGGTCAACACCAGTATCAGTCAGACGCTGACCCGTTCGATCAATACGTCGCTGACCTCCTTTATCACCATCTTTATCCTTTATCTCATCGGCGTTGCTTCGATTAAAGAGTTTACGCTGACCCTGATGTGCGGTATTGTTTTCGGCGCTTATTCTTCTGTCTGTATCACCGGACCGGTGTGGTATTTTATGAAAAAACACGGAGAAAAGAAAAAAGCAGAAAGCAAAAAGAAAACAAAGAAATAATAATCAATAACAACTGAGGCTGCTGCATGGCACTGGATCGGATTTCCGGTTTTTGATTGTACTGTGGCAGTCTCTTTTGTTTTGCAGGAGGAAAAATGGAACAATGGTTTATTGCGGCAAAAAGAGCAGATTTTAACGGGATAGCCCGACGTTTTCAGATAAGCCCCGTACTGGCAAGACTAATGAGAAACAGAGGGTTGACCACGGAAGAGCAGATGGAGAAATACCTCCACGGAGGACTGAAAGATCTGTATGACCCATGGCTGTTGAAGGATGCAGAAAAAGGCGCGGCCATACTGAAAAGAAAGATAGAGGAAAAAAAGAAAATCCGCATTATTTCCGACTATGATGTGGATGGCGTTTCCTCCAACTATATTCTTTATCGGGGACTTTTACGTTGCGGAGCCATGGTGGATTATCGTATTCCTGATCGGATTGAAGACGGATATGGGATCAATGAGCATCTGATCGGGCAGGCCTGCGCAGAAGGGATAGATACCATCATTACCTGTGACAACGGCATTGCCGCGGCAAAGCAGATTCGTTTTGGCCGGGAGAAGGGGATGACTCTCATCGTCACCGACCACCACGATATTCCTTTTACCGAAGAGAAGGGGAAAAAACAGTATCATATCCCGGAGGCTGACGCAGTGATCAATCCGAAACAGGCCGATTGTCGTTATCCTGCAAAAAACATATGTGGAGCGGTAGTCGCCTTTAAATTCATTCAGGTGTTGTACGCACTGTTTGGGATTAGCCAGAAAGAAGCGGAAGAATACCTCGAAATGGCTGCCCTTGCCACGGTGTGCGATGTGATGCCTTTACAGGATGAGAACAGAATTATTGTCAAAGAAGGACTTCGGCGGATGAATCATTCGAAGATTCCCGGATTAAGGGCATTGATCCAGGCCAATGGTCTTCGTGAAAAAATACTCACCGCTTATCATCTGGGATTTATTCTTGGCCCGTGCATTAATGCTTCCGGCCGTCTGACAACGGCCAGAAAAGCCCTCGAATTGTTGCTTTGTCAGGAGGAAGAACGCTGCCGCATAATGGCAGAGGAGTTGCTCGCGCTCAATGAAGAGCGAAAAGAGATGACCCGGAAAGGGGAAGAAGAGGCCCATGAGTATCTGAAGAAAAGCGGATGTCTGGACGATAAGGTTCTGGTTGTTTTTTTGCCGGATTGTCATGAAAGTATCGCCGGGATTATTGCAGGAAGAATCCGTGAATGTTATAATAAGCCGGTGTTTGTCATTACCCGGACAAAAGAGGGACTAAAAGGCTCCGGGCGTTCCATTGAAACTTATTCCATGTATGATGAGATGGTAAAAGTCAGAGAATGTTTTACGAAATTTGGCGGTCATCCCATGGCAGCGGGATTATCCATGGAGGAAAGCAGACTGGAAGAACTGCGCCGGAAATTAAATGCCAATGCAAAGTTAACAAAAGAAGATTTTGCGAAAAAAGTACACATTGATGTGGCGTTGCCGGTGGCAGAACTGTCCGAACCTTTTATTGATGAACTGGAACTGCTGGAACCTTTTGGTAATGGTAATCAGAAACCTCTTTTTGCCCAGAAAAATTTTTTTATTGCCAGTACGCGCAGACTGGGAAATTCGGGAAGGGTGTTAAAACTTTTTCTGAAAGATACAGCCGGTTACGGTATGGAGGCCATTTATTTTGGGGACGTGGAGCTTTTCTTTCAGGAAATGCGAAACAAATGTGGAGAAGAGGAGACCGAACGAGTGCAAAAGGGGCTTTCCCATCATATTTTTATGGATTGTACGTATTATCCTGAAATCAACGAATGGCGCGGACAGAAAAGTATGCAGATTATTGTGAAAAATTACAGGTTTAGCATCGATGGGCAATGACGGATCAGGATCGAGAAAGAGATGGTTGACAAATATACAAAAAAAGACAGAGCAGCAGTGAAATAACGGGAAAAAGATAAAGACAGGAGGTCATCATGGTTATGGAAAAACAACAGACAGAGAAAAAAAATATCCGTCTGATCGGACTGGATCTGGATGGAACCACCCTCACTTCGCAAAAAGAACTGACGCCGCACACGAAAAAGGTGCTGGAAGCCTGCATCCGCCAGGGAATCGAGGTGTTGCCGGCAACGGGACGGGTGTGGTCAGGTATACCAAAATATATGACGGATATTGAAGGGGTACGTTATATTATTTCTTCCAACGGCGCTTCCGTAGTGGAACTGGATACCGGGAAAGCGGTTTATACCAATGGTATTCCCTGGGAAAGGGCGCTGGAGATTTTTGATATTCTGGAAGAGTATGATACCTTTTATGACGCGTACGCACTGGGAAATGGCTGGTGTGAAGGAAGATTTTTCGATAATCTGGAAAAATACAAGATCGAACCGCTTATTGAACAACTGGTGCGAAAGTCCAGAACCAGGGTGGAGGATCTGCGTGAGTGGCTGAGAGAACACCAGGCGCCGGTAGAAAAAATCAATATGTTTTTCAGCGATGTGGAAAAAAGACAGCGCGCCTACGAGGAATTATCACTTATACCCGATATTGCCGTAACCTGCTCGCTGGTCAATAATCTGGAAATCAACCATGGAACCTGCAACAAAGGCGACGCCCTCTTTAATCTGGGTAAACTTCTTCATATTCCCATGGAACAGATCATGGCCTGCGGAGATGGAAACAATGATCTGGAAATGATCAGACGGGCCGGCGTGGGCGTTGCCATGGAAAATGGAGAGGAAATCGTGAAACAGGCGGCAGATTTTGTGACAAAGACCAACGATGAAGAAGGCGTGGCCTTTGCCATTGAAAAATTCTGTTCTCTGGAGATTTGAAAAAACAAAAAAGAGAAGACAACAGAGGAAGAAAAACAGAAAAATGCAGGAAAGTATCAGAGATTATTCATAAAAAGGCTGTTATTTCTGATACATTTCTGTTATAATAAAAAGAAGACGATAGCATAAAAGTCAGTTTATGTTAGAGGAAAGGGTGGACAAAGTGAAAAAACTTGAAGATTATGTGAAGAGTATACCGGATTTTCCAAAACCGGGCATTATTTTCCGGGATGTGACAGCGGTGATTCAGGATCCGGAAGGATTGAAATTAAGCATTCATGAGATGATGCATAAGCTTGAGGGAACAGAGTTTGACGTTGTGGCGGGAACGGAGTCCCGGGGATTTCTTTTCGGTATGCCGCTTGCTTATAATAAGAGTAAAGGATTTGCACCGATCCGTAAAGCAGGAAAACTGCCAAGGGAAACCGTCAGTCAGGAATATTGTCTGGAGTACGGGACAGCGACCATTGAGATGCATAAGGACGCAATCTTTCCTGGTCAGAGAGTAGTGCTTGTGGATGATCTTCTGGCAACGGGAGGAACAGCTGAAGCGGCCATTAAGCTGATCGAGAGCCTCGGCGGTAAAGTGGTAAAAGTTCTTTTCCTGATGGAACTCGCCGGTTTGCATGGAAGAAAGAAACTGGCTGGTTACGATGTGGATTCTGTGATTGTTTATCCAGGCAAATAAAGTGTTTCCCTGTACGATTTTCGTACGGGGATTTTCTTGCGTGAAAACAGGAAATCGATGAAAGAGGTGGAAAAACAGAGTGGAGCACTTGAATTTATTACAACGAATAGAACAGAAAGCATCTTCTTTCAGTAAAGGACAGAAAAGACTGGCGGAATATATCACCAGTAATTATGATACGGCGGGATACCTCACGGCTTCAAAGCTGGGGAGAGAAGCGGGCGTCAGTGAATCGACCGTAGTACGTTTTGCCTATCAGTTGGACTATGACGGTTATCCGGAACTGCAAAGAGCGATTCAGGTGATCGTAAAAACAAACTCGAATTCCATGCAGAGAATGTCCCTGTCGTCCAAAAGATATGAAGAAAAGGGTGTTTTAAAAAGTATTCTGTCCACAGATTGTGAACGTCTGCGAGATACCATTCTCAACGGCATTGATGAAGAAGAGTTTGACAAAGCGGTTCGTTTTATTAATGAAGGAAAAAGACTTTACATTTTAGGGGCAAGAAGCGCGGCGTATCTGGCCGGTTTACTGGGGTATTATTTTAAGATGCTGTTTGATAATGTCATTATCGTGGATGCCAACAGCACTTCCGAGACGCTGGAACAGATTTATAATATGAAGCCGGGAGACGTGATGATGGGCATTACTTTTCCGCGGTATTCCAAAAGAACGATCCGCGCTCTGGAGTTTGCCAAGGATCACGGGGCAAAAACCATTGCGCTTACGGATAATATGCAGTCGCCGATCATTGAGTTTGCCGATTGTAAACTGCTGGCAAAAAGCGATGTGATGACCATTGTAGATTCTCTGGTCTGTCCGCTCAGTGTGGTCAATGCGCTGGTTACCGCTGTGGCATTGCTGCGTAAAGAGGACGTGGAAAAGAGACTTATGGCTCTGGAAGACCTCTGGAATGAATACGATGTCTATAACCGAAGCGCCAAATAGCCGGTAAAATATATCTTCTTCTCCATGGGGGGAGAGGTATGGATACAGGAAAAAATGCAGGAGTAGCCAGAATAAGATGAAAAAAATTATTATTATTGGTGGAGGGGCAGCCGGAATGATGGCTGCCATTTCTGCCTCTGAAGAAAAAAAAGAAGTGATTCTTCTGGAAAGAAATGAAAAGCTGGGGAAAAAGCTTTTTATTACGGGAAAGGGCAGGTGTAATCTGACCAATGACTGTCCGGAAGAAGAGTTTTTCAATCATGTTGTCACCAACGCCCGGTTTATGTACAGTTCATTTTCCCGTTTTACCAACCACGATATGATTCGTATGGTGGAAAAGGCCGGATTAAAAACCAAGGTGGAGCGGGGACAGAGGGTATTTCCTCAGTCAGACCGTTCTTCCGATGTGATTGGTACGTTAAAACGATTATGTGACAGAAACCGGGTAAATATCCGATACCATGCCAAAGTCACAGAGATTCTGGTGGAGGGAGAAGAAAAAACCGCCGTAGGCGTACGGCTGGAGCAAGGGGAAGAAATCTACGGCGACGCGGTGATCGTGGCGACCGGCGGCTGTTCTTATGGTTCCACAG
>ENA-ORMO01003382-ORMO01003382.1-human-gut-metagenome-genome-assembly--contig:-NODE-3382-length-10462-cov-2.336600_pt1 | contig 10462 bp, 10 predicted proteins | sample MGYA00242106_ERZ509001 | MGnify/ENA primary metagenome ERZ509001 (study PRJEB26280, sample SAMEA2338736) | human gut metagenome | biome: human gut; feature: human-associated habitat; material: faeces... | reverse complement strand
TTGGCATTTGCGATACTCAGACTCACAATGTTGATAGCCGGAATAATCAAAAGTAATAAAATAACCAAGCCTGTTCCATAAGCTATCGCCCGATCGCCGAATCTATTAATTTGCTCTTCTTTTAAGGTCATCAACTGAAGATGATCGATGTCCACATCTTCCTCGGCCATTTGAAAATAGAACTGGAGGGCGCGTGCCACATTCTGTTTCATGGTTGATGTCGGCATTTGCTTCGGAAAAAGATACAATACCGTGTAACTAGTCGTTCCCGATGGTATATATTTATTGTATTTATATGGGAGCCAAACACTTGAATATTCATTAGTCAAAAAAGAACAATCAGATACCACACCGACGATCTGATAGGTATGTCCCTGAAACTCTATCTTTTTCCCGACAGCCGGTTCTGTCCCGAAGTATGCATGCGCATAACTTTCTTTAATCACCGCCACAGGCATGGCCGCAGTATAGTCCTCTTTAGCAAAAGGCCTTCCGGCAATAAATTCGAAATCATAAATTTGCCAGTAATCCGCGTTGATAAAATTGACTTTTGCCGATTTAACCCGGCCGTTTGCCTGTAATATACCGGTTTCATAATGCGTGATCGCAAACGTTTCATAATCTTTTACCAAATCGCGCATCTGGACAACCCCTTGAATGGTCAAACCGTCCACCCATTGACCAGAGCGGTCAACAAAGTCTTCTCCGATACGGATTACACGGTCGGAGTTGGTGAGTGGCGGTGTGTCATTATTGATGATATAGGTCAATTGGAGCAGGATGATAATAAAGACGAAAGTCAGCGCCGTCCCTATAACACAAAAGACGGCATAGGCTTTGTTTTGTCTGATATTATAGAGCGCGGAGCGCAGGTAATCGGAAAGTTGTTTCATTGATTGTGGGTTTCTGGCGAATAATTAGATTTACGGCAGGTAGCCGAGGGCAGTCTCAGACGATGATCTTACCGTCGGCCATCCGCACGATCCGTCCGGTCTGTTCCGCGATCTTCCTGTCGTGGGTCACCATCACGATCGTCGTTCCTTCCGAGTTGAGTTGTTCGAGTATTTCCATGATCTCGGCCCCCATCCTGGAGTCGAGGTTACCGGTCGGCTCGTCGGCCAGAATCACCTCCGGCGTCCCCATCAGGGCGCGGGCGATGGCCACGCGCTGGCACTGACCGCCGGAAAGCTGCGTCGGAAAGTGTTTCATCCGGTGTGCCAGATCGACTCTGGCCAGCATCTCCTCGGCACGTTGGCGCATCCGGGCGGAACTCATCTCCCGCGGGCGGTAAAGCATCGGCAGCATAACGTTATCGAGCACGTTCAATGCGGGTATCAGGTGGAAACTCTGGAAAATGAATCCGAGTTTGCGGTTGCGCAGGGCGGCGAGTTGTTTGTCGCTCATCCCGGCGCTGTTCACCCCGTCGATGGTCAGCGATCCGGAGGTGGGATCGTCGAGCAGCCCCATGATGTTGAGCATCGTGGACTTCCCGCACCCGGAAGGCCCCATGATGGAGACGAACTCTCCCTGATCGATCGTAAGGCTCACGCCGTCGAGCGCTTTGGTCTGCACTTCGCTCGTGTAGAAAATCTTGCTGATGTTGTCCAAAGTTATCATAGCAGTGCTTTATCTGATTATCAATTGCCGCCGGAGATGGAACCAAGCCCTAAAATCTGTTTACTAACTTGTTCTGGATTGCCATGGTAAACGATAGAACCTGTACCTGAGATCCGGGCTTTCAGGGTATATGCTGCGTAAATGTTGCATCGGGCAACACCAGAAACATTACATACGACATCCGATGCTTTGAGTTCGGAGAGGTTCGCGATACAGACTCCCGAACCGTCGATTGCGACAAAGTCGGCAGTGCCTTTCATCGTAATTAGGCAAGCACCCGACGATTTTATCTCTACGTTTCCAGTCTCGATATCGGGGCATTCGATTTCAACTGCCGCATCGGTTGACCTCAAACTAAAAGAGGGGATATGAAGGGATTTATGTAGCAGTATCCGAGCGTCTCTATCTATATCTAGTTTAATCGGGCCATCGCCGGGCTGGCTGATCACGAGCCTGACCGGTTGTTCTTTTTCGAATTGCACACGCTTGCGCATGGACACAGACAGCGTTTCACCTTTCATCTCTACGACGATCAAGTCCAGCTGATCTGCGCGGCCCGTCAGAGTACAGGCGAGCGAGTCTCCGCCGATGATCTCTATTGTTACCGGCGCATCAACCTCCAAGGTGTTAAAATCGGATATCCCGCATGGAATGGTTACCGGGCTCTCTTTGCCCGTAAACAGCGGGTATTGTTTCTTGTTGTCATTGACGCTAACGGTCATATCCCTCAATTTTACCGCTCGTCGGGGTATCTGTTTCGCTAAAGCCGGGGCGCAGGTATTTATCAAGCCGACTAACAATACTAATAAAAATAGTTTTCCACTCATTGACATACTATATTAACTTAGGTAATTATTTTACACTGTATACGCTTTTGGCTCACGCCGCCCCCTCACGGATGAAAGCCATTCAGCGCGGAGCCGAACGGGTTTTGTATAAAGTCGTATGCAGTTACCTAAACGTATATTCTGCCTCTACCATTTGACATTGGTACCACCTTACAAATTTCGTCCGATAGCTGCGCATCCAGCGGGCCTGCGGACTCCCCGTTTCCAGCGTGAATCCGGCCCCCGCAACATCCTGCACCGGGCGGACGCGCGGGGACAAAAAGGCCGCCCGTCTGAAACACGCTCCGCTCCGCACTGTATCGCCTTGGTTCAAAGCGATCATTCCCAGATAGTACCACGGGTATGAAAGGTTGGGCAGCTGTTTCACAGCTTCATAAAGTAGTATAAAGCTACGATTTTGTTCTCCATAAAGATAATATATTTTTCCATTTTTTGCAAGTTCTATAGGATCAGCGTCCGAATACATTCCAAATGTACCGATTAATGCCTGCTTTACCATTTGCGCCAATAGCGTATCGGCAGCGGCCATATCTCTCCACTCCTGCGACTCCAACAGGTCGGGCATCAGGCGGATGGCGTTTACCAAGTATTTCTGCGCCTTTTCGGAGCAGCTATCCTGTTGGAAGATACAGCCCAGCGTCCAGTTATATTGAGCATTATCCGGGAAACGGGCAGCCAGTTCCTCTATTAATTGTAAAGCTGCCCCGTATTGTCCGGTCGCTTGCAGGACACAGGCGAGCCGATAGACTAGTTGCACATCCCGCGGGTTAAGTCTGACGGCTTCCCGCAGATCGCGTTCGGCGGCTTCCAGCCATTTGGGGTTTCCGGTTTTATCATAGTGCAGCCAGTTCAGGGAACTGCGGTTTATCAGAGAGGGAAGCGTCTCGCGGCTTCTCAAGTGACTGTCGGCGATGGACAGGTTGCATTGCTCCACGGCCATGACGGCCGCGGCGTTCTCCTTTTTGATAAAATACAAATTCCAAGAGAGGCCGAAGATCGCTAGGCTGGCAACCACTGGAAGCAGCGTCGCATACCGGCGGCTTCCCGATCCTCCATGACAGGCAGGCAGATTGTTCTGCCAGACCGCCAACAATGTAAAGACAATGACTTGGAGACTGGAGTATTCAAAAAACACAGGAAAGGTCCCTTCGCGTAAAACGATAGCCAGCAAAAATACGGCAATCAGGATCGCAAGGGCGTTTTTCCGCTTTTGTTTCAAGAAAACAACCAGGCATACTATACCGAATACGCCCCACACTGCTGTTCCTGCAGCGCCTTTCTCCACCAGCAGCTGGCTGATGATACCTGGTGCAAAAGAGGTAAAAGAACGGTCGGTATCCTGATATAAATAGGGATCGGCACCCAACGAGTAATTACCTGCCCCGATTCCGGCGATAGGCCGCTCTTTGAATAGTTTACAGGCAATAGCCCCCGAAAGCATACGACCGTCGATGCTACGTTGCTGCGATATGGTGCCGGTCATTCCTACAGTACGCAGTACCTCCGCCCGAAAGGGCCACAAGGCAATCGCACATAGACACGATGCGACAAGAAACATAAGAATTATTCGCATTCCATTCTGGCGCACCATCCACATAGAGGCTAAAGCACCCGCTCCCACAAGGAATAAAGCCAGGTAAACGCCCCGTGAGAAAGAGATGACCAACCCGAAACCGACTGGAACTATTATGGTGAAAAGAATAACGGCCACCGCCACCGAACGATGCCGGTAATACCAAAGCGCCAACACCGTTACGGCAAGAAATCCGATCAGCACCGATCCCCAGGCGTTAGTCAGGTAGCCCAGCGGCCTATATATGCTTCGAGAATGGTATATTTCCTCGAAACCGGCGCGAGTCGCCGAATCGTAAAAAAGAGCGAACGAAACGATCGCAATCCACGCCATAATCCCAATTACGACACACCCTGTCCCTAATAGAGACCGCATATTGTGTTCCGACCGGAAGCCGATACGCAGGATAAAATAAAACAGAATAGATTGGGTCAGAATTTTGAATCCGATGAAACTTCGATCCATATTGACAGAAGCCGCCAGCAGAGCGCATTCGGCTCCCCACACAGCAACTACGGCCCAATCTACCACGGACATCCGAAAAGATTTCGTACGGATCAGCCATCCCAATATCAATGCAGCGGCTAATCCTCCTAAAAACAGCGGATCGTCTGCACGGCACACCGAGAGTATGAATACGAAAGCAGTCCCCAGAATCAATCCTGTGCGTGAAAGTTGTGCGATTCCCATAATTTACCCCTACCCCTCTGCAACGTTGACTTGATGCTTCTTCCGATACCGTTTGACAAGCGAATAGATCAGCCGGAACAAGGCGAAACAGGTCAAACCGAAGAATATAAGCTGGACAACGATTGCCTGCAACAATCCGAAAGAGGGTGTCTGTCCTTGCGAGATCGCGATAATCAACTGTTTGGCCAGATCCGGAAATGTTGAAATAAACTGCCCGATAAACCGTGGCATAACATAGCCCAGATAATAGACGAACATCAGATTCATCAATAACGAGTATACAAGCATCACGCATTTTTCCGCCGGTTTCATCGTCCACAGGAACGGTTTATGCTTGATGGGCTGGCGGCATATTTTCTTTTTCAGATATACGAATCCTTCCATCACCCGGCTCCTTAAATTAGGGACTCCGAGCAGATCAGCCATCACCCAGTATCCGTCGAATTTAAATACAGGATTCAAGGTGATTAGGAAGTTCAGGTTGGCTGTGATCAATACGAAGCGCAGAATTGGGCTATAGGTCTGGAAATAAATGCACAACAGCGGAAGCATCAGCAATAGCTGGAAATAGGTGCCTGCCAGATTGACTACGATCCGTTGCCGCCGCCGTAGTTTCCAGACCTGGGACACGTCGGTGTAGAAAACCGGAAAGTTCATATACAGGCCGAAGCCCACCGCTCCGTGGGAAATGCCGTAATATTGGCAGGCCGAAGCATGCCCTAACTCGTGGAAAGACGAGGAAACCAGAAAAAAAACGAGGACTCCCAATAAAACATAAAATCCCCCCTCGATCGGTATTTTACCTCCGCGGAGCGTTGCCAGAAACCAGACATTCGTACCGAGTGTCGCCACTGACAACGGAATTGCTATTCCGGGCACAAACAGCCGCTTAAGGCGTGTCGACAAGCCTGCTACGGTTTCCTGGGAGAAAAGGTCTTTCTTGATCCAAAGTGGTTTCTTGGGCGGTTTGGTTTCAGCAGCGAGAATCGGCCCGACACAACACTGCCATATCTCCGCGATCTGCTCAGCCGAATAAGATCGACCCGTTATCTCGCTGTACTGCGTACGCAAGTCTTCCGGCGTTTGTGCCTCGCGGGCGGTACGAATGAATCTCTCTGCGGCCGCGCTCACTTCGAAATGCCTGTCAAGATAAGATACGACAAAGCACTGTTCCCGGCTGGAGGTGTCCAGCGGATCGATCTGCACTTGTCGTATCTTATCCAGTTCCATGAATGATCAGTCCACGTGATTATCACACATCAACGTCTACCTCAGGATCAATTTCGGATCTGCAAGTACACGGCTTGATAACTTCGGTTCTACAGTCGCAGACGATTATCTGGCCAACGCAAACTTGTTTTTTACAGTCGCATAAGGGCATTATGTCATCCGAAAGTAAAGACGATAGAAGCAGAGGGTCGGTTTCGAGCCGCTGCTCTAACTCCTTCACCGAGTATTCGGAACGCAGGTTATCGTTCAGCGAAACCAAGTCTTCCTGCGGTTGGAGCTCTTCTGTTTGATTCTGTTTCATAAGCAAAATTTATTTGGGGTTGTTCTGTTTCCGTAAATACTTGCTGTAAGCCTTATTGGCCATCATGTGGAAGGTGTCGGGATAGGCGTCGCAGTATGAAGCCGTAAACGAACCTTTTTGTCCGAGCGCTTTCCCCAGGCATCCGCCGCCGCAGAGCAACGCGTATTTGCAACGGCTGCATTTTTCGGTATTACCGATGTTCCGTTCCTGCCAATTTTTCATCTCATCGCTCCAGGTGACTTCGGGTGCGAAGTGACCGATCACATGCTCTGGCTTGCCTACCACATCCCAGCAGGCGTACATGTCCCCGAAAGGATCCAAGATATAACTCCCGGTCTGGCTCTGGCAAAAAACAGCATGGACTGGCAAGGTTTGTCGTTTGCGGATTGCGCGGTAAATATTGTTCATAATGCCGGAGTCCTGACAGATGATATTTTCCGAAGACTGCTTATGCAGGCGGTTGAAAGCCGGTCGCGTCAGGTAGTCGATTTTGCGCGAATCTTCATTATTCCCTTTGTCCGATTTCTGGTCATAACCTCCGACTAGCAATGCCGAGCTAATACTCAGCTTTTTATCCTTATAATAACCCAATTCACGAAAAAGCTGGTCCAACTTCTCGGCATCGGCAAAATTCCGGGCATCCGTGTTCATCCGCACCACGATTGTGACGCCTTTGTCCAGCGCCAGACCGATATTTCGAACAATCCTGTCGAACGATGCCGTAGTCCGGTAATGTATCCTCCGGCTGTCGTGCCACTCTTTCATCCCGTCGATCGTAATCTGGAGCCAATTGATTCCGTCGTCCCCCAGCAAATCCAGGTAATGGTCCAGGTCATACCCGTTCGTTACAGCCGCAAATTCGAATTTTTGTTTGCGACCCTCGCTGACGATATAGCTGACGATCTCTTTATTCTCGGCCAGCAACGGCTCCCCGAGAGCCCGGCCCGGTCCCAGGCCACCTCCTTCACCCGGCACTGGCTGAACACGGCGCTTTTCATCCGGCTGAATTTGCTCGATCGCTTTGTAGGCGTTATCGACCATCTCTTTGGTGAATACGGCTCCGGACCATTGCCGGCCGCTGTCCGAGACTCCGCCCTCATAGCAATACGGACACCTGAAGTTGCAATTGTATGTCACTAGGAAAGTGAAACTCGACAGCAGCTTATGCTGCCGGTGGTAGACGTCGGCCATTTTCTGGACGAAAGTTCGTTCCTGTTCTTCAGTTTTTTGTGTAATGTAGCCCCTGTCGATTAGGGATTGAAGGATCTCTGCCGAAAAAGTTGCATCTTCAGCAGAAAACGGTTCTCCTGAGCGTAAACATGCAACCAGCTTCTCCGAGGCTATATCGATAGCACCAGTGTAACCGTGCACTAACATATATTTCCCCTTACTGTTGTCAAGCTTAATGAAAATCGTATAAAAAGATAGTCGGTAATCGTTCATATTAATCAGGAAGTTAGCAATGGTCCTTGTTTTAATTTGTGTTGCTTGTATGAATATTTTTGGATGGTAAATTTTTATTGCAACAATAATCACGACACAATTGTAAGAAAAAATTACGGATTCAACAAATTATTACTAATTTAATCTGAATGTATACATTAAATCCTGATCTGTATTAAAAACAGAGTATTCTTCGGTCGAATTCGCAATGTCGTCAGGCATTCCGGCTTACAGCGAGTAAGTAGGAAAGGCATCCGTTAAAACTTTCCGACCGGTAGCCGGATACGGTCGTTTGCCGGTGCCGGCCCGAATTGAAACGTTTTTTCTTTCAGCTCAAAGATGATATGGAACCGGCGGTTTTGAAACTTCGACTTTGCGAACTGCTGTTATTGCTGATTTCCCATAACGAATACGAATGCCAGGCTGCTTTGGCCCAATGTGTCGGCAGGCTTACGGATTCTTTCGAGCGGATTGTCAGAGAATCGGTCTTCGAGCATATAACCGTGAAGCAATTGGCAGAAAGAACCCATCGTAATCTGACAACCTTTAAGCAGGATTTCAGACGGACTTTCCATGATACGCCGCATCAATGGTTGCTAAAACAAAGGTTGTTACAGGCCAGATTTCTGATCATAGGCACTCAACTTCCTATCGGTCGGATCGCAATGGAAACAGGTTTCGACAATGTGTCCCATTTTATCAAATTATTCAGACAGACCTATCGAATGACCCCGTTGGCATTACGTAAGACGAACCGGGGAAAACTTTGGAAACTGCATTTTTCCCCTTTTGTATTTCTGGGTTTCATTTATCGATCATCGATTCAGGAAAGGGTCGATGATTTTGTTTCTATGGCGTCGGATTCGTTACCCGGAGCCGGAAACGGTAGCCCGTTCCGGATGGTTTTTGTAAGCGCCTGCGGGGAGGAAGTTCGATTTACCCGGGAAAGTACGAAGCGTGCCTTTGCCGTCCGCCCCTCTCCGGGGAAAATCATCCTCGGCAGCCGGAGCAGCCTTCTGTATTTTCCCCGTCGGGCCTGGGGTCCGTGGTTCATGCCCACGGATGCGTCCGGTCTGTGTCCCGCTTCCTTTCGATGCCGTATAAATCGAACTTCCTCCCCGCAGGCGCACACCTCACAAAAGGGAGAAAAACAAAAACAACTTTAAAATTAATGCTTTATGAAATCGCAGCCAAACAAATCCGCGGAACGGCTATCCGGTTCGGAACATTTCAAAAAGACAATTCAGACCTATCTGGAAAAGCGTGCCGGATCCGATACGCTGTTTGCCGTTTCGTTTCGTAAACCTGCCAAGAATCTGGACGATTGTATAACATATATTCTGAATGAGGTGAGGAAGCTCAATGTCAATGGACTGACCGATGACGAGGTTTATTCGCTGGCAGTCCACTATTACGACGAAGACGATATCGAAGTCGGCAATCCCGTGGGCTGTCAGGTCGTAGTCAATCATACGGTTGAACTGACCGAAGAAGAGAAAGAACAGGCAAAACGGGACGCCATCCAACGGGCACAGGAGGAAGCATACCGGCAAATGAAACAGCCCAAACGTAAAAAATCGGTGAAACCGGCCCAATCGAATGTCGAACAAAAACTCTTTTTGAATGATGAAACCGAGGACGAAAATTCAACGACGTGTAGCGGAAGCCCGCAAAAAATTACCGCCGCTTACTCCTGCACAGATTCAATGGGGTTACGAGCATTGTATCGAACATATCGGACGCTGTACCCCGAAAGGCATTATCACTTGTACGGCGTGCGGACACAAATGGCCCCAAATGCCTGACCAGTCCGAAAGCATTGAATGCCCGCATTGCCATAGAAAACTTACTGTGGCAACCGACACTTTACGCCGAACGTTTTACGACTATGAGTACCTCTGTGTCGTTACCCGTTGCGAGGGTTTTCAGGTGTTTCGATACGTTTACATCGAATGTAAGGCGTCAATCAATCGCCCTCCTATCTATACTCATCATATCGAAGCTGTGCAGCGGTGGATTGCTGCCGACGGGCAGTGCGTTACTTTTGCAAGACTTCGCCCGATGGGGTACTTTGTCCATGGGTGGTGTTATTCCAGTCCGCTGGAGATGCGTAGGGAGAATGAGCGTAGGTACAGTATTATCCCGACTGCCATTTATCCCCGGCAGTATCTTATTCCAGAAGTACGGAGGCGGGGATACAGGCTTGTTCCCGAAATAAATCCTGTTGATCTTGTCCGTGCGTTGTTGTCGGAGAACAAAATAGAGACATTATTGAAAACCGGGCAACTGGCATTGGTCAGATTGTTTGCCGGGTCGTCTAAAAATCTTTCCGATTATTGGCCCTCTATACGGATTGCCATTCGGAACGGGTATTCTGTCGTTCAAGCCGAGGAATGGTGCGATTATCTTGATTTACGGTTCTTTACATGGTGCCCCGCAGCAACGGATCCGGGGGAAACTCCGGCCGGGCGGACAGCAAAAGAGGGAAGCCCTCGCCAAAAGCTCCGCATCCGCAGAAAGTGAGACCTCCGGAACCAAAAACAAAAATAACCAACTAATAAAACTACCAAAATGAACGAAAAACTAACGATCAATCGGTATTGCGCCTGGCTCGGCAACCCGATCCATACCGGCATAGTCGATCCCGACACCGGCAAAGAATTCATCCTTTCGGGTTACTACGAAGATGATCCTGAAGTGTAACCGGTCTTGTAAAAATCATGTCCAGTTTGACCATCTTGGGGTCTTTGCGGCCTCTGA
>ENA-ORMO01003381-ORMO01003381.1-human-gut-metagenome-genome-assembly--contig:-NODE-3381-length-10470-cov-5.059818_pt1 | contig 10470 bp, 10 predicted proteins | sample MGYA00242106_ERZ509001 | MGnify/ENA primary metagenome ERZ509001 (study PRJEB26280, sample SAMEA2338736) | human gut metagenome | biome: human gut; feature: human-associated habitat; material: faeces... | reverse complement strand
TCAATTCCCATCACAATTTGGAAAACATCCAGAGAGTCGGCACCCAAATCGTCTACAAATGTGGTATCCATGGTTACTTCTTCCGTATCCACATTTAAAACCTCTGCTATTATCTTCTGTAATTTTTCCAATTCCATGATTCGCCCTCCTAAACTTCCTCTTTTTTCTCTTGCGCAACAGTTAAATTCTCCTTAATTCGTTCACTGATACGCTGCTCTTTAAATGAAATACATTGAATAATGGCATTCTTAAATTCTGTTTCTTTGGAATTTCCATGGCATTTTACTACTAAACCTTTTAATCCCAGCAAAGGCGCACCCCCATACTGACTGGCATCAAATGTTTTCAAGGTCTGCTTCATGGCTGGTTTTACCAAAAGCGCCCCTAATTTGCTACGCAAATTGGACATCATGCTCCCTTTAATCTTAGAAATCAAGGTAGCCCCCAAACCTTCATAGAGTTTTAGCACTACATTTCCCACGAAAGCTTCTGTAACAATCACATCTGCAGCACCAGCAGGAATCTCCCTAGCCTCAATGCTTCCAATAAAATTAATATCCTGACATTCTTTTAGAAGAGGATACGTCTCTTTTACCAAAGCGTTTCCTTTTTCTTCTTCCACGCCAATATTCACAATACCTACTCTTGGATTCTTCACCCCCATTACATGTTCCATATAAATGGAACCCATACGGGCAAACTGTACCAAATGAGATGCTCTGGCATCTACATTTGCCCCGCAGTCAATCAGCAGGGAAACACCATCTTTTGTAGGAATCAATGGAGCCAGAGGTGCTCTCTCCACACCTTTAATTCGTCCCACAATGGTGGTTCCACCTACCAGAATAGCTCCGGAACTTCCGGCTGAGACAAACGCATCTGCTTCCTCCTTACGCACCAATTTCATTCCCACTACAATAGAGGAATCCTTTTTCCCACGAATGGCTGCTACGGGAGGTTCTCCTGTCTCAATCACTTCACTAGCCGGAATAATTTGAATCCGCTCTTTTGGATAAGTACAGGTCGCCAATTCTTTCTCCAGAATATCCTGCTGTCCAACCAGAAGTACTTCTACATTTTCTTTTTCCTGGACTGCTGCCACTGCGCCTTTTACTGCTTCTAATGGTGCATAGTCACCACCCATGGCATCCACTGCCACTTTGATTCTATTTTCCATGTCATGCCTCCTGTTGTATCTATGAATGATTTTACTAAACATCGAAAAAAAATGCAAGGATTCTCACATAGATAATCCCCGCATTTTTACATTTTACTGTTCCTTAGGTGTTTCCGCAGGTGTTTCTGGCGTTTCCTCCTGTTTTTCCTGTGAAGTTTCTTCTTTATTTTCTGACGGCTGCTCTTCATTTGCAGCCTCAGGAGACGACTCTTCACTTTCTGGAGCCGCCTCTTCCCCCGTCTCCTGGGAAACAATAATTTCTGCTGTTTCACTGGTAATCCGGTTAGTAGAACTATGAATGGTACTGGTAGCCACTACATAATAATAAACAGTTCCTGCTTCTTTGGTAGGTGGTGTAAAGGTGTTCTCTGTCGCCCCTTCAATTAAAGTTCCTCCACCATTGGTATTGGTAAGACTCTGATACCACTGATATGTAATCTCCCCCTCGTCAGAAGTTGTGGCTTCTACTGCAAGAGGTGTTGCAGTGTCTCCCACGTTATAGGAAACAGAACCGCTTAAATTTGTAGTAAGCTCCGGTTTTGCAACCTCTACTTCAGGCTCCACTTCTTTCTCTTCTATCTCTTCCTCCGGTTCTTCTACTGTTTTCAAATGTAATTTTTCCAACGCTGTATTTAAAACCTCTTTTCCCTTGCAGCCAGTCATGGAAAAGGTTAAACATCCCACTGCAAGAAACAGGACTCCACGTTTCAGCCATTTGTTTCTCATTATTATTCCTCCTTAGATATCTTATACTCCCATACTCCCTCTATTCTTCAAAATAAAGATTTTCACCAAACTTATCTTAACGTATTTCAACAAATTGTGCAAGGGCTTCCCTTAAAATATTACAAAAATATTAATTTCAAGTAACAAACACATGAAAACAAAATATGTCAGAACGCAAAAATAGAGGATTCACAATCACTTGGAACCCTCTATTTTATAGTGGAATTAAGCTTCTTCCATTTTAATGATTTCTTTTTTGTTGTAGCTTCCGCAAGCTTTGCATACTCTGTGAGGCATCATTAAAGCACCACATTTGCTGCATTTTACTAAGTTTGGAGCACTCATTTTCCAGTTTGCTCTTCTTTTGTCTCTTCTTGCTTTGGAAGATTTATTTTTTGGACAGATGGACATAGTTACACCTCCTTAAATTTGCTAAATATATCACTGATTACCGCCATTCTGGGGTCTGGCACGAACTGATCACAGTCACAAGTACCTTCATTCAAATTCATCCCACATTTTGGACAAATGCCCCGGCAGTTCTCTTTGCATAGAACCCTTAAAGGCCAATGGATTAAAATCTCATTATGCACTAACTGGTCTACATCCAGGCTGCAACCTGTGACATAATTAATTTCATCTAAGTCTTTTATCCTGTCTTCCTTCGAAGCCTTCATGTCCAACTCCTCCTCCAGATCAATGGTAAAGGTTGTGGGAACTTCCTTCAGACACTTATCACAGGGAATGGCTACGGTAATAGAACCGCTGGCTTCAATTTTTAAAACCTTCTTTCCACTGTTGGTAATCTTCATGGAAATGGGCTTCTTCTCAACAATAGGAAAATCTCCTAGTTTTGATTGAAAGGAATCCATGGAAACAGGTGCATCTACAACCTGTGTCTTTCCTTCCAGGGATAAAATTTCTGATAAATCAATTAGCATAATAGTCTCCTAATCACACCTTGTAAATTATACATAGGGATTTGCGGTTTGTCAACCATTATTTTTCATCTTATTTCTGAACTAACGCTGCAGTCTCCTGACAGATTGCTAATTCTTCGTTTGTAGGAACAATGGCTACTGTTACTTTTGAATCTGGTGTGGAGATTACTTTATTTTCACCTCTTGTCTGATTTGCCTCTTCATCAAGAGTTACTCCAAGATAGCTCAGTCCTTTTACAACAGTTTCTCTTACAGGAATTGCATTTTCACCGATACCACCAGTGAAAGCGATGGCATCTACACCATTCATAGCTGCTGCATAAGAACCGATATATTTAATAATTCTGTAGCACAGACAGTCAATGGCACGTTTTGCATCTTCATTACCCTGTTCTGCTGCTTCATTTAAGTCACGGAAGTCACTGGAAAGACCTTTGGATAATCCCAGAAGACCGGACTTTTTATTCAGAATATTTACCATCTCTGTAACATCCATGTTTTCTTTCTTGCACACAAAATCAAGAACTGCTGGGTCTAAGTCACCAGAACGAGTTCCCATTACAAGACCTTCAAGGGGAGTAAGACCCATAGAAGTATCTACACATTTTCCATTTACAACTGCACTGATGGAAGAACCATTTCCTAAGTGAGCAACAATTACTTTAGAATTTTCTGGATCTAAGCCCAGGAATTTGATTGTTTCTTTGGATACGAATCTGTGAGAAGTTCCGTGGAAACCGTATTTACGAACTTTATATTTGTCATAATACTCATATGGAATTGCATACATATATGCTTTTTCCGGCATGGTCTGATGGAAAGCAGTATCAAATACAGCTACGTTTGGTTTTCCCGGCATTAATTTCATACATGCGCGGATACCCATTAAGTTTGCCGGGTTGTGAAGAGGTCCTAAGTCACAGCATTCCTCAATAACAGAAATAACTTCGTCATTAATAATGCAGGAGTCAGAAATCTTAGCTCCTCCATGGAGTACACGATGTCCGATTGCTTCTACTTCATCTAAGCTCTTTAATACACCTGTTGTTGGATTTACCAGAGCATCCAGAACCAGTTTGATTGCTTCTGTATGAGTAGGCATAGCAGCCTCTGTTACTTCCTTTTCTCCGCCTGTTGGCTGATATACCAGTCTTCCGTCAATACCGATACGCTCGCACAGACCTTTTGCTGCTACAGCTTCTGTCTCAGAATTAATCAACTGGAATTTCAGGGATGAACTTCCACAGTTTACTACTAATACGTTCATGTTTTTTCCTCCGATATCATTAGATATTTTATACAGACTGCTCTGTAATTATGGGTTGTATGAACCCATGCTTGGTATTATTATACAACCTTTTCTCATGACAGACAAGAGAAGGTTTCGGGTTTTTATGGAAAAGACTTCTAAATCTTGTATTCTTTTCAAAACATAGAGAAAAATCCTGTATGTTCTCTTTCACTCTCCTTTTCTTGTTATACAATGTGATACTCATAATGTTCTTCCGCTACTTTCTGAAATCCCAGAGATTGAAACATTTTTTGGCTTTGAGTATTAAAGGAATAAACATTTGCTTTCACTGTGTGCATTCCCTTTTCCCTTGCCCGTTCTATCATCTTTTGAATACATTCGCGCCCAATATGCCGGTTCTGATATTCCTTACAAATCACAATCGATAACTCACCGCTGTCCTGCAGGGTTACATCGCCAACCAAAATCCCCCCATACTGAATGTAATAACACTCTCCATGAGTATCCAGATAGTGATACATTGCTTTTAAGCGTTCCAGAGAATATACATAATCAATATTATCTACCTGCTTGCAGAGTTGTAAATCCTGATACCACGCAAGTGCTGTCTCATAGTTTGGATAATAGGGTATAAGAGACACACTGCTGTTTTCATCGTTTTCTTGCATATTCTTCACCTTAATCATTTTCCTCCCTCTGAAACTCCAGAATATCTCCCGGCTGACAGTCTAAAGCCTCACAAATTGCATTTAGCGTAGAAAAACGGATTGCACTCACCTTACCTGTTTTTATTTTTGATAAATTAACATTTGCAATTCCTACTTTTTCAGATAGTTCGTTCAGACTTATTTTTCTGTCTGCCATCATTCTGTCAAGTCTTAGAATAATTGCCATTTTCTCACACTCCTATAATGTCTCATCTACTTCTGCCTGCAGGCTGATTCCATATTCAAAAATGAGAAGCAATAAATGAAGAAATTTATTGCCACATCTAGTCTCTTTTATAGTGTTTCATCTATTTCTTGTTGTAACTCACAACCATAGTCAAAGATGAGAGAAATACAATACAAAATAAGGGCAAATACGGCACATATAAAGAATGATGAAAATGTTATCTTAAATACAGAGAGTACGGAAAATACAGCGAACAATAGAACAAACAACGCTATTTTTCGTATCTGAGCAGCGGTTGTATCTGTAAAAGGAGAATTTCCTTTTCCGATACACCCAAATATTCTTTTGGCATAATAGAAAGCTAAAAAGATACAGATAAACTCTCCAAGACAGCAGATGAAAAAGAATACGCATTGTCCAAAGCTAAGAGTTTGACCTGCTTTAATAGCAGTTTCCCACGTTTCTTGGAATATCTCCGGCGAAAAAAGTTGAGCGCAGACAAAAACCATAACTCCTGCAAACAACAGTACACTCATGATACCGAAAATAATACAGCCAACATTAAGAAGTATGGATATAAAATAAGCAGATTTTTTTAATTTTTTTTCTTTCATGACTAAAAGCTCCTTTCATTTCTTAATACTCCCTTTCTTAATACATAGTATAGCATTCTTTTTATCTTTGTCAATTATTTTTTAATGATAAACATTAAATATTTTATTATTATTGTTATTAGTAATTAAATAGTATTTTCTAACTTTACATTTCTTCCCCAATCCGGTTATAATATCTCACAGAAAACAACCCATTTGTTTCTCCCCTGAACCATGTAAAAGAAAGGAATCTCATCATGAAAAAAGCGGTAGGAATCATAGCAGAATATAACCCGTTCCACAATGGACACGCTTATCAAATAGAACAGTCAAAGAAATTAACTAAGGCAGATGTCGCAGTAGTTCTTATGAGCGGAGATTTTGTACAACGCGGTACTCCTGCCATGTTTTCCAAACATGAGAGGGCAAACATGGCGCTCCTTGGAGGCGCTGATATTGTTCTGGAGTTTCCAGGCTCTTATGCCTGCAGCAGTGCCGAATATTTTGCCAAAGGCGGTGTAGGGATTTTTCATGCCTTAAGCTGTATAGAATTTCTCTCCTTTGGCAGCGAATCCGGCAGCCTGGACTCTTGCAAATGTATAGCAGAAATTTTAAGAGAAGAACCAAACTCCTATCAGCAGGAACTGAAAAAAAGCCTAAAGCAAGGACTTTCTTTTCCTTCTGCCAGAAAAGCTGCCCTCAAAACATATTGTCAGAGACACTCCCTTGCCCTGGATGAAAATTTTCTGGAGCAACCTAATAATATTCTGGGAATTGAATATTGTAAAGCACTCCTGGCCCTGAACAGCTCTATAAAACCTGTGACCATAGAGCGCAAGGGAAGTTCTTACCACAGTACTGATTTATCTTCCCTTTATCCCAGTGCCTCTGCTATCAGAACTGCCCTAAAGGAGACAACTTCCGCTGAAGCAATTTCTGGTTCTGAAACTGCTCTTTCCTCTTTGTCCGCAGCGCAGCCTCAACCTGTCTGGAATTATATGCAAAAGCTTCTTGTCAGAGATACACTCATAGAAGAAAATGACTTTTCTCTCCTGTTGAAATACCAGCTTATGCAGCATACTCCCGAAACACTCTGCCAATACGCAGACCTTTCCCCTGATTTATCCAGACGGATTTATAGGCAGTTGAACAAATTTGCATCCTTTTCCCAATTTGTCTCTCTCTTAAAGACAAAAGAATTGACCTATACCAGAATCAGCCGAGGGCTGCTTCATGCACTCCTTGGCATCACCCCTGTCATGGAAAATCTGACACCTTCTTATGTAAGGCTTTTGGGATTTCGCAGAGAAAATTCTGATTTTCTCAGGATCATGCAGCAAAACAGTCAGATTCCTATCATTACAAAAGGAGCAGACTATAAGAAAGCGCTGGATTCTTCTGCCTGTGGTGTTTTTGAAAAGGATTTATTTCTGTCCGACTTATACGAATCTGTAAAAAGCACAAAAAAACAGACCGCCTTTGTCAATGATTTACAAAAGCCGCCTGTTATACTGTAAAATGCAAAGGTCATAAAGATATAAAATAACATTACACTTATACCTATGCGATTTTATGTCTTTATGACCCGTTTTCTTTCTACTTAGGGATTAAAAACTACTTTCCCTTTAAACTCTTCAAAAAAACTCATAGGAATACTTCTCTGACATTTAAAACTTTTTTCTGCCACGTAAGTAAAATATTTTCCTAATTCTTCTCCTGGGCAAATAATTAAACCATCAATTGCACCATCTTCAGCATTCGTTAATGCAATAAGGTATCTAATTGTTCTTGTCGTAAAATTCTCATTAATCTGTTCCTCAAACTGTGGGGAATATCTTCCCAGATCAATTGTAGGTGAATCTTGCACTTTAACCTCAAGCATTTGATTTTTTATATCTGGATATCCTCCCTCAAGCCCGTCTTGCAAATCTCTATATCCTAATTGATAAGCTACCATTCTCTCCAATTGTTGTCCTCTTTGTTTTGTGGACAAAGAAATATCAAGTTTCCCACCAACAAGTTTATCTTTAATACGTTCCTCTATAATTTCTATTGGCAAAACCTTATTGGGTTCATCTTTAATACTGACTTCTTCATTTATTATCTCATCATCACAAGCCAAAATTTCTCGTGGTAATCGAAAATCAGTGATTACCATACCACCTTTTCGAATAATAGCTTCACGTTTTTTATCAGAAATAATAAGCTGTTGTTTCACTGTCGGCTTACCAAACTTTCCAAATCTATTTTCGATATAATCCGGTGTCATTATGATTATAGTTTCAATACAATTATCTGCATTTATCTTACCAAGAACAAATCTTACATCACTTGCCAAAAGGGCTTCTCCATTCTTCAAATCAACCTGCACTGATGCACTGTTTGGATTTCTATTCCACACTTGCAAATTGTATGAATCACCTGTTGTAACAATATATGTATCAATATATTCCCGCAAAAATGCTGGCACTCCTTTTTGTTTAGGCGGCACAATTTCATACTCATCTGCTGCTGTTGGCATATACTTTGATAAGAGATGATTTGTCACAATCTTCCTAAAATTAGAGCCATCGGTTCTTGATTTTCCAGTCATAGGTATTTTCTGACCAATCAAAGGTTTCAATGCTTCTACCAGTTCTTCTGGTGTTGATAAAGCACTTTTAGATTTTGGTGGATTCTTCCCTTCCTCAATATAGTTCATTAGCAATTTTCCTTTCCTATAAAGTTTTCTATTGTTAACACTTCCTCCTTAGTTAAATCAAATGCATCATAAATAATTTTATCTATTTCACTTTCTAACCCACCTTCCATGCCAACAATTAAATCATCCACATATCCAGCTATCGTTACCGCATCCTTTCTTCTGATTTCTGGAATAGGCCACCTGTTTAAATTTGATGTCGTATATCTATATTTCTGCGAATATAAGCAACCACTTATCATTTTTTGATAATATTCCATTGCTTTAGAGTTTAAAACACCTAACATAAAGCAATAATATTGATGTTCATTTAAGCCTAAATATTCTGACATGAAGACCGAAGGTTTCCTCGTCAAAAAGAACGTATTACCTTGGCATATTCTTCCGGACTCATCTAATGCAAATGAATTCCTCGAAACAATATCTCTCGTAATAATTTTGGTTTGTTGAAATTTCGATAACTTCTGAGGAACCCAACATTCATACCACTTTCTGTTTTTAGATTTTATTAAATAAGAACGTTTCTTTAATACTTCTGAACATTCTTCAAAATATTCTGCCGCTTTCGGTATCTCCTCCAAAGGAATAGCAACCATTTTCCCCTCTATTTCTCTATGTGGATATAATATATATCTGTCCTTTGAGTTTTCCCCCCATGAAACATTCCATTTATTTACATTAAAACTCTGTATCAATGGATAAATCACACTATCTTCAAATTCGCGCTCATAAACAAAGCTTGAAGTCATTGGTTGCACAAATACAGTATCTGCAGTTGTCTTTACCCCTACGCATATATCAAATATATCAACCAGAGAACATAATTTCAGCTCATCCATTTTCTCTTTGATAAGGTTGTCATCTCTTGCAGAAAAGTTCCATGTTTTTCCATCCATAGGTATTTTTACCTTTGAACGGGACACTTCAAAAGCCTGCTTACTTTCATCTCCATAAAGAATAAAACTTTTACCACATGTCAGTTTCTTTTCAATATACTCAAATAGTTCATTAGCTTTCAAACATTCAAACTGTGTATTTTGTTCAGTCGTTTTTATTCCAATGTAATCCACATCAACATTATCACTCTTACGATTTTCACACATAATAATTGCCGGTAAAACAGCCGCACCAAAGAATTTCGTATCATACAAATCTACCAGTTTTCTAACATGTCCTGTTTGTGACAAATATTCACGTATACCCTTACCATAATTCGCTGTTAAATACTTGTTACTTGTAATTAAACACATCTTTCCATTCTCACTTAACAATTTATCACTTTTTTCAAGAAAACAAGTAAAAATGTCAAATCTTCCTGTAGCACTGACAAATTTATTTTTTATAAAATTCCTATATTCAATAGACATATTTTGTAATCTAATATAAGGAGGATTTCCAATAATATAATCCGCATGGTCTTCTACATACAAAAAATCCTGGCAGTATACTGGCAATTTTCTTACCATATCCAACACATCTTTCATTTCGCATATCAAATTCCTCTTCACCAATGAAGAAATTATCACAATTTTTGTAACAAATACATTGGATGGTTTTGTATCATATGCCCGTATTAATTTATGCTCTAATAGTCTTTCTTTATATGTGCTTATAGCTCCGTTTACGTACAAACCATCTATAAATCTATCTAATATTTGTTTTATAAACGTACCCGTTCCACATGCCGGATCAACAATGGTTTTACTATCAGAAACCGCAGAATCATACCCTATAATATCTAACATATATTTGATTATTTCATCCGGTGTTCTTTCACTTCCAGATTTCTTCCTGGATTCTAAATCTATTCTTTCTGTTAATAACCCGAACAGTATCTCATCTAACTCTTCCACTGTTTTATCAGAAAATGAAATTTCATCATTTTGCATATTCGAAAAACCCATACATATATTTTCAATCTGGTTCTTATTAAATTCTATTCCATTTCTACTCAATATTTCAATTAATACCGCTGTTGCTGTATAAATAGCCGATATTGAATAGTTTAACATTTTATCTTGTGCAGATAACTCATTCTCTACTTTTGCAAATATTCTATCTATAAACTCTGTCTCATCATCTTGAACATTCAAATAATAGATATGCCCAAAATTTTTTTTATAAAATTCAAAATTCTTATTTATAACATAGTATGAATTTTCTAAAACGCTCATAGCATCCATATG
>ENA-ORMO01003380-ORMO01003380.1-human-gut-metagenome-genome-assembly--contig:-NODE-3380-length-10475-cov-2.408733_pt1 | contig 10475 bp, 13 predicted proteins | sample MGYA00242106_ERZ509001 | MGnify/ENA primary metagenome ERZ509001 (study PRJEB26280, sample SAMEA2338736) | human gut metagenome | biome: human gut; feature: human-associated habitat; material: faeces... | reverse complement strand
CAACTTTTTTCATAGAAATGTTCTTTTCCCGGCTGATGTTCCGGATATAGTCATACGCTTCCTGCTCAGAAATTCCGTTTTTTCTCATGAGAATTCCCTTCGCCTGTTCCACGACAGTCCGGCTCTCCAGCCGTTTACTGACTTCATCACATTCCTTTTTCAACTGTCTCATAGCCCGATTTCGTTCCACGGCGATTTCCAGACCCGGTAAAAATGTCCTTTCATCCACCGGTTTCACAAAATAGGCACTGACATCAGCCTCTTTTGCTTCCTGAACAAACTCTTTGTCGCAATAGGCTGTCAAAAGAACAACCGTATCTGCCAGTTTTTCCTGTGCAATGAGTTTAGACGCTGTCAGCCCGTCCAACAGGGGCATCTTCACGTCCATGATCACTAATTCCGGATGTTCTCTCCTGCAGATTTCCACCGCATCAAAACCGTCCGCTGCCTCACCTACTACTGTATATCCTTCTTTTTCCAGGATTTCCTTTAAATCCATTCTGATGATCGGTTCATCATCTGCAATGATTACTCGCATGTATTTATCCTTCCTTTGTCATTTTTATCCTTCTTCTGAAGATAAAAATTCCAACAGATCTTCAAATCCGGTTCCTTCATAACTGCTTGTCACGAAGATTTTTCCGGCTCCCGCATTTTTCAGATACTTTTTTGCATCCTCTACCTGTTTCTCCCCTGCCAGATCACTCTTGGTCACAACACCGATACAGGGTTTTGCAAAAGTGCTGGAATATCCAGGCGGAAACATCGTTCCCTCTTCGTTGGCCTGCTGAACCAGAATGATCAGATCTGCATCTGTTGCTGATACGGTCAGTGCTCCTCTCAGATAGGTCCTCTCCAGATATTCTCCCGGTGTGTCGATCATGCTTCCGTTGACTACCTGGATAGTCTGGGTTTTATGATACTTGAGATCCTCGTGATTTATGTATTGGCACAGTGTCGTCTTCCCTGCCATGGATCTTCCGATAAGGATCACCCGTTTTTGTTTTCTGTCCATCTCGTTTCACCTGCCTGTTCCCGTTTGTCAGGATCTTGTGATCGGTGCAGGTGCAAATCCCATGGCATCACATAGCACGCTCATAACATCATGAAGTGCAGCTTCCACCCCGGACACATCTCCGGTGATGATCAAAGATCCATTAAACCGGTCTACAAATCCGATTTTAATGTCTGCGGCTTTGCTGGCCACATCTGCTGCAATGATCGCAGCCTCGCTGGGAGTGATGGTAAAGATCCCAATGGCTCCCTCTGCGTCAATGAGTCCCATCTTCGCATACAGTGCATCTACAGGATGTGGTATCACATGTGCAAGTGTCACCTGCTTACCCGGGACGAACTCTTGTATAATTCTCTCTTTTTTTTCTTCATACATGGTTCTTTACCTCTTCCCTATACCAGTCTTCCTGTGTACGCTCCCTGGAACACATCTTTGATATCTTCTACTGAGCATGCTCTTGGATTTGTCCTGGTGCAGGCATCCTCATAAGCTGCCTGAGCCATCTCATCCAATACTGCATCAAAATCTTCTCTGGACACACCTGCTGCCTCAATGCTGTCCGGAATATGGAGTCTCTTGATATACTGTTTCGTGGTACGCACAACGCTGAATGCACTCTGTCGGACACTTGGTCCGTCCAGTCTAAGCACTCTTGCAATTCTTGCATATCGTGCAGCAACCGGCGTAAGCTGCTCGTGGCATCCCGCATTAAATGCCATAACATAGGGGAGCAGAATACCGTTTGCCCGTCCGTGTGGGATATGGAAATGTGCACCCAGTGTATGTGCCATTCCATGATTCAGCCCCAATCCGGCATTGCTGAAGGCAAGCCCTGCCAGGCAGGATGCATGATGCATTTTCTGTCTTGCTTCCAGGTCATCCGGATTTTTGTAAGCCTTCATCAGATTGCTTCTGACAAGTTTCATTGCCTTCTCCGCCGCAGCATCTGTGAAATCATTGGCACCGGTAGATACAAAAGCCTCGATGGCATGTGTCAGCACATCAATCCCCGTATCTGCAGTCACGACCGGCGGCACAGAGCGAACCAGCTCTGCATCCAGGATCGCTGCGTCAGGAAGAAGCTCGTCGGAAACCAGCGGATATTTTGCCGACTTCTCCGGATCGCTGATAACAGAGAAACGGCTGACCTCTGAGCCGGTACCGCTGGTGGTTGGAATGGCTACAAACGTCCTCTTCTGATCCAGCCCACCCTGTACAGACAGCCAGTTCATGGCTTTGGCTGCATCAATAGGAGAACCGCCTCCCAGCGCAAATAAAACCTGTGGCTGAAATTCCAGCATTTTTTCAATGCCTTTGGTTACCGTGGCAATATCCGGATCCGGTCTGACTTCAGAAAAAATCTGATACTCAATCTTCCGTGCTTCCAACGGTTCTGTAAGATAGCTGACCTTGCCGCTCTCATGCATAAACCGGTCTGTAACAATAAACGCCCGGGTAACACCCTGAAGAATTTCATCCAGCCCGTCTTTTCCCATGAAAATACGGGTCTTTAAAACAAACTCTCCCAATGTAATCCTCCTTTCTGAACGAAAAAAAGTGCCCGGTTCAACATCGCATTGCTACGAAGCAATACGAAAAACCAAGACACTTCAACGCTCTTAGATTAATCCATTCATACCTACTACGTCGCAGATACTCCTAAATTGGTCATATTATAGCACGTATTCTTTTCTTTGTCAACTTTGTTTAGTTTTTTTCGTTTTTTCCTGTTTTCATGTACATTTTAACCATATTATTTTCTTTTTCGCTTCTTTTTAATTGGTCTTTTTCTTTCTTTTTTTCATTTTTACATCCGTATTCCTGTCTACTTTTTCTTTGTCAATTTTTCATTTTCGGCCTGAAGATCAGGCTTGCCAGATATCCGAAAATCAGGGCTGCAGAAATCCCAACGGCACTGGCGGTAAATCCTCCCATAAAGATTCCAAGAAACCCGTTTTCCAGAATTGCTTTTTTCACACCTTTAAATAAAGTATTGCCAAAACCAAGAAGAGGCACGCTGGCTCCTGCCCCTGCAAAAGCAATCAGTTTATCATACAGCCCCAGACTCCCAAGCACGGCTCCGGTACAAACAAGAAGCACCATAACCCTGCCGGGAAGCATCTTTGTTTTTTCCAGGAGGATCTGTACCAGAGCACAGATCAGTCCTCCCACCCAAAATGCATTAATATAATCCATCATGTTCTCCTTAACAGTGCTCCACAACCACCGCCTGGGCAATCCCCGGAACACTTTTCCCTTCGTTATAACTTACCTTGGACAACAGTGCACCGGTAGGCACAAAAAGCACACGTTTCCATTCTCCCTTTTCCAGTTTCGGCAGGATATAGGAAGCAAAGGTCACGGCTGAGCAGCCGCATCCGCTCCCTCCTGCATGGGTATCCTGGCTTTCACTGTCATAAATTTCAATTCCGCAGTCCATATGCTGCTTCTCAATGTCAAACCCTTTTTCTTTCAGCAGATCAAACAAAATCCTCTGCCCTACCTGACCCAGATCGCCTGTGATGATCCTGTCATAATCCTCCGGCATCCTGTTAAAATCCATTAGATTCTGATAAATGGTATCACAGGCTGCCGGTGCCATACAGGCTCCCATATTCAGTGAATCCTTCAGTCCGTAGTCCACGATTTTCCCTGTAGTGATGCCTGTGATCCTGGCTTTGCCTCCTTTTTCACCAAGAATACAACTGCCGCTTCCTGTGACGGTCCAGGTCGCTGACAAGGGACGCTGATTACCGTATCCCAACGGAAAACGAAATTCTTTTTCCGCACTGCCAAAGTGACTGGAAGTCACAGCCGCCACATACTCTCCATATCCTCCTGCCACAGCCATGGATGCCAGAGACAGTGCCTCTCCCATCGTTGCACAGGCTCCGTAAAGTCCATAGACAGGTGTGTGAAAACCCATGATTCCAAAAGAAGAGGCAATGGTCTGTGCCAGCAGATCGCCTGCATAAATCGTTCGTATCTGCCATTTTTCAATTCCTGCCTTCTCAATTGCCATGGAAACGGCTTCTTTCTGCAAAGTGCTCTCCGCCTCTTCCCAGGAAGAAGTTCCAAAAAGCCCGTCTTCCTCTCCTATTTTATCAAAATATCGTCCCAGCGGACCGTCTCCTTCTTTTTTCCCCACAATAGAAGCCCCACTGATAATATGCGGTGCTCTATCGAACTGAATACTTTGTTTTCCGATTATCTGTTTCATCACACAATCCCCCACATATGCAAAAAATAAAACAGGAGTCCCAGAGCAGATGAAGTAAGAATTCCATATAAAATCACAGGACCTGCAATAATGAAAATCTTGCATCCGATTCCGAATACCTGACCTTCTTTCTGATACTCAATGGCAGGTGCAGCTACAGAATTTGCAAATCCCGTGATCGGAACAAGGGTTCCTGCTCCTCCCCATTTTGCCAGTTTCGGATACAGATTCCACCCGGTAAGCAGAATACTGAGCAAGACCAAAAGCAGCGAGGTCCAGCTTCCGCTCATCTCCTTATCCAATCCCATATTTTCACAGATATTCTGTATGATCTGACCAATGGTACAGATGATACCTCCACTGATAAATGCTCCCAGCATATTGAGAAACAGGCTGTGGACCGGTGTCCTCTCTTTCACATATTTCTCGTATTCCTTTGCTTTTCTCTTCTGTTCTTCCTGCTGTGCCAAGTCCATGTATCTCACCATCCTTCTTGAATTCTGATCAATATTAGTATGACGGATTCTTATTTTTTTATGCTCACTAAATTTATTCTCCTATGTCAGGATAAAAAACTGCAAAAGCCCTCCCAGAGTTTTTCCAATGGCAATAGCAAGAACAATGCAGCCTGTTCCCTTTTTTAATCCGATTCGTCTCGCCATCACAGCAAAAACATTGACCACTTCTCCAAGGGCAATGATCCAGCTTCCCAGAAAAATCCCAAAACAGATTCCTGCAATCCCAAGGCCAATCCTTCCAAAAGGAATCGCAATCTGATAAACAGAAACCAGACTGCCTGTCACAGCCCCCAGTATCAGACAATCTTCATACAATAGAATATGATCTGCCGTATGGGTGATTCCGGCATATCTCGGGATGATTCCAAGCCCAATGACAAAAGCTGCCAGAGCAGTGGCCACCACAGCACCTCCGCACAGTCCTGCGATTCCTGTTATCACCTGTCCCTGCCACATCATGTCCCGGCTCCTTTCGTTTTTTTTTGCTTTCTTCCCCTGTTTTTGGCTGCGATCAAAGTTCTGTTGACATCATCTTCATACACTCGCATCTGTACTTCCATGGGAGTAGGATCTTGTGTGATCTTCCCATGTCCAAAATGATTAAAAAACAAGACAACTCCAATCCCCACACCAAGAGAATACGTGAATTCTAAAATCGTATGTCCCGTAGAAATTTCTCCTGTAAACTGTCTGTAAAGCCGGAAAAATAAGCCGGCTATGTCCACATCTGTATTAAAGGTCATAATGGAAAATGCACCGCCAAAGAAGGTGATCAGACATACAAAAAAAGTCTTCACCCAGCTATACCAGGAAGGTTTTTCTTCCTGCTCCTCATAGGTGACAACAAATTCCGGCTCTCCTATATGGGTCACATCTACAGACTGTTCTTCTCTCTCCACCGCTTTAATCAGATCAGTGGCTGATACTACATACCGGCCCGGCACTCCATCCGGAATCGTAAAAATTTTCCGTACCCTGTTTCTGTCCAGCACTTTCCGATCACTGCACACTAATTTTGCCACATCCCCAAGGTAAATGTCAGGATGATGTACTTCTACGTTCTTTTCTGTCTGTATATATAATATTTCACTCATCTGCCAGCCTCCTTACACCTTGTAGGAGTAGTATTTCAATCTTTACAAAAAATATTCTGTCACAGTTACAGGTTTTCCCTTAGCCTGGTAAGAATCTTCTTTTCCAGCCTGGATACCTGCACCTGTGACATGCCCATTTTTTCCGCAACACAGGTCTGGGTCTTTTCCATGAAAAAGCGGAGATAAATCAATTCCCGCTCCCAGGGCTGCAGGCTTCCCAGCATCTGTTCCAGCAAAAGCCTGTCCAGCACCTCCTCCTGTTGATTTTTCTCCTGGGGCAGCCTGTCCTCCAGTAAAATCCCGCTTCCATCGCTTTGAAAAATAGTCTTTTGCAGGGATTCTATCTGAACGGCAGATTCCATTGCCAGAACCAATTCCTCCCTGTCTATATTCAATTCTGCAGCAATCTCTTCCAATGCCGGCTCTCTCCCTGTTTTCAGAAAAAGCTCTTCCCGCATGGCATAGGCTTTTGCTGCCTCCTCCTTTAAGGAACGGCTTACCTTCACCATACCGTCATCTCTGAGAAATCTCTTAATTTCTCCGGTAATCATAGGAACCGCATAGGTGGAAAATTTCACGTCATATCCGGTGTCGAATTTATCAATTGCTTTCAAAAGCCCAATACTGCCAATCTGCACCAGATCTTCCATCTCCACACCACGGTTCTGGAATCTCCTCGCAATACTGTGTACCAATCCCATGTTTTTCTCTGTCAGTATATCTCTTGCCTCCTTATCTCCCTGGTGTGCACGGCCCAGAAGGGCAAGGATATCATCCATAGATCCTCCTTATTCAAAAACAGCATTCTGTCTTCCTATGACTTTTTTCATGGTCACAGTGGTTCCTTTTCCAGGCCATGACTCCACACAAACCTGATCCATAAATGCTTCCATAAACGCAAATCCCATTCCGGAACGATCCTGCTCCGGCAATGTAGTAAACAAAGGTTCCATTGCTTTTTCCACGTTTTCTATCCCCTTCCCTGTATCTTCTATTACAACAGTCAATTCTCTCCCCCGGCTGCTGCACCGGATACGAATCATTTCTGTTTCTTTTTCATAAGCATGTACAATGCAGTTGGTGATTGCCTCCGACACTGCAGTCTTAATATCTGCCACTTCTTCTAATGTAGGGTTTAACTGTGTACTGAAAGCTGCCACGGCGATTCTTGCCAGCCCCTCATTGCAGGAACGGCTCTCTACCTCCAGTATCATCTGATTTTTCTGCTCCATTTCCTCTTCCTCCCCTATGGCATTCTCCTGTTCCAGACTGGTTCCTGACTGATTTCAATGTGCTTATAAATACCCGAAAGCTGCATGATCTTCAGGATTCGGTCATTGACATGAATCGCACTGACCGTACCTCCGCTGTAGCTTAAAAGACGTTTTCTCCCCATCAGCATGCCAATTCCAGAACTGTCCATAAAAGTGGTCTCTGAAAAATCAAAGACCAGTTGTTTCACCAGCCCCTTTTCCAGTTCTCTGTCAATCTGCTCTGTCATCTGTCCGGCAAAATGATGATCCAGTTCTTTAGGAACATATACGATCATCAGATTGCCTCTCTTTTTTATCCTGTCTTCCATTATCTTTTCCCCTTTCTGATCCATAATTACAAAAAAGACGCATACCGCTTTGTGTATACGTCCTTTTCTTCAAGGTTTTTCTTTTGTTGTTATTTATTCTACGCTCTCTCCGGTCTGAACCTCTGTACCTTCTGTACTTTCTGATTCATCTCCTTCATCCTGCTTATCTGTCTGTCCTTCTTCCGGTTCATCCTCTATCACACCGCCATTGGCATCCATATAGTCTTTAGCCATATCTGCATATTCGGTTCCCGGAAAATCATCAATAATTTTTTGATACCACTTATTCGCAGTACCTGTCTCTCCCTGCTGTTCATAAGCCTGAGCAAGAAAGATCAGGATTTCTGAATCAGCTTTTCCAATGTCCATGGCCTTTAGAAGCCAGGTAATAGCATCTGCATAATTTCCTTCATTGTAAGCATTCAGACCCTGATTTTTGAATTTTTTCTTTACCTGGTTTCCCACGGATTTCATCATGGTATCATATACACTTTTTGCCTCCACAGACAAATGCTCCGGTTCCACACCAGCAATGGCATTTGCTGTATTATCAAATTTCCCCTGTAAGAAGGCCTGCTGGGCACTGATGAGTTTTTCATAGCTCTCAGCTTTAATTCCTGCCTCCTCTATCTGAGCCTGGGCAGTATTGACAGAATCTGTGGAAGCATCCATCTCTTCCTGCATCTTGGATAATTCCGCTGACATTGCAGCCATTTTCCCGCTATATTCTGCGATTTTCTGGTTTGCATCATGATTGATCTTCTGGGTCTTAGCCGGAACAATCAGAAACCATAGAGCTGCCGCTCCCACGATCAGTCCCAGAATCAGATTCACCAACGTATTTGTAATGGATTTTTCCCTGTATTCCGGTGGCTGGATAATGGTATCATTTCCTGACTTATACACCATACTTCCGTCTTTTTGGACATCTTCCTTTTCTTTCATACGGAATCTTGATTCCAGATTTGTAGGCCGTCCTGTCTGCTCCTCGATTTCTTTTAGGAAACGCAGGGTGGTCGTATTCGTCTTGTCAATTCTGGCTGCTGTTTTCAAAGGTTTTCTGGCTTTTTCATACTCCTGCTCCTGCATGTAGATTAAAGCAAGAAGATGGTAACCTTTGATCAGCTTAGGATTATTCGCCAGAACCTTTTTCAACTGCATTTTTGCCATATCCAGGTTCCCGTTTTTGCAGTATTCCAGGCACTGGTTATATTTTTTGATACTGGTATTCATGGTATCCATCTTGTTCGGATTCTTCTGCAGGCTTTCGATATAACCTTCTGCCGGATTTCCTTCGGGCATCATATGCTTGCTGATTACCCACTCACTTAATGCTGCCACCACTTCCCCGGTCTCATAATACACCAGCCCAAGAAGATTTCTTGCCCGGATATTTAACTTGTCCATTTTCAGACTTTGTTGCAGGCAAGTGATTGCACCTGACAAATCTCTCACCTGGGATTTTTCCAGACCCTGGTTATAATACAGATTTGACAGTGCCCCTGCTTTTTTCTGTGCCTTTATATAACTGCCGCATCTCGGGCAATAGTCCGAAGCAGTCAGCACAGCCTGACATACCATACACTTCATACTTTACTCCCTATTTCTCTGATGTACCTTTGTTATCCTTCAGCATTTCCTTCAAAATATCAATAACATCTGTAAGATCCTGTTTATAGATTGCTCTTTCCGCATCATCTACATCCAGACAGGGCTGGAATTTCTTCAGTTCCTCTTCGAAATTAATCATGCCTGCGCCTCCTTACATAATCCTTTATGTCGCCAACAAGATACAGAGAACCAACTGCAAACATCAGGCCTTCCCCTTTTAGCTCATATGCTTTTTCAAATGCCTGTTCTACATTGGTTTCTACATAAACGCTGCTGCATCCATTTGCCCGGAACAATTCTGCCAGTTCCTCTGCTGACTGTTTCCTGCTTCCCCAGATTTCCGTGGTCACTACATTTGCAAATTTTAACCCGTCACAGATTTTATGAATCATATCCGTAAAATCTTTATCGGACACGGTTGTAAACAGCAGTGTGATTGGATAATCATCCTGGAAATAACGGACTGTTTCCACAAATCTTGCAATTCCATCTTCATTGTGGGCACCATCCACGATTACTCCCGGAAGAATCGTCTCCATCCTTCCCTGCCATTTGGTATGTGCAATTCCTCTTACCAGCGTTTCCTTTTCCAATCCGTGACACTCTTTTAATGCCCCCATGGTCTCCAGGGCAAGAGCTGCATTCATCATCTGATATTTGGCAATAAACGGCACAAAAAGTTCTATATCTCCATATACTCTGGATTTTGAGACAAACCGGATTCCCTCTGGAGTGTAATCCTTCATTTCCTGGTTCTCTGCCCTCATCTCATACCAGGAGCATCCCAGTTCTCTGGCTCTGTTTCTGATAACCGCTGCTGCTTCCTCTCTGTTCCCGTCAAAAATCACCTTGGCACCAGATTTCAGGATTCCCGCCTTTTCTCCTGCGATTTTTTCCACTGTATCTCCCAGATACTCCACATGATCCAGGCTGATAGAAGTAATCACACAGGCAAGTGGGTTCAAAATAGAATTTGTAGCATCCAATTTTCCACCAAGCCCTGTTTCCAGAATCAGATAATCCACATTTTCCTTATCAAAAATCAACATTCCCATAAGAAACAAAAATTCAAAATACGTTGGATGATAATCTCCCTCTTCCACAAGCTGGTCTGCCAGGTCTTTCACCCTTTGAAATGCTTCCAGAAATACTTCATCTGAGGCCATGACCTCATTGATCTGAAAACGCTCGTTTATTTTCACCAAATGGGGAGAGGTAAAAAGTCCGCACCTATATCCCCCTTCTTCCAGCATGGAAGAAAGAAAGGCACATACACTTCCCTTTCCATTGGTACCTGCAACATGAATAATTTTTCTATTCTTATCAGGACTGCCCAGTCTGTCCAGACATTTCCTGGTGTGTTCTAATTTATTTTTTGTTGTAAATTTCGGTATTTCTTCAATATAAGCAACCGCTTCTTCGTATGTAAACAAGC
>ENA-ORMO01003374-ORMO01003374.1-human-gut-metagenome-genome-assembly--contig:-NODE-3374-length-10488-cov-2.553245_pt1 | contig 10488 bp, 10 predicted proteins | sample MGYA00242106_ERZ509001 | MGnify/ENA primary metagenome ERZ509001 (study PRJEB26280, sample SAMEA2338736) | human gut metagenome | biome: human gut; feature: human-associated habitat; material: faeces... | reverse complement strand
ATCCTTTAAAATCAAGGGTTCTTTTTTTATGTGTTGCATTTTGTGTTGCATAGTTACACACAATGATGTAAAATCGAGTAAAATCATAATATGACACACATATATATATGCCTTAAAATGGCTTAAAATCAATACATGCCGTAAATATAGGGTTTTAGACGGATATCCGAAACGAGTTCAAGTCCGGTCACCAGCAGTTTGGAATCCTATATTTGTAGGGTTCTTTTTTTATACATATTCAAGTGAAAGAGTTACTAGCGAAAGACGATTGTGCCAAGGCACACATTTTTAATAAATGTTGTACATTGGAGGATAGCAATGAAAACAGATAAGAAAGACTGGAAGGGGATAGCGGCAGAAACGCTCATCCTGACAGGAGCGGTGGCGGTCATCGCGGCGGGAGTATATTTTTTTCTGGTTCCGAGTAAGGCATCAGTCAGCAGTATATCCGGACTTGGTATGATTTTAACTAATTTCATCCCGTTGCCGCTGTCTGCGATTACGATGATATTAAACGTCGTGCTTCTGATAATCGGATTTTTTACCTGCGGGAAGGAATTCGGAGTAAAAACTGTTTATACGAGCGTGATGCTTCCTGTGTTTCTGGGGATTTTTGAAAAAATATTCCCTTCATACACATCTATGACGGGAAGTCAGGAGCTCGACGTGCTCTGCTACATTCTTGTTGTAAGTATGGGTCTGAGTGTTCTGTTTAACAGGAATGCATCGTCAGGCGGTCTGGACATCGTAGCAAAAATCCTGAATAAATATTTACATATGGAACTTGGAAAGGCGATGTCGCTGGCAGGAATGTGTGTTGCATTATCCTCTGCTTTGGTGTATGATAAGAAAACAGTCGTTCTGAGTATTCTGGGAACCTATTTTAACGGAATGGTACTGGATCATTTCATTTTCGGACAGAATATCAAACGGCGGGTATGTATTATTACAAAAAAGGAACAGGAGCTTTCCAGGTTCATCATCCACGACCTGCATAGCGGAGCGACCATTTATGAGGCTATCGGTGCATACAAGATGGAAAAGCATCGGGAGATCATTACAATCGTGGATAAGCGGGAATATCAGAAGTTGATGAATTTCATCAACAGAGAGGACCCGGATGCCTTTATTACCGTATATAATGTATCTGATATGAGGTATCGTCCTAAGGTGTAAGTTCAAAATCTGCCCCAATATCCACCCGGTTTCAGAAGGAGCTGGGATGCGCTCAGAAGAGTGCTCTGGAAAGAACATTTTGGCGGTGGTAACAACCGGAATGATGCGATGGTTTTAGAAATTTCAATAAAAGCAATATCTGCCACGAAGGCGATGGATTTTCAGAAGAAAACCGGCTTTCGTGGCATTTTTTATCATAAATACCAAACGGATAAAGGAGAAAAAGCGATGTCAAATATGTCATCTGTCAAGCGGCTCATTTTAACAGGAGTATGTGCCGCGTTGTGTGTTGTGCTGCCGATGGCAGTTCATTCTATCCCGAATGCAGGGAGGATCCTTAGCCCTATGCACCTTCCGGTGCTTTTATGCGGCCTGGCGGCGGGATGGCCCTACGGGCTGTTGTGCGGTCTGATTGGTCCACTTCTTTCGTCCATGATGACGGGGATGCCGGCGGCAGCTATGCTTCCGTCTATGATGATAGAGCTTGCAGTCTATGGTTTTCTGGCAGGGCTTTTAATGAAGGTCATCCATACCGGAAAGCTGTATGCTGATCTGTATATCAGCCTGATCTGTGCTATGCTGGGAGGGCGTATCGCAGCAGCAGTTGTGAGTGCATTTATTTTTGCGACGGGAAGCTTTTCAATCAAAGCCTGGGCGATGAGCTATTTTGTGACGGCACTCCCGGGAATCGTATTGCAGTTGATATTGGTACCTGTGTTGACGGCGGCATTGATGCGCGCAGGATTGATTCCGGGCAGATATGGGAAAGAGAATTCAAAGAAATCCTGAAAAAAATACGACAGATACAAAAAAGACCGGAAAGCGTTTGCTTCTTACATCGCTTTCCGGTCTTTTTGATGCGCGTTCGCACATATTTTTTTAATTTAAGGAAATTTATACGGCAGTGATGCTGAGCGCATGCAGATATGCATCGGAGCCGGAGCCGCAGGAAACGGAAACCTTCATGTCTTGGGTCAGGAACTTGCAGTTATTCAGGCTGCTGACAGAATCCAGTTTAATTTCCATCTGGCCCTGAGGGGTGTCGAGATAGAGCATATCTTCAGTGGATTTTTTATTTACAGTGCCGACTGCGGTCAGCGGGGTAGAGCTGTTGACGCTGGCAGAGGAAGAGCTTCTTTCCCCTGTAACGGCTACTGCATGCAGATATGCGTCGGAACCGTTATAGAAGGAAACGCGGAGCTTACGTCCGGGCAGAAACATCATGCCTTTTAAGGTATTGGCTGTGTTATCGATGATAAACTGCATTGTCCCCTCATTTGTGCTCAAATAAAGGCGCCCTTCCTTTATCTTTTCCACCTTGCCGTTTACGGAAAGATAAGCGGAATTGTCTCCGTTGTTGACGGATGAAGAAGATGCTGTGGTATCGGAAATACTGATGGCATGCATATATGCATCGGAGCCGCGGCCGCAAACGACGCTGTAGGTATTGCCGAGAACGAGGAACGCACAGCCGCCCATGCTCGTTGTGGAATCGAGAATGATGACCATTCGGCCTTGAGGAGTGTCAAAATGCAGCTCGTTGTCTTTGGTGTCGCCTGTCAGCTTGCCGGTGATGGTAGCAGTGTTTTTTGTATCGACAGTAACATTTCCTATCTGGGTGCCGCTGACGATTTTAGCAGCATGAAGATATCCGTCGGAGCCGCCTGTTACATCAACGGTAACAGCCTGACCGGGGAGCAGTAGCTTTCCCGCAGTGGTATCGGTGGCATTTTCTATCTTAATCTCCATTTTGCCCTGCGGGGTATCAAGAAGAAGCATCTCGGAAGTCGTGCCTGATTTTACGGTACCCTGTACGGTAGCAATGACTTCAGCCGCCGAAGCGCTCATTTGAAAGAATGGAGCAAAGGCGAGCGTACCTGCGAGACAAAATGCGGTAAGAGCCTGCGTAAACTTTTTCTTTTTTATCATAATAAAAGGCCTCCTGTATCAAAAAAGATGTAATCCTGCCGAAGCGGGAAATGCGTGTTGATCGGGCAGGGAATATACGCCCTGCGGATAATGCAATCATAGCTGATTGCGACCCGAAAAGCAAGAAAAAACTACAGCTTTGAACGGGATGAGGTTTTACATCAGAGGGGCAAACATCAGGAAGATACTTTCCTGAAAACGTTCTTTGCGGCCGCGGTCAGCTTTATCGCCATCGTGCTGCCAAAGATGAGATAGAGGACAGCTCCGGCGTAAGGCAGACAGACCATTACGAGCCCCCACAAAAGCGCTTCGGTAGGGCTTTTGCGCTCCAGGAAGATAACAGTCAGGATAAGCAGGATATAGATGAGCAGCAGAATGAGTTTTATCAAAAAATGCCCTCCTTTTATCAGTCTCCCAGAGAATCTGACCGTCCCATTTTGCGGAAAACAGGAATATACATACAGAGGGTCACGAGCATAACGGCCATCATAACGATGATAATGATATTGGCAGCCGCGGCGGGAATGTGAATCAATACAAACAGCGCCATCAGACCGACGAACAGCACGGCAGTGCATACTTTACCGAACCACATCGCGCCATCAAGCATCTGGCCCTTTTTGAGGAATCTCAGCCCCATGATGCCCATAAATCCCTCTTTTACGGCCATAAGTGCTATCAGCGCCCACATAAGGGGATAGCGGGTTGCAAGGCAGATGGCCAGCGCGGCATGAGAAAGCTTGTCCGCTACAGGATCAAGGATTTTGCCCCACTGGGTTACCATGTTGAAACGTCGGGCTATCTTGCCGTCAAACAGATCGGTAAGGCTGGAAACGAGAACGATCAGAGCCGCTATCAGATAGTTTCGGTCAGATTCTGCGGTGATGTAGAGATAGCAGAATACCGGGATGAGGAGGATACGAAAGTAGCTCATCAGATTCGGGATGGAAAACAGTTCTTTTTTGTTAATTTTTTTCATATGCAGTTTACTCCTTTTGACAGCGCGGATGAAAAAAAGCGTCGGGTCATTGTGAATTTACTTTCAGCATATCATAGAACGAAATAAAAGGATAGGGACGTAAGCGGTTTCAAATTCTTATTATTTTATAAAAAATGCGGTTGTTACAGGCAGTTCAGGGGGGCAATTTGCTGCTGGAATCATATACCTTGAGGATGCCGGAAATAATTTTTTTACAGAAGAAGTGCGCCTTTGTTTCAGAGAAAAATAAAAGGCACTGAACTGATTATACCATGCGGGAAAAGTGATTTCCATCTGTGCAGGGAGAAGATAATCTGATAAAATATAAGAAAATTTCCTGTTTGTCCGGGAAAGGAAGAAACAGGCGCGCGGCAGCGCGGGACGGGAGAGGGTTATGATAGATAGGGAGGATATGCTGGAGCTGACGCGCAGGATGACGCCCGGCAGAACGTGTATGGACAGGATAGCAGGGGGCTATATGGACCGGGACGGGGAGATAGACGGCAGTTTCAATGTGCATTTCTTGAAGCTTTCTGCAAAAGAAAAAGAAAGAAATCTTGCAATCGCAAAGACGGTACCGTTTTCGAGAACGAATGAGCAGCTGAAAGAATATGATTTTTCGGCGCAGGATGAAAGACCGGGCAGTGTATGGCAGCTTTTGATGGCGATGCGCGAGTGCGGATTGAAAAATGATGCTCTAAACGAGACGTTTTATGAGCTGCTTGGAGAAAAGTTCCAGGCGGACGGAGACTATGCGGTATTTTTATTCCACGGGACGTATGATGTGCCATTGAAAGCATCGGATAAAGAGAGCCTGTGGGAGTCGGAGGAGGTTTATGAGCATTTGATCTGTACGGTTTCTCCGCTTGTGGGGGAATATGAACCCGGAGAGCCGGAGTGGGGATTTTTGTTCCCGGCATTTTCCGACAGGAGCGGGGATGTGCATAAGATAGACGTGTTCGTGAAAAGGGAGGGCAGTCCGGCAGCAGGGCTGACAGGAAAGCTTTTGTTTTCGGGAAGAAAAAAGCTGTGATGGGTTTTAAAATCTTATATTTTAAGGCTTCGTAAGTTATACCGTTTCGTGTTTTTATACAGTAAAATAGAGACATCAAAACGAGGAAGGGAAGGCAGGGGCTATGAAGCATACGTTTGATAAGATTTTATATGGCGGAGATTACAATCCCAACCAGTGGGAAAAAGAAATCTGGAAAGAGGACATGGAATATTTCCGCAGAGCGCACATCAACAGCGCGACAATCAATGTATTTTCCTGGGCAAAGCTGCAGCCGTCCGAGGAAACTTATGATTTTTCAGAGCTGGATGAGATTGTGGAGATGCTGGGAAAAGAGGACAGCCGGATCGTGCTGGCAACTTCCACGGCGGCGATGCCGGCATGGATGGTAAAGCGGTATCCTGAGGTGGCGAGAACAGATTTCGAGGGACGCCGTCATGTGTTCGGGCGTCGTCACAATGCCTGCCCGAATTCGCCGGTCTATCAGAAGTATATGGCTCGTCTGGCAGGACGTCTGGCAGAGCGTTATGGTTCCGATCCCCATATCGTTTGCTGGCATGTAAACAATGAATACGGGGGAGAGTGTTATTGCGAAAATTGTGCCAAGGCGTTCAGAGTGTGGCTCCGCAAAAAATATAAGACGCTGGAAGCGCTGAATAGAGCATGGAATATGGAATTTTGGGGGCACCTCGTTTATGACTGGGATGAAGTCGTACCCCCCAATATCCTTGGAGATGCTATCGCGCCGGGAAAAACTGCATTTGCAGGGCTTTCTGTTGATTATCGCAGATTTATGTCGGACAGCATGCTTGCCAATTTTAAGGCGGAAAAAGAAGCCATACGCAGGTATGACAGGAATACTCCGATAACGACGAATCTGATGGGAACGTATGAAGGGCTGGATTATTTTAAGTGGGCAAAGGAAATGGACATCGTTTCCTGGGACAACTATCCGAGCTATTGCACGCCGTGGAGCGATGTGGCGATGCGTCACGACCTGATGAGAGGATTAAAGGATGCACCGTTTATGCTGATGGAGCAGACGCCGAGCCAGCAGAACTGGCAGCCGTATAATTCGCTGAAAAAGCCGGGACAGATGCGGGCACAGAGCTACCAGACGATTGCGCACGGAGCGGATACTATTCAGTTTTTCCAGCTTAGAAGGAGCGTGGGCGGATGTGAAAAATTCCATGGAGCGGTAATTGCTCATGCCGGAACCGATCAGACACGGGTTTTTCGTGAGGTATCACAGCTTGGAGCAGAGCTTGAGAGGCTTGGAGCAGCGACTTTGGGCACAGTAAATAAAGCGGAAGTAGGGATCATTTTTGACTGGGATAATTTCTGGGCGCTGGAATATACAAGCGGACCGTCTGAAGATATAAAGTATCTGCCGCAGATCCAGCAATATTACGATTATTTTTACAGACATAATTACAGCATCGACATGATTCCTGTTGATGCGGACTTTTCCAAATATAAGATTGTAGCAGCTCCGGTATTGTATATGATAAAAGACGGGATGAAAGAAGCGCTGGAAGCATATGTGAGGCAGGGAGGAATTCTGCTCACAACTTATATGAGCGGTATTGTGGATCAGTCGGATAATGTGTATCTGGGAGGATATCCGGGACCTCTGCGGGAAATGGCAGGCGTATGGGTAGAAGAAATCGATGCGCTGGCGCCGGAACAGGGTAATGAGGCTGTTTTTGCAGACGGGACAGTTTCAAAATGCAGTCTGGTATGCGATTTGATGCATCTTGAGGGGGCAGAGGCGCTGGCTGTATATGGAAATGATTTTTATGCAGGAATGCCTGCTGTGACAAGACATACCTTCGGAAAAGGAGCCGTTTATTATATCGGCAGCCGCCTGGAAGAAGACGGTATGGAAAAAGTACTGGAAAAGGTGGTGAAGGATGCAGGTGCAGCTCCTGTTATTGAGGAAGAAACGGAACTGGAGATAACCTGTCGGGAAGATGAGGAAAAGTATCTGTATTTTGTGATCAACTTTAAGGATGAGGAAATTGTTCTTCCGGAGTGCCTGAGCGGGTTGGAAGATCTTCTTACAGACAAAAAGGCAGTAAGCGGCGAGCGCATGAAAAAATATGAGGTAAAAATTTTGTGTGCAAAAAAATAAAAGGTAAAAGCGATAGGAAAGCAGCGGTTGACAGAACCGGCAGGACAGAGTATTCTGGGTAGGCAGAAGAAACCGCTTTAAGCGGGAACAATACACAGGAGGAGAATATGATCAAAGAAGCGATCAGCGGGTTCTGTATGGCGCTGGCAGACAGCGTTCCGGGAGTGTCCGGTGGAACCGTGGCATTTATTATGGGATTTTACGATCAGTTTATCGGAGCAACGCATGATCTGGCATTTGGAAAGATGCCGGAGAAGAAAAAGGCTCTCGGTTATCTGCTCAAACTCGGTATCGGCTGGGCAGTCGGCATGCTTTTGGCAGTCATCGTGTTATCGGCATTGTTTGAGAGCCATATTTATGTGGTAAGCTCTCTGTTTATGGGCTTTATTGCCGGTGCGATTCCACTTATTATTATGGAGGAAAAAGATGGCTTTCGGCAGTTTGGAAAGGGAATTGCATTTTTGCTCATCGGAATTGTGCTGGTGGCAGGAATCGCGTGGCTGAATGGTCAGGTAGGGACATCAAGTATGGATCTTTCCCATTTTTCTCTGGGCATTTCCGTAAAACTGTTTTTCATTGGAATGATCGCGATTTCGGCGATGTTTCTTCCGGGAATTTCAGGTTCTACGCTGCTTTTGATCTTTGGAGCTTATATTCCTGTAATCTCCGCAGTACGCGCGGTATTGTCTTTGGAGCTGTCCTATATACCGAATCTTGTGTTTTTCGGACTGGGAATTATTGCGGGAGCATGTACGGTCGTGAAAATCATTAAGATTGCGCTGGAAAAATTTCGGCCTCAGACTTTGTATCTGATTCTGGGGATGATGATCGGTTCTTTTTATGCGATCATTCAGGGACCGACAACGCTGGAAGAGCCTCAGGCTCCGCTTGCTTTTTCAAGCTTTAACTGGATCGCATGTATTGCAGGGCTGGCACTGGTGCTGGGAATGCAGTATGTGAAGGAAAAGGGATTCGGAACAAACAAAGAGATAAAAAAATAACAGGATATCAAAAAAAACGGTCTGAAGGCGAACACGCAATTCAGACCGTTTGTCTATTCAGATTTGGCAATCGGGAAAGTTATGATTATACTTCTGTCATCCATAAACCGTGAAGATTGCAGTATGCATAGACTGCAACGGGCTTATCATCGCCAAGACAGAAGGAAACGTGAGGAGCGTCCTCGGGCTTGAGAGCCTTGCGCTGACCGCCGTTTTCGGTTTCCAGATAAACCCACTCAATGAAGTGTTCCGGAAGCATCGGATGATCTACGCTGCCGACATTCACAGTTACAACGCCATCAGCAACGGTAACGACCGGAAGATGCTTTTCGCCGCTTGCTTCCACAGTATTGGGAACGAGAGCCTCCATTTTCTGGCCGCAGCAGAAAACCGGAACGCCGACATCATGAACCATCTCGATCAGATTGCCGCAGTGACGACAGATATAAAATTTGGTTTTCATATATTGGTACCTCCTGTAAATAAATTTACTGCTATAGAAACTATAAGATATCATAATCAGGGGCTTTTGACCACAACATCATTATAAAAGGAATAGGGAAAATGTGCAATAAAAAAATATATCGTACAGATGTTAATGTTTGCCAGCAGGCTGGTGAACAGTGATACACAGGTGTCAGGCAGCAGGAACAGAGCGGAATGGAAGTTGACATCCGTCAGGATACAGGATATGCTGTGGATAAGAAATGCCGTAAAAAGGAAGGGCAGAATGGCGGCATACAGAAAGGAAAGACAATGGTAAGACATGTGATTTTATGGCAGTTGAAAGATGAATTTTCCGAGGCGGAAAAGCAGGAGAAAAAGGCTGCGGTCAAGGCCGGGCTGGAGGGGCTTGCAGGACAAATCCCCGGATTGATTTCCATTCAGGTGTACACAGAAGGACTGCCTTCTTCAAATGCGGATATGATGCTGGATTCCTGCTTTGCGGATGCAGCGGCGCTGAAGGGGTATTCCGCACATCCGGCTCATGTAGCGGTGGCGGACGGGGCAGTCCGGCCGAATGTGAAGGCACGGATATGTCTGGATTTTGAAGTGTGAAAGAAATAGAGTGGATTGGAATGCTCCCTTCAGTGGATAAAGGCAGGTTTTCCTGCCCGCTGATGGGAGCATATTTTTCACAAAATTTACACAAAATAATTAGCACTCACCTATTGACAGTGCTAACAACCCGTGCTATATTGAATTTCAGATGAAGTGTTATAGCTTCTCTATAACAAAAAATAACAGGAGGGATTTGTATGAATATTTCCAGATTTACACAGAAATCCGTAGAAGCGGTGCAGAACTGCGAAAAGCTTGCATATGAATACGGAAATCAGGAAATCGAACAGGAACATTTGCTGTACAGCCTTCTGACCATAGAGGACAGCCTCATTTTGAAGCTGATCGAGAAAATGGAGATTCAGAAGGAGCATTTTGTAGAACGCAGCAAACAGGCTCTGATGAAGCGGGTGAAGGTTCAGGGCGGACAGATTTATATCGGAAAGGATTTAAATCAGGCGCTGATCCATGCGGAGGATGAGGCAAAACAGATGGGGGACGAATATGTGTCCGTTGAGCATCTGTTTTTGGCGATGCTGCAGTATCCAAACCCGGAAATAAAGCAGATCTGTAAGGAATATGGTATTACGAGAGAACGTTTTTTACAGGCGCTGTCTACAGTTCGGGGCAATCAGAGGGTGACAAGTGACAATCCGGAAGCAACGTATGACACGCTGGTAAAATATGGTCAGGATCTGGTAGAAAAGGCACGGGAGCAGAAGCTCGATCCGGTCATCGGCAGGGATAATGAGATCCGAAATGTGGTTCGCATTTTGTCCCGGAAGACAAAGAATAATCCGGTGCTGATCGGTGAACCGGGCGTCGGAAAAACTGCAGTTGTGGAAGGGCTTGCACAGCGGATCGTGCAGGGCGATGTGCCGCAGGGACTGAAAGATAAGAAGATTTTTTCTCTGGATATGGGAGCGCTTGTTGCGGGGGCAAAGTACCGCGGTGAGTTTGAGGAGCGTCTGAAAGCGGTTCTGGAGGATGTGAAAAAGAGCGAGGGACAGATTATTCTGTTCATAGATGAGCTGCATACAATCGTAGGTGCTGGCAAGACGGATGGCGCAATGGATGCGGGAAATATGTTAAAGCCGATGCTGGCAAGAGGTGAGCTTCACTGTATCGGTGCGACCACTCTGGATGAGTTGAATCAGAAAGCAAAAGCGCGTCGGGAAGAGGACGTTTTTGTGGT
>ENA-ORMO01003372-ORMO01003372.1-human-gut-metagenome-genome-assembly--contig:-NODE-3372-length-10489-cov-2.793655_pt1 | contig 10489 bp, 9 predicted proteins | sample MGYA00242106_ERZ509001 | MGnify/ENA primary metagenome ERZ509001 (study PRJEB26280, sample SAMEA2338736) | human gut metagenome | biome: human gut; feature: human-associated habitat; material: faeces... | reverse complement strand
CTAGAAATGAATATAGCACCTTGCTATCATTTGTCATTTTTTTATACTTTTCTTCATAAAGAAGTGCCTTTGGTAATTGTGTAAACATCTTTTGTTGTTCTTGCTGTACTGTGAAATAGCTCATTTTATTCCTCCTATGTATAAACACATTAGGAAACTCACCATTTTCTTATTGTATTACTTTAATAAATCTGATATAATATAATCAGTAGTTTATTTGGGGATAGTGAGTTCCCAATCAGAACCCTGTGAGGCAAACACAGGGTTTTTTTATGTGCTTTTTTAAACCTTTTAAAATATTTTATTTCACCAAATCGGTGATTTAATGTAAGTATATATAGCTTTTCAACAAAAAACAAGTATTATTTTTAGGAGAAAAGTATATAGTTTTTACAAAACGTTGAAATTACAAGCATTTAGAGGTGAAAAAAATTTTGCAAAAAAATACACAAATTTTACAAAATGATAAATAAACAGTTTTTTGGAGTTATAAAAAACAGCAAAATATTGTACAAAATTTACATAAACCATGAAAAATGGATAGTTTGTTTATTATATATATAATGAAGGAAATATAAAATTGCAAAAAAAATAAAATAATTCAAACACCTCATTTATAAAAACTAAACAAAAGTTATTTAATGTATAATAAAAAGCTTTACACAAAAAGTCTTTTAGTGTATAATTAGACAAAAGTTAATTTGTATTTGTTTAAGTTTTCTCTTGACTTTTGATTAAGTATCGTCTATAATAGAGTTGGTATCAGCTTGGAATAATTATGGTATTTTCGGGGCGGATTGTGAAGAATTATTGTATATAATGTTTAAAGCGCGATAAAATGAAGATTTATTCATTATATTCAACAATTCCAGGTGATTTATTTTATAAAACCATACAAAAAGCTTGAATACCTATTGACTTTAATGTGCATTTAACTTATAATTGTAATGTGAATAGATTATAAACGTTTAATTGCTCACATGGTCGAATATAATGAAGGGAATGTACAGCGAAAGAATTCCCTTGTTATAGATAAAATATTATGCTTAATCAGAAAAGGAGGAAAACGCAAATGAGGACCAAAAAAGTAATTGCGGGACTTTTGGCAGCCGCAACGTTGGCGTCTGTTTCGGTTTCTGCAATTGTATCGGCTGAAGACGGCTTCGGCGTCGGTATCAGCAATACAACCGCTGAAGCAGGCGGAAGCTTTACATTAACGTTAGATATGTCCAATATTCCCGATACCGGACTCAACGGATGTGATTTTGGAATTTCATATGATTCATCATTGGTTACTGTTGAAAGTGTAGAGCTTGGCGCATTGGCAAAAGACGTGTCGGGTGTGGAAACAGATCTGCCGTCGCCTTTTGAATGCAATATCGACACTGATATTATCAGCATAATGTATGCATTGGGTACAGTAAATCCTGATTATTATCTTACGGGCTCCGGTACATTTCTAAGTATTACAGGTACTGTTAAGGAAACCGCGGCCGCCGGCGACAAGGCGGACTTCAAAATAGTTCCTATTGACAGAGCTGTAAAGCCGGGAGATTCTGCAACTAATGCAAGCATTATATTCGGTTATATGTCGTCGGATGAAGCGATAACAGTATATGATCCGGTATTTACCGACGGCTATGTGGAAGTTACAGGAGATGTTCAGTCTTCAACAGAGGAGGGCTCTACGGAGGATATTCCGGTAGGAACCAAATACGGCGATGTTAATGTGGACGGCTATATAAATATCGCCGACGTAGTAGCGCTTAATATGTACATATTGGATAATGAAAGCAATGCGCTTACTGCCGAAGGCAAGGCTAACGCCGATTGTCTGAGAGATATGAAGATTGACGCTCAGGACAGTCTGGTGCTTATGAATTTTGTGGCAATGGTTGTTACAGAGGATAATCTCGGAGCAGCTCAGTAATTTGCAAATATAAATAAGTTTTTAAGCCTAACGGTTTAAAATAACGGGGGATCCGTAAATAAAAAAACAGCGGTCTGCGGGAGAAAGCAGACAGAAAGGAAAAATAGTGATGAAGAAGAGTAGAATTCTTTCGGCTCTGACATCTGTGGCTATGGTTGGTACCATGATTGCAAGCGCGTTGCCGTTTACAGCGTCAGCCTTTGATAGGTTAGTAGTCAAAGAGTCAGTAAGCCAGTTCAGCTTAGTGCCTGAAAAATCATCTTTCACTATGGATGAGGTTAAGGCCGGAAACGCTAAAACGACTGTTGCTATGTTAGTAGATAATTTTGGTGACGATGAGTTAGTTACATATCTTAAATCAGGATTTGCTGCAAGCGACAGCGGAATTACTTTATCTAATTTAAAGTTTACAGAAGTGAACGGTCTTACAAACGTAAATGGTACTGGAGGAAAGTTCAACAGAGACTTTGACGCTTCCGGTATATCGGGAACAAATTTCTTTATTCAGAACGGTCCTGATAAATGGTTTGTAAAGAATGACAACGACGCGTCAGTTGTTACATTCGACGTTACTTTTGACAGCTCAATGGCTGAAGGCGAATATACGATTGATTTTGACAATCAGTTTGAGTTATTGTCGGGTAACTCTACGGCAGCCGGCTTAGATAAGGATGATCCTAATTACGGACTTGTAAACGTTGATTATTCAGCTTCTGTAACTAAGATTCCGGCTACAATTACACTCGGAAGCTCCTCTCCTTCAACCGAGGGAACGACAGAGCCTTCTGAAGCAACGACGGAAAGTGAAGATAATCGTGTATATGTTGGCGACGCTAATCTCTGGGCAGATAAGGTAGAAGCTGCTCCGGGTGAAGAAGTAGTAGTTAATATGTATATAGATACGCAGGGAAAAGAAATCAGAGGACTTGAAGCAAGAGCAATGTTTGACAGAACAATGCTTGAAGTAACAAAGATGGTTCAGGATTGGGGTCTTGATAAGAGCGCGACAATTACTCTAGAGGAAGCGTTGTACGTAGTATCTTCAGCAGAAGAGAAAATCCCGAACGATCCGACTCTCCCGATTGCAAAGATGACCTTTAAGGTATCGGAAGACGCAAAGCCGGGCGAAGTTTATGAGATAGACATTCACGGTTCAAACGGCGCTCCGAAGCCGGTGGTACTTGTTACAGGCGGCGGCGAAGGCTACACATATCTCACACCTATAGTAGAAAAAGGATCTATTACAATCAAGGGCGAAACAGAGCCTGAAACAACAGAGCCTGTTACAACAACAGAAGCTCCTGAAACAACTGTAACTACAACATCAACAAAGGCTCCTGAAACAACTGTAACTACAACATCAACAAAGGCTCCTGAAACAGGCGATGATACTGTAAAGACGATTATTGTAACAGTACCTGTGACGGTTCCTGTAACAGTACCAGTAACAGTTCCTGTGACAGTGCCAGTAACGGTAACTGTTCCAGTAGTTGAAACTGTAGTTGTGACTGAAACAGTAATAGTTCCGTCCGAGACAGTTATTGTGACAGTTCCGGTAACGGTGACTGTTCCGGTAGTTGAAACTGTAGTTGTGACAGAAACGGTAGTAGTTCCGTCTCAGACAGTTATTGTAACGGTGCCAGTGACGGTAACAGTTCCGGTAGTTGAAACGGTAGTTGTAACAGAAACGGTAATAGTAACCGAAACAGTTATTATAACTGAAGCTCCAGATACTTCTACAACTGTAACAACGGGTACGGGAGAAAATGACATAGAAATTGTCACAAATTACGATGTTGACAAAGACAGCGATCAGTGGTATCATAATGATAACGTCGAATTCTTTAAGAATGGTATCGTTGTTATGCTTGGTGATGAAGACGTAACTGAAGACGCAGTAATTAAATTTGCTGATACGCCTGCCGATGTTTACGACGGTGAGAACTTTGATTATACAGTTGATGTTACTGTTGAATATAACGGTACAACCAAGACTGCATCAATCCCTGTTAAGATCGGACCTCGTGGCGACGCTAATATGAGCGGCGGCGAATTGGCTGACCTTTACGATGCAATCACAGTTGCTACGTTTATTCTCCCAACAAAGCCTATTGATATTCCTAAGGGTTCATTCCAGGAATTCCTCGGCGATAACAATGAGGACGGCGTTGTAGATCTGTATGATGCAATCAATGTTGCTAAGCTTATTCTTCCTACGGTAAACGGAGATTGGACTAAGGTTAGTAACGATTATCAGAACTGGATTAAAACCTGATAATCAGTAATCATTAATTAAGTTTTGTTTTCGCATAAGCCGGAATTCCGGCTTATGCTTAACAAATATAGAAAAGAAAGGAAAATATTAAAAATGAAGAAGAATGTATTTTCAAGAGCAATTGCAGTATTGGCTTCTATGACAGTACTTGGCGCAGCATCAATGATGTCTGCAAGTGCGGCAGGTGAAGGCGTTAAGGTTGCTGATGTAACAGTTCCTTACGGTACAACAGAAGCTACAGTAGGTCTTTCACTTATCGGCGATATTGACTCTCAGGGCGCTGTTCTTACAGTAACATATCCTGAGGAACTTACACTTGTTGAAACTCTTACAGGCGCACTGGTTACAGATGAATCTGTTGCTGGTTCAGTTTCAGCTACATATGTAGCTCCAAATGGCCTTAAGACAGATTTCTCATCAATTACATTTGGTATTCCTGCAGATGCAGAAGCTGGTACAGTATATGACATCGGTATCACTATCACAAGCCTTGATAACGGCGGTGCATATGTTGAATCTCCAGTAGCTGAGGCTGGTTCTATCACAATTGAAGCAGAGCCGACAGAAGAACCTACAGAAGAGCCGACAGAAGAGCCAACAGAAGAACCTACAGAGGCTCCTGCAGTAACAACAGCAGCTCCTGCAACAACAGTTGCTAAGAAGACTGAAGGTTCACCTAAGACAGGCTCAGCTGGCGTAGCAGTAGCAGTAGCTGGTCTTGTAACAGCTGGTGCAACAGCAGTTGTTCTTAAGAAAAAACACTAATTTAAGTTAGTCGTTAATTTTTCATAAAATTGTCCCCTTGTTTCAAGGGGACTTTTTTTATTTCCCAACAAAAAAACCATCGTAACTAAACGATGGTTTAAAGTATTTGATCAGTCATTACCGGATTCTGAAAAGCCGACTCCTCCCCAGCCGTCAATATTGCTTCTTCGCATAGCTCCGAATATTCTGTCTGAAAAGCCGCTGTTCTCCTTATCCATTTGCCGGATAAAATTCTTTGTTTTCTCACGGTTTGTATGCCCGTCGGCAGGGCATTTTGATTTTACAACATTTAATTCATTCTTTAAGGCTGCCTTGCATATTTCTTTTTCCGGAGCAAAAACAAGCGGACGGATTAATGTTATGTCTTTACGTGAAAGGTAGCTTTTCGGAGAAAAGCAACCGATTCTGCCTTCGTTAAATAAATTCATTATAAAGGTTTCTATTGCGTCATTATAGTGATGTCCAAGGGCAATTTTATTGCAGCCATATTGTTTAGCCGCGTCATGCAGCGCGCCTCTTCTCATTCTTGCGCACAGACTGCATGGATTTTCCTCCTTGCGTATATCGAAAACTATTTCGCCGATATGAGTTTGAATAATATGGTATTCTATGTCAAGGCCGGAGCAAAGTCCTGCAACTGAACTGAAATCTCCAGGGGTACCTTTAAATTGTGGATCAAGCGTAATTCCTACAAGCCTATAATCAATACCTATAAATCTCCTGAGTAACGCAAGACCGTTTAATAAAACAAGACTGTCTTTTCCGCCAGATATACCTACCGCTATGGAATCGCCGTTTGAAATAAGATCAAATTCTTGAATGGCTTTTCTCATATATCCTAAAATTTTTTGCATAAATTCCTCCTTATCAGTTAGTATATATTATACAATATTTTGCAGTATTTTTCAATTATACTTGAAAAAAATGTCGCTTTATTATATACTATACTTAAGATTTACTAAAAAGGGGGATTAAATGGAAAGTGTTGATGAAGCGCTGAAAAAAATTGATTCCGGCGGCTATGATAATATATTGTCAGATCTTTATGGATGTGAAAAGTTAAGTTATCAAAGGCAGCGTATAGTCAGTGCGTTAAATTTATTTGAGCGTTATTTTGGAACTGAAAGAAAAATCAGTTTATTTTCGGCGCCAGGAAGAATGGAAATTTCAGGAAATCATACGGATCATCAATGGGGCAACGTTCTTTCAGCAAGTGTTGATTTGGACACTATTGGTATTGTATCTCCCAATAATGACGGGGTTATAAGAGTTAAATCAAACGGCTTTCCTATAGACGAAATAGCTGTTTCACTTAAAATAAAGGGGGATCCGCGGGAATATTCGCCGCTTGGAGACTTTGTAATAGCTGATTTAGATCCGTATCCTAATGAAATACATAAACCTATAGCGCTAATCAGAGGGATCGCCGCTAAGTTTTATCTGATGGGAAAAGAGCTCGGCGGTTTTGATTGCTATACCACGTCAAACATTATACACGGCGCCGGACTTTCCTCTTCTGCGGCGTTTGAGGTTTTAATAGGCTGTATAATGAATTATCTATTTATGGATAATTCGGTATCTCCGGAGGAAATAGCTCAAATAGGACAATTTGCTGAAAATTATTATTATAAAAAGCCCTGCGGACTTATGGATCAGCTCACTTCGGCTGTCGGCGGGGTAATCTGGATAGATTTTTATGATAGCGATACTCCTTTTGTGAAAAAAGTGAATTATGACTTTTCAAAATCCGGATATACTATATGTATGCTGGACAGCGGCGGAACTGATAATGATAATGTCAGAGAATATGAAACGATTACCCGTGAAATGAAGTCAGTGGCGAATTTTTTCGGCAAAACTGCGTTATCAAGGCTTGATGAGGACGAATTTTTAGCTTATATAGGAGATGCCAGAAAAAAATGCGGGGACAGGGCGGTTTTAAGAGCATGGCACTTTTTCAATGAAGACAAAAGAGCAATAAGGTGTGCCGAGCTTCTGAATAAAAATGATTTTCAGAAATTTTTAAGAGAGGTAGATAATTCTGGAAAATCGTCTTTTATGTATCTTCAGAATGTTTTTGATCCGTCTGACGTCAATTATCAGCCGTTGTCAGTCGTACTCGCTCATTGCGAGAGAATACTTGACGGAGAGGGTGCGTTCAGAGTGCACGGCGGAGGATTCGGAGGTACGGTTCAGGCCTATGTACCTGATGATATGGTAGGATATTTTAAACGGGAAAGTGAAAAGCTGCTGGGAGACGGCAGATGTCATATATTAAAAATAAGACGGCACGGCTGTGCTGAAATAGGAGGAAACTATGAGTAAAGTTTTGGTTACCGGAGGTACAGGATTTATAGGAAGTCATACCTGCGTTGAGCTGCTTGAAAACGGATATGACATAATAATAATGGATAATCTCAGTAATTCCAAAAGAGAAAGCGTGGAGCGCATAGAAAAGGTTTCCGGAAAGACGGTAAAATTTTATAAAACCGATATGCTTGATCTTGATAAAACTGCTGAAATCTTTGAAAAGAATGAGATTGCCGCAGTGATTCATTTTGCAGGTCTGAAGGCTGTCGGGGAATCGGTTGAAAAACCGCTGGAGTATTATCATAATAATATTTCCGGCACTATAAACCTGCTTAGAGTTATGAAAAGATATAACTGCAAAACAATGGTCTTTTCATCGTCGGCAACCGTATACGGAGTAAATAATAAAGCGCCGTATACAGAGGATATGCCTACCTCCGCTACCAACCCTTACGGTTATACCAAGGTTATGATAGAACAGATTTTAAAAGACATTACATTATCGGACAAATCGTGGAATGTCGTTTCCCTAAGGTACTTTAATCCTATCGGCGCGCATAAGAGCGGTCTTATCGGAGAAAACCCGAACGGTATACCAAATAATCTTGTTCCGTATATAGCGCAGGTAGCTTTGGGAAAGTTGGAAAAGCTTAAGGTATTCGGCAATGATTATAACACTCCGGACGGTACCGGCGTCAGGGATTACATTCATGTAGTGGATCTTGCTAAGGGTCATATTTCAGCTTTGAAATACGCTGAAGAGAACAGCGGCTTTATCCCCGTTAATCTCGGTACCGGAAAAGGCTCTAGTGTACTCGATGTAGTAGCCGCTTATGAAAGAGCGTGCGGTAAAAGTATTCCCGTTGAGATAACGCAGAGGCGTTCAGGTGATATTGCAGTTTCATATGCAGATACATCGCTTGCTAAAAAGCTTTTTAACTGGGAGGCTAAAATGACCGTTGACGATATGTGCAGGGATAGCTGGAATTTTACCCTTAATAATCCTGACGGTCTTTAATATATCTAATTCAGCAAAATGATATGCGCCGGAAACTTAGCGAATTTTCGGCGGCGAAAGGAGTTGAAAATAATTGAAGAAGCATATTAAAATTGACGGTATGAGCTGCGAGCATTGTGCAAATGCGGTAAAGTCCGCGTTGGAAGAAATCGGTGCGAAAAATATTTCAGTGAATCTGGCTGACGGCTATGCGGAAGCTGAGATCAGCGCTTCGGACGTCGAAATAAAGAATATAATTTCAGAAGAGGGATTTACCGCAGAAACTATTACAGTTATTGAGTAGACTGTTATTTTTATAATATCGTCTTTTCAATAGCAGAAATTATCGGGTATAACCTATAAGCCGTTTAAACGGCTTTAAATTGCGGCGGAGATACTGTTAGAATGTATCTCCGTCGGTTTTTGATAAATTGCTGCGTTAAGGCTGTTTTGCTTCTTATACGATACTATAATTTGTTATTGAAGAAAGGTAAGGCAGACGGTATGAAAAACATATTAAAAGAGGACCTTATATATGAAATTCTGTCAGTAGTTGCGGAAATTCCCTTAGGAAAAGTAGCTACATATGGTCAGATCGCAAGACTTATCGGCAGGGAAAAATACTCGCGGCTTGTGGGAAGAGCGTTGAGTATGGCTGATTATTACGGTAGGTATCCATGCCATCGCGTGGTTAATCATGCAGGAAGACTTGTTCCCGGATGGAGCGAGCAGGGGGATCTGCTTCGAAGCGAGGGCATACCAATGAAGAACGACAATCATGTTGATTTAAAGCTTTGCAGGTGGGATTGTTAAAACGCTAAAAGAATATTGGAAGAATTTAAGGAAAAGCCGAAAATGCATATAACTGAAACAGCGTTACTAAGCGCTTTTTCATAAGTTAAAATTGAGGTCTAAGGAATAAGGTATGATTTACACAACACATTATTCTTCGCCGATCGGAAAGCTTTTACTTGCTGAAAAGGACGATGCTTTGGTTGGTCTTTGGATAGAAGGGCAGAAATATTATCTCGGAACCGTTCGTGAGGAAATAAAGGAAGTCGGCGATTCAGCCGTTTTAGCTCAGGCAAGGCGATGGCTTGACAGGTATTTTGCTGGCGAAAGACCGTCGGTAATGGAATTGAATATCGCGCCGGATGGCAGTCCGTTCCGTAAAGCGGTCTGGCAGATTCTTTGCGAGATTCCCTATGGCAGGACTATTACTTATGGCGAAATAGCTAAAAAGCTCGTTCAAAATAACGGATTTTCAAAAATGTCCGCACAAGCTGTTGGAGGAGCGGTAGGGCGCAATCCTGTTTCTATTATAATACCATGTCATCGTGTAGTCGGTTCAAACGGCAGCCTGACCGGCTATGCCGGCGGCGTGGAAATAAAACAAAAGCTGCTTGCATTAGAGGGTGCGGATATGACGGGTTTGTTTATACCTAAGAAGGGTACGGCATTATAATAAACGCTTGTATAATTACCGCTTTCACACAGAAAGCTTTACGTTCTTATAATTTCGATTTAAGGCTGAAAAAATGCGCAGGATCAGTTATCTGACCGTTCTGCGCATTTATTTTTATTTTAAATTTTACAGATTTTCATTATAGTTATCTTTTGATTCTTAAAACTTCGCCGACAAAAATAAGATTGACATTAGTTATTCTGTTTTCCCTTGCTATTTCTTCAACTGTTGTATCGAATCTTCTTGCAATATCATAGAGGGTATCGCCTGCCTTTACCCTGTAATAGATAAAGTTCTCGTCAGGACGGTTTTCATTTTCATCGTCAGTTATATAAACGGTATCAGTAAATCTATCCCTGTCCACCGCATCGTCTACTCCGCATACTCTTCCGTCGTCAGTAAACTGGAAACCGCTCCAGCCGTTGGTGAAAACTCGAGTTATATCAGGCTCGTATGCGCCGTAATCCGCCGCCCATAAAGGATATTCGGCAAAATTTTCGTCCCAGATGCTGTCGGCCGCAAAGGCGTCCGTATATATCATCGGTTTTGTATAAATAAGTTCGTGAAGTCTTTCCATAAAGGCAGTTCCGATTTCATTTATCTCTCTTCGCGAAAGACCTGAAAATTCTTCAAAGTCCATTGCAGGGCGGCAGCTATAGTCCTTATTCCTGATCAGATCCGCAAAGCGTTCGGCCTGTCGGCGGGCTTCTTCGGCGTTTCGTGCTGTAACGTAAAAATAATAACCGA
>ENA-ORMO01003367-ORMO01003367.1-human-gut-metagenome-genome-assembly--contig:-NODE-3367-length-10504-cov-4.110154_pt1 | contig 10504 bp, 7 predicted proteins | sample MGYA00242106_ERZ509001 | MGnify/ENA primary metagenome ERZ509001 (study PRJEB26280, sample SAMEA2338736) | human gut metagenome | biome: human gut; feature: human-associated habitat; material: faeces... | reverse complement strand
ATCCGCTGGCGCTCCCCGCCGGAAAGATGGGAACCGGCGCTGCCGACAACCGTATCATAGCCATTGTCCAGCTTGCGGATAAAGGCGTCGCAGCCGCTTTGTTTGGCTGCCTGCTCCACCTCTGCGTCCGTGGCATTGGGTCTTCCCATGCGGATATTCTCCCGGATACTGCGGTTAAACAGGTAGTTGTCCTGAGATACATAGGAAATCTGGTCTGCAATTTCAGACAGCGGCATATCCTTCAGCTCATGGCCGCCGAGGGTAATGCTGCCGGATGTAACATCCCAATACCCGGCAATCAGCTTCGCCACCGTAGACTTACCGGAGCCGGACGGCCCCACAAGGGCGGTCATGGTTCCGGGGTGGATGGCGAGATTCACATCATGCAAAACCTCTGTTGTCCCGTCATAGGAAAACGACACAGACCTAAGAGAAATGCCGGTATCTTCCAGCTTGACCGGCGTTTCTTTATGGTTCAGTTCTTCGGCGTTCAGAAGCTGGCTGATTTCTTCCACATTTGTCCCCAGTACGGCCAGATCGTCCGTAAAGGTAAAGGCCGCAATAATCGGCCCAATCAGCCCCAGCGAGAAAATCACAATGGACAGGAAGGTGGAAAGCTCCAGACTGCCGGAGAGCCAGAATGCAAAACCGCAGGGCAGCACGCAAATCAGCACTGAGGGCAGGATGGCGTTGTAGGCGCTCATAGTTTTCTGGTTTTCCCGCATCCAGTCCACATAGTAGTTGGCGTTATAGTTCACCGCGTCAGAATATTTTTTGTAAGAACCGGCGGACTGGCTGAACGCCTTGACAACCTCAATTCCGCCGATATATTCCACAATGGCGTTATTCATCTGCTTGCCAGCCTTAACTGCGCCCTCCCATTTGACAGGATAATTCTTCATACCGGCAGACATGACGGCAAGGCCCACCACCAGCGTAACAAGGGACAGAAGCGCCATGCGCCAGTCCAAAAGGAACAGGTACACGGCGATCACAAGCGGCACTAGCACATTTGCAGTCATTTCCGGGATCAGGTGCGCGAAGGTTGGCTCCATACCTTCTACCCGGTCAACAATCGTTGTTTTATACTGGCCGGACGGAGTATCTAAAATCGTCCCCATCGGGACGCGGGCCAGCTTTGCGGTGATATTTTCCCGCAGATCGCGCAGCGTGTAATAGGTCGCTGTGTGGGAAATCGTTGTAGAAAGACAGGAAAACAGCACCTTCCCAAAGTAGCCGCACAATGCAATAATACCAGCGGTCACATAGCGGGAAAAATTCTGTTCCCCAGACAACATCATTGTGACAATATGCGCCACGCAGAAATAGGGCACCATCTGGCAGGCCACGCCTAATACCGCAAGGATAACACTGCCGATGAATTTTCCATGATAGGGCTTGCCCCATCCCCATAAGACGCCTATGGGTGACTCCTTCTTTTCCTCCTTCATTCTGTGGACACCTCCTTCTTCATATCACTCAGGAAAAACTTTAGCAGGCGTTTTCGGCCATCGCTGTCCTCTATGGAATAACTTTCCTGAATTTGCCCATTTTCTAAGTGAAGGACATAATTGCAGCAGCGTAGAATAAATTCCGGGTCATGCGTTACCACAAGCGCGGTTCTTCCGGCATTTGCCACCTGATTGACAACATTGGCAACCTGCCTCATGTGAAACAGGTCAAGGCCACTGGTCGGTTCATCAAATAAAATCAGAGGGCGCTCCGAAGCAATCGCAGAGGCAACCGCCACGCGCTGCTTTTGACCGCCGGACAGTCCCATCGGGTGGCAGTCCTCAAAGGAAAGCAAGTCCATCTCCTTTAAGATTTCTCTTGCCCTTTGCTTATTCTCGGTTCTCATACTGAGCAGAATTTCATCCAGAAGACTTTCGGTAAAGAGCTGGTGGTTTACATCCTGCATGACCATATAACAGAGTTTCAATCGTTCTTTTCTGGAATAGTTCTTGCTCTGATCCTGCACCGTTCCTTTGAAGTGCTTTTCCAACCCGCAGAGGCACCGGGCAAAGGTGGATTTTCCCGCACCATTATGTCCGATGATGGCCGTGGCGCTGCCGAATGGGAAAGAGGTTTCCGTTATATGCAAGGTTTCCGGCTCATGCTTATAGGCGAAGGACACATTCTTTATCGTCCAAACCGCCTCGTTCATTCTCTGCGGCGAGCCTTCAACTTCTGAAAGCCCCGCAAGGTCAAGGGGCCGCAATCCCATATCATCGCGCTGTTTTGCCGACAGGCCGCAAAATTCCTCTGCTGTATAATCACCTTCGATTTCTCCATCTTTTAGGTACAGGACACGGTCAAAGAGGCCGGACAGATAATACAGCCGATGTTCAGAGATGATGATGGTCTTTCCCTGCGATTTCAAAGTAAAGAGTAGCTGTCGGAAATCAGCGATAGCGTATGCGTCAAGGTTGGATGATGGCTCATCAAGCACATAAATATCCGGGTCAATCGCCGCTGCCGATCCGCAGGCGATTTTTTGCTTTTCACCGCCGGACAAAGAAAAAATACTTCTATCAAGCAGCGGCTCCAACTTTAGCTGTGCAGCTACACGCTTTACACGGTCACGCACAAGATCTTCCGCTATGCCGTGATTCTCTGGGCCGAAAGCCAGTTCGCTGGTCGTGTCCACATTGAAAAACTGAGAACGCGGATTTTGAAATACAGAACCGACTTTCAGAGAAATATCAAACAGTGACAGGTCACGGGTATCCTTTCCATCCAGATAGACGGAGCCGGTATAAGTCCCCTCATGATAATGGGGGATCAAGCCGTTAAACAACCGGGTCATGGTTGTTTTCCCACAGCCGGAAGTCCCGCAGAGCAGGACAAAAGAACCGTCCTCAATAGTGCAGGAAATATGTTTCAAAGCGCCACCGGCCTGCCTCTCACTGTCGGGAAGGGTACTGGCAGGATAAGAAAAGGACACATCTTGACATTCAATCATTTCCTTCACCCCCTTGCGGAAAGCACATAGATTTGCGCTGCAAATGCTCCCAGACAGATCAGCAGGAAAATAACATCCTGCACATGAAAACCCAGCTTACAGATATTCGTCCGTTTTACCGGGCCTCCCAATCCCCGCGTAAGGGCTGCCTGGGACAGTTCCTCTCCGATTTTGACGGAGCAGATCATCATGGGGACAATCCGATACTCTAAAATCGCACCGACTTTTCCACCACCAAAGCGGACGCCACGCATCCGCATGGCGTCCCCAATAGCGCTCCATTCTTCCGCAACCGTGGGAAAGAAGCGAAACATCACAGACATAGGAATGGTGATCTGCTGCGGCAGGTGGAGCCGTTCCATCGCCGCAACAAATTCGCTGACCGTGGTTGTCGTTACCACAAAATATCCCATGACCACGCTGGGGGTGAACCTCAGCAGAATGCCAACAATGGCTACTGCAATGTAGTTTGCTACCCCAGACAGTCGTGACAGACCGAACATTTCCAGGCACAGACTGCCTCCAAAAATCAGGATATAGAAAACAGCGCCTTTCCATTTTCTGGCCGCTGACAAAAGTAACAGCGGGATCGCCGCCAACACGATGATGTAATACTGCATGATACCTTCATACGAACCGCCTAAAATAAAGACAGCTATGGTAATCAGTACCGCCAGTTTTGTCCGGGGGTCTAATAAAATTCCGCTATTGTTTTTTTGACTTGCAAGAAGTTCGCGGCTCATTACACAATTCCCGCCCGCTCAAAGTGCTTTTTGAAAATCTTCCGTCCGATCAGGCCGCCGACAAGACCACTGACAAAAGCAGCAATAAGCAGTACCGGCAAAATCCAGTCGGGCATATAAGCCATGAGCGTATCGGCATATTCCTGACCGTAGCCGGGGAGCAGGTTCTGGTAGTAAGCGTCACGCGTCACAACGATGGGAATAAAGGCGCCGATTACCCACATGGAAAAAACGCCGTGGATCAGCACTTCGCGCTTGGCATTTTTGTAGTCACAGGCTTTCATCATAAAATCGGAAATCAGCCCGAAGATCAGCCCGGTAGGGATGCACCACCAGCCCATGCCGGTCAGCAGCATAATGATACCCAGCAGCACTCCGCAGATGGTAAGCATACCGAATTTTTTGATTTTGGAGAAGAACAACATCATCGGAATACCGCCCACAAGCGGCACGATCACGCTGATAAGCGGAATAAAGATCGGGATAAAACCGATAGACGCCGCTGCGAAAATGACGATAAAGTAAATCGCCGTAAAAATACCGATGTTGATTAAGTCCTTTCCTTGCAATTTGTTGTTCATTGCGAAACCTCCTAACATGATTACTTTCGTCTTTGTTAGTTCTTGCTAACTAACCATAATGATAGCATACAATCAGCTGTGCTTCTATGCACATATCGGTATTTTAAGCCCGTATAGCAAGGAGTTTTTTCGCTCTGCCAGAATATCCATTGACCGGGAGTTTTCTCGCAGGTATAATAATATCAGCGATTTTGCATGATGAAAGGGGCGAAGCAGTTGCGTAACATGATATGCAACATTTTAGAAAACAGCGATGCTGTTTCTGGTGTGACCTTGAAAAACAGTCCAAATAGCAGCACATTGCTTTTGGATCGGGCAGATGGCAAGGGACGCATGACATTCCATACGCTCTTTCCGGGGCTGACTTTGGCTTTTATTTTTGTAAACGCTCCCGTATGGCCGGAGTCGGATGAAAATTCAAATCTAAAGCCTTTGCTGATTAACTATTGCGTTTCGGGCAGAAGTGAATTGCTTCTGGATGACGGCTCCTACATTTACCTGAAGGAAAATGATTTTTGTGTCAGTGAACAGACCGCACAGAAAGAATATATCTTTCCCACACGGCAATATCAGGGCATAAAAATATACTTTGACCTGCCACTTCTTTTACAGTCCTGCGGTGAACTTTTGAAATCTTTTTCACTTGACCTCCCTACGCTGGAAGAAAATTATTGTGGCAACCATAAGACATATATCAACGGAGCGGACAGTGAGCTGGAAAATATATTTCAAAAACTCTGGCGGCTATCTGAAAAGCCCTCTGCCTTCCATTTGCAAATCTATACGCTTGAACTTCTCCACCGGCTTTTTAACATGGAAATCCGGCCTTCGAAAACCTGCGGCTTCTACACGGAAACGCAGGTTGAAATTGCAAAAAGGGCAGCGCAAATTCTCTCAGATGATCTTTGCCAGCACATTCCTGTACGGCAGATTGCAGAACGCTTTTCGGTCAGTGAAACCAGCCTGAAAAATTATTTTAGAGGCGTATATGGACAGAATATATCCACCTGGCTGCGGGAAATCCGTATGAACGAAGCCGCAAGGCTTCTTTCGGACACAAAGCGTCCGATTGCCGAAATATCCGAACAGGTCGGCTATTCTAATCAAGGGAAATTTGCAGCTGTATTTAAAAAACAGCTTGGATTATCACCCTTAGAATATCGACGATTCAAAAATTTGGAAAAATACTAAAGCCGAGATAGATTAATACTCTCGGCTTTACTCATTTCACATTCACAATTTGGTATTCAAAAACTAATTGTTTGATCCACTCCTTCTCTTTGATATTTGTTTGTTCGTAATAATTATAGATTTCCTCTACAGAGAGTTCTTTTAAAACCTTCTCTCCATTTTCTTCACATTCTTGTACTAAGCATCACTTAGCAAACTCATCAGATCAACCATTCCTTTCCCTCAGATATTCAAACAGTGCCTCGGTAAACTCTTCTTTCTTTGCTCTTGAAACATTCAGTTCTATTCCGCATTTCAACCGTAGTACGCCTTTTTCTAACCCTTCTACTTTTCCAAAATTAACAATGTAACTATAATGTGTCCTAAATGACCTTGTCTCTTATAAAAAATGAAACGAAAGTAAGTTTCTTTTACTGCCAGCCTTAGAAAATTACTACCAGCAGCATCTTGAACTGTTCCTGTCCATATACTGCATGGGGATGTTTTGCTGGCATGACGATGGAGTCGCCTTCTTTTAGGATATATTCCTCGCCGTCAATAGTTACTTTTCCTACACCATCCAGACAGGTCACGAAGGCATCCCCGCCAGATTCATGGGTGCCGATCTCTTCGCCTTTGTCAAAAGAAAACAGAGTAACACTTACGTGTTCGTTCTGCGCCAGTGTTTTGCTGACTACCTGTCCGTCCTGGTATTCTACCTGCTCTTTTAAAGCCATGACTTCTGCTTTGTTGATGTTCTTAATTCTTGTCATTTTTTATGTCTCCTTTTTTAATTTATATTGTACCCAGTACAGTGAAAATTAAGTATCTGCTATATTGACGCAGTATATGAAAAGTCAAATTAATCAACATAGTGGCTACTTAATATTCGCTGTACTAAGCATAATGTGCCTGTTATACTTCACAATAATACAAGAAGGATCTAAGTTTCTCCCATCCTGCCTCGTCGAAGTCCCCATCCAGGGACAGGTCATAAACTGGTGCCTGGCAGTGGTCGTGGATTCCTCTCATATTCAGCACCATAGCAGTGTTTTCATAGCGTGGTGCCATCATCAGGATACCGCTGCAGTTCTCACCCAGTTCCAGTGCTTTTGCATAACGGTATCGTCCATTGGCACCAGAGTAGTCTGACAGATACTCATCGGCACGTTTTTGAAGCCCACTTAGGTCTTGGCTGAAGCTGCTTCTATCTCCCAGGCGCTCATGGATTGCCAACAGCTGTTTTTCCAATTTCTGGAAAAACTCTGTCGCATTTTTATTGCCAGAGGCTTCTTTCCACAGAAACAGCATCATCTCAGACAGCGGTGCCCGGCGGCACAGGATTCCTTCATACTCCAGCTGCTCCAGGATTCCCTCATTTAAGCTGGTCAGGCTGGCAGAGGTTCCAACTAATCCCAGTGATTTGGCTGAGGTACTTTCTTCTCCGATCTCCTTCGCCCAGCGGCGCAGGTCTTTCCACTCATGGAGGCTGCCATCTGGAAGCAGAGAGCGGTAACACTGATCCCGCATATGCGGATCGGCACTGTAAAGGATGTCGCCGCAAACCAGAGCCTTCATCAGAAGCTCCGGATCATCTGCGGTCACTGGAAGTGTCTCCAGGATCGGCGCGATAATGTCCACATGCTCATATCCCTTGCGGTCCAGTACCGTCCGGACGGCTCTTGCATACTGTCCATCTGCATCTGCACCCTCGTTAAATGGGATCAAGAACTGCAAATCCTTCTGCTCTTCTTTCGGTGTCTCTTCCAACAAGGTCAAAATCTGACCTAACATCACTGGGAACGGCAGATATTCCTTGGAGTTGGTCTCTGCACGTCCCTTCATCAATACTTCACGGGAATAGTCTGGCAGTGTTTTTCTCTTTTTATAGCCGCACTGTTCAAAATAGTTTTCCAAGTACCAAGTGTGGTAACCAAGATCCGGCAGTACAAGTGTCTTGTCCTCATCCGGCTTGAACTTAATATTGGCTGGCTTCATCTTCACATCCAGGATGTTAAAATCTTTTGGCATCTGGGCTGGCGGTCTGTGGGAGATACTGTTAAGGAACGCCTCAATACGGGTAATAATACCGACTGCCGAATACTGCTCATCCACCTCGATCTGAAGGTACGGCTTATCCCCCATCTCTTCACGGAACATATGGTTTACAAGGGTATCAGGACCGCATCCGTGGTTGGTAAGGTAAACGGCATACAGGTTCGGATGGTGGGCCACGATCTTCGCACCGGATAACAGGTGGTCACCGAAATGATATTTTTTCTTTTGCGAATGATTCCGTTACACTCATTAATTAGTATTCGGGTGATCCAGGTTCGGAAAAATTTCTCTTTTTTTAATGTATCCAGCTTTTCATATGCTTTGAGAAGCGTTTCCTGAACAGCATCACAACAATCTGCATCATTTTTTAAAATGGATTTGGCCACATGATACAGCATCGCTTCCGCATCGTGGACCTCCTTAATAAATGCACTTTTTGTCATAGCCTGTTTCTCCTTTGGTCCGGACATTTATACACGTGTTTTTTTATTTTACATCAATTAGATGCATTTGAACATCAATCGGTTCTCCCCAAACAGTTTTTTCTAAAAATAAAACAGTTTTTTTGAAGTAACTGGTTCTTGACACATAATATACCTTGCAATATTGAAGGAAACTGATTTAATCCGAAACCAAAGAGAAGAAAAGTTTATTTATTAGGAATTAAATACTTCCGTATTGAAAGATGTCATGCTGTGGATCACAGATTTGAAAGGAACATCGGACGATGAAGGAAATGATAAAAAAATATAGAGGTTCATTAATTAGCTCTATACTGATAATCCTCACAGAAATGTCACAGACAGGTGCCTTTTATCAGCTGAAATCTCACAATTTTGTGACATTTGAAAACGGCCACCCTTTCGGATGACCGTTTCTCGTCTGTGTATCTTATTCAGCAATGCGTAGCCGTTCCACAACTGTTTTCTGTGCCATTTTGTTATAGCAGACCAAAGGTACAAAGGCGGTAATGAGAACTAACGGTATTACACAGAGGAACACAGGAAGCAGGGTAAAATGCCATGTAAAATAACTTAATTCTGCCCCCATCATTCGAACCACTGTCAGACTCCCCACGATAGAGATGAGCAGGGAACATATAAGCCCCAATGCGGAATACCCAATCCCCTCAATCATTAGCATCTGTTTGACTTGTCGGCCGGTCATACCTACCGATTGCAGCATGGCCAATTCTTTGTATCTGGACAAAATAGAGGTCATCATGGAATTGATAAAGTTCAGTATGTCAATCAACGCCAGAATCGCACAAAGAGCACCTCCCACAAGACGGTACATGTTAATCATCCCATCAAAAGTCTGCCGCAGTGTCACTTTTGACAGATAATCCAAAGCTGTGTCCGTATTTGTAGTGTAGTTTTTCAGCCAGTTTTCCGTGGCAAGCTGGTATTCATTATCTACATTGAAGATGGTTTTCATGGCCGGCTGGTCGGCGGATACCATATTTCCCAGCAGCTCATTTGTCGGGAAAATATAATCCAGTCCCATATCTACTTGTAAAGGTGTTTCTAACGCTTTCGGTATATCTACCACAGCCAATACATCATGTATTTTGTTTGTTCCATCAAGCTGCTGCACACAGATCTTGTCTCCCGGTTGATACAAACAGAGAGAACCGTCACTCATCATCCGCAGCGGTGTTACATACACGCCGGTTCCAGCTCTCCATTTTTCCATGTTCAGCTCTCCATCCAAAACCCGCACATACTCTGCCGGAAAGTCGTCTAACCCGTACACATTGACACCATGTTCCTGTCGAACCCTATAATTTCCCAGCTCATTTGCTATATCACGGGAAGAAACTGCAAGTTCCTGCAACTTTGTAAGATCATGTTTGGAAAGCGGCTGTTTGGAAGTCCACAGGTACACATTGCCTATATCTTCAAGACCATTCAACCTTTCAGCCTCACGAATGAAATCCTGGCTCACATTCGCCGTGTTATACGGGGCATAGCTGTTGATTACCGTTGTATCGGACACTGTAAAATCCGTAAGACTAAAATCAGCTACAAACTTATCGAAGTCAAAGGAAGTCACATAGGTATAGACACTGTTCAAAAGAACGATGCTGAGTGCAAAGGACAAGGTGACAATCGTTACTTTTTTCTTATTGCGGCCAAGATTGCTTTTTGCCATCATAACTGTGCTTATACGTTTACTGCGACGGTCTTTCTTTTTTCCTCCTGCCTGCTCGACATAGTGTAGCGCCTCTATCGGGGAAACCTTGGCTGCCATCGCAGCAGGTTTTTGGCAGCTAATCAAAACAGTAATCATAGAAAAAACAATCGCCACCAAAAAAATCGACGGATTTACCGTAGTAACGACCCTTATATCATCCGTCAGCATATTTACAATCGCAGGCAGCAGCAATCGACCAATTGGCCATCCCAACAATAGACCAATAGGTATACCCATAAGAGATAGCTTAATTGCTTTTCTATAAACGATTTTTCTTATTTGTCTTGCAGTGGTTCCCAGTGTTTTCAACATTCCATAAAACCGAATATCCTGTGCGATAGAAATATAAAACACATTGTAGATTAGAAGATACCCTGCGATAAAGATAACCGCAATACCAGCTACAAGGGGCAGCATGGAAGAAAAACTGACCGTTGCCGTTTGGTAAGCGTCGTTAATACTTACCCGTTCATCTAAACCGTATTTGGAAGTCACATCTAATGCCTGCTTTTCAATGTTCCATGCCGTAGGCATCATCATAACAGCATCAATATAACCGGTTCCCACAGGTGGGGTTGTTCCGTCCGTTTCCCCGTGGATGACAGGAGCTACCTGTTCCGTATATTCTTTGGATAATAGAATTGTTTGACGATACGCCACAGCATCCCCATCCCAAATGCCGCAAAGCGTAAAGGTATCGCTAAATGTATCCGTATCAGTTATAAAGGTCAGTTCCATCTGTGTACCAACCTCATCAGGTAATCCCATCGCTGCCAGAACAATACGGCTGGGGG